>CENV01015411.1_pt1 | contig 147101 bp, 138 predicted proteins | sample 530231 | NCBI WGS metagenome assembly CENV01 (sample SAMEA2619815, study PRJEB7988) | marine metagenome | biome: marine biome (ENVO:00000447); feature: surface water layer (ENVO:00002042); material: "saline water (ENVO:00002010), including plankton (ENVO:xxxxxxxx)" | depth 5 m
GAAGCTCAGGAATCAAAGGCCCCGACGGCGCGTATGATCGACCGTTTCAGCCGCTGGTATACGCCTGGCGCTATGGTCGTCGCGGCTCTGATCGTCGTGGTGCCGCCGCTCGCCTTCGGCGGTGACTGGATGACATGGGTATATCGGGGTCTTGCGACGTTGCTGATTGCTTGCCCCTGCGCGCTCGTGATTTCCACGCCGGCGGCTATTGCCTCGGGTCTTGCCGCCGGCGCGCGTCAGGGATTGCTGATTAAGGGGGGCGCGGCACTGGAAATACTCGGTAAGGTCGTAACTGTTGCCTTCGACAAGACAGGAACGCTGACGCGTGGCCATCCCCAGGTGACGGACATTGTGCCGATCAATGGGGACGAGAACGCCGTCCTTGCCATTGCAGCGGCCGTCGAGCGCAGCACCAGCCATCCTCTCGGGGTTGCAATCGTGGAGGCGGCAAAAGTGCGGGGGCTCGAACTGCCCGTCACCTTCGGGGGCGGCGTTGCCACACCCGGCAAAGCGGTCACAGCGCGGTTGAAGGACGGCTTCGCTTCGGTCGGGTCTCCCCGTCATGCCGCCGAACAGGCTGCCCTCGAAGAGAACATTGCCGAGACGATCACCACACTGGAGAGCCAGGGCAAGACGGTCGTCGTGCTTATAAAGGGCAAGACCATCGAGGGATTGATCGCGTTGCGCGACGAACCGCGCGACGACGCTATCGAAGGTGTGAAGCGGCTGACAGATCGAGGTGTGCGGCCACTGATGCTGACCGGCGACAACAAGCGCACGGCCGACGCCATTGCGGCCCATCTTGGCCTTGAGGCAAGCGCCGAATTGTTGCCCGACGCCAAGCTCGCCGAGATCGGTCGCCTCAAAGCTAATGGCCCGATCGCCATGGTGGGAGACGGTATCAATGACGCGCCGGCGCTCGCAGCCGCTTCCGTTGGCGTTGCCATGGGTGCAGGCACCGACGTTGCTCTGGAGACCGCAGATGCCGCGCTGCTCAGAAACCGGGTGACGGGTGTTGCCGATCTCATCGGGTTGTCACAGGCGACACTCGGCAATATTTGGCAAAATATCGCCATAGCGCTTGGTCTGAAGGCCGTCTTCCTCGTGACGACTCTATTCGGCATTACCACGCTCTGGATGGCGATTCTCGCCGATACGGGCGCTACGGTCCTCGTTACAGCCAATGCGCTGCGCCTGCTGACCTGGCGCGGCACCCGCGACAAATGAGCCCAAGCAGTGCGCGAAGGCAGGTCGCGGCTTCCACTTCTCGCCAAGAAAGCCGAGGTGTAATTTATGAGTAATCAGTCCAAGGGCAGTGCCACTTCATCCGAGAAGAGCGAACAATGGGCGCTCGCATGGGTGCTTGCGATCAATACGGCCCAGGCAGCCATTGTGGGGGGATTAGGGTGGTGGGCTCAGTCAACAGGATTGATGGGCTCTGCACTCGATAATCTTGGCGATGCCGGTGTCTACGCTATTAGCCTTTTCGTCGTAGGTCGCGGTTTGGCGGCGAAGGTTCGAGTTGCCCGGCTGTCGGGTATCCTTCTGATGGTTTTCGCTGGCCTTCTTCTATTTGAAGTCGGTCGTCGCTTCTTCACTGGCTCCGATCCGATAGGGCCGGTCATGATTGCCGTGGCAATCGCGAGCGCGCTTACGAATATGATCTGCATGTGGTTCCTGAAATCTCATCGGGAAGGCGGCGTGCATCTGCAAGCCTCATGGATTTTCACGACAAACGACATGCTCGTGAACTCAGCCATCGCGCTTTCGGGTCTGGCCGTAATCCTTTTCAATTCACCTTACCCGGATCTGATCATCGGCCTGGGCGTGGTTGTTGTCGTTGTCAGAAGCGGCTTGGAAATCCTTGAAAAGGCCGGCGAAGCTGGAAAAAAAGGAAAATAACATGGCCAACATGCGAGCTTTATCCGCCGCCTGCCTTGCCCTTGCAGTGTCGATCTCTCCTGCTGTGGGACACGACTTCCAGGCTGGTTCGATCACCATCGATCATCCGTGGTCACGCGCGGCTCCGCCGGTCGCTCCGGTAGCCGGCGGCTATCTGACGCTGACGAACGATGGCCACATGGCCGACCGCCTGGTCTCGATCTCATCACCTCTGTCAGAACGGGCGGAAATCCACGAGTCGACCGTGATCGACGGGGTTGCCAGCATGAGGCCGGTGCAAAATGGCATCGAAATTGGGGCTGGCAAGACGGTCGAACTTCAACCTGGCGGTATACACATCATGTTTTTGAAGCCATCGCGTCCTTTGAAGGAAGGGGAGCGGTTTGCCGCAACACTGGTGTTCGAGCAGGCCGGTACCATCGACGTTGAGTTCGCTGTGCAGAACATGGGTGCTCGTCCGGAATTTGCGAACGAACATGACGGGCACGGAGAGGCTGTCCAATGAGCGGCGTCAAACTTTTCCGCCTTGTTACATGGGTTGCCGTCGCCGCTGTCGGTGGGCTTTTCATCGGCTTGTCAGTGTCCAAGCCTTGGCAGCAGCAAAATGCGGCGGTCGCGTCTTCGACAGGCATCGCAGCTATCGGCGGCCCGTTCCGGCTCACATCGCATCAAGGCGGGACGATCGACAATGCCGCGCTTGCTGGAAAGCCTTATCTCGCCTTCTTCGGCTTCACCCATTGTCCCGATGTGTGTCCGACGACGCTCTACGAACTCAGCGATCTCATGAACGAGCTCGGGCCGGTGGCCGACCAGTTCAACGTACTGTTCTTCACCGTCGATCCCGAACGAGACAGCCAAGAGCTGCTGGCTCAATACATGACAGCCTTTGATGATCGCATCCTCGCATTGCGGGGAAATCGACAGGAAACGGACGCCGTGGTGAAGGCCTTTGCGGCCTACGCGCGAAAAGTGCCTCTGGAGGGGGGCGAATACACGATGGATCACACCGCAGGCGTCTACATGATGGATGCCGAGAGCCAATTCGTCGGCACGCTCGACATGCACGAGCCGCGTGAGATTCGCTTGCAGAAGCTCCGCCGTCTAGTGGGCGAGATTGGCTGATGGAGTTCTCCAGTATCGGAATGGCGACGGCTTTCGCCGCTGGCGTCGTATCCTTCCTGTCGCCCTGCGTTCTGCCGCTGGTGCCGGGCTATATTTCCTACGTTGCAGGCCGCACGATTAGCCCGGACGGAATTGCGGCCGATACAGAATTCAGGGCAGCGGGCCGAACTCTCGGCCTCAGCCTCTGCTTCGTGCTCGGCTTCACGACCGTGTTCGTCATCCTTGGGGCCAGCGCCACCGTGTTGAGCCGGCTCTTGCGCATGTATCTTTTCGAAGCGAACCTGATTGGCGGAGGGATCGTTATCGTCTTCGGCCTATTCACGACCGGCCTCGTACCAATGCCCTGGCTCAATCGTGAAGCCCGGTTCCATGCCAATCCGGGCAGCGGAAGCGCTGGGGCCGCTTATCTCCTGGGTCTCGCTTTTGCGTTCGGCTGGACTCCCTGCATCGGACCAGTGCTAGGTGCGATTCTGACCCTCTCCGCTGCCAACGCCACGGTTGCAAGCGGAACGACGCTGCTCGCCGTCTATTCCCTGGGCCTTGGCCTCCCTTTCATCTTGGCCGCTTTGTTCATGCGCGGGTTCATGGCTCGGATGATGTCGATGCGCCGCACTGGCCGCGTGCTCAAAATCGTCGCTGGTGGGGTGATGGTGGTGATGGGCATCGCCATGATCACCGGCCATCTCTCCAGCTTTGCGATATGGCTGCTCCAGACCTTCCCGGCCCTCGGCCGCATCGGCTAAACCGAAGTTAAAGGAAATCTCGACATGCTCAGGCTCGGCCTTCCCATTGCCTTTGGCGGATTTTTCTTCGATCAGGCGACGAAGTGGTGGGTGCTGAACCATGCTATGAATCCGCCTCAGGTCATCCCCGTTACCGGCTTCTTCAATCTGGTGCTCGGCTTCAATACCGGCGTGAGCTTCGGATTGTTCGGCCAGGCTCCGGCTTGGACCCTGGTAGCGTTCACGCTTACCATAGTTGCGGGGCTCCTGGTCTGGATCAAGCGAACCGACAGCAGACTAACGGCCTGCGCCCTTGGGCTCATCGTCGGAGGTGCGCTCGGCAATCTGCTCGATCGGCTGCGCCAGGGTGCCGTGACGGATTTTCTGGATTTTTACGTTGGCAGCTATCATTGGCCCACCTTTAACGTTGCCGACGTAGCGATTGTTTGCGGGGTAGGGCTTTTGCTCGTGGAGAGCGTTCTGGCACGAGGTGAAGCAAAAACTACATGAACAGAAGTCCTCGCCAGCTATTCGAGAGCCATGGTTCGGGGGAAATAGACGTTCTGGTGATCGGCGCGGGTCAAGCGGGTCTCGCAGCCGGTTATTACCTTGCCAGAACAGAGCTTTCATTCCTGATCGTTGATCGCCACGCCCGCATCGGCGACAGTTGGCGCCGTCGCTACGATTCCATGACGTTGTTTACCCCGCGCGCATTCAGTTCGCTGCCTGGTCTTGCGCTCGACGGGGACCCGGACGGCTACCCAACGCGAGACGAGTTTGCGAACTATCTCGAAACCTACGCCAGCCAGTTCGACCTACGGGTGCATTCTGAAAATGGTGTGGCTCGGCTCGAACGCGGGGCTGATGAGCGGTTCACCGCGCAACTCGATGATGGCAGACACGTGGTCGCCAAGGCGGTAATCGTCGCGACGGGTGCGTTTCAGAAACCAATAATCCCAACGATTGCTGCCGGCTTCAACAATGCGGTCGCTCAACTGACACCGGAAAGTTATCACAATCCCGGTGATCTCCCGCCTGGCACGGTCCTTGTTGTCGGGGATGGAGCAAGCGGGCGCGACATCGCAGCTGAGCTGGCTTTGACCCATGACGTGCTGCTTGCGGTTGGGCGCAGCCGCCGACTCTTTCCAGAACGCATTCTCGGCAATAGTACATGGTGGTGGCTGCACACATTGGGCTTGATGAGAGCAAGGCCCGAATCCGCGATAGGACGCCTGATGCGGCGCGCGGACCCCTTTCCTGACAGGGATCGCAGCCTTGACGACTTGGAACGAAGGGGCGTAGGCGTCGCAAAACGCTTGGTCTCTTCACAAGACCGCTTCGCATTCTTTGCCGATGGATCGAACCGGGTGGTCGATTCCGTCATCTGGTGCATTGGATATCGAGATGATAGCGCATGGCTCCAGATTCCAGGCAGTACGCATCCCAACGGAAGCTTTATGCAAGAGGGCGGGCTAGCTCCAGTACCCGGCCTTTTTCATCTAGGTCGCCCATGGCAGCGGAATCGTGCTTCAGCCCTCGTGATGGGCGCAGGTGAAGATGCTTCCGTAGTTGTCGCCGCGTGTCTGAAATTTTGCGCCGGCCGCGACTATAGCATGACGTGACTGCCCCTGTGATAGGTCGCGGATGACGTGGCCACCTGCAACGTCTGGTTTCAGGAGCGACGACCTGCCTAACTAACGTCCTGAATGGGGTCGACGCACGAACCCGCTTCGCGGGAGGGACGCGCGTGGTGAGACTTGATGGATTCGTCTGAGGCTCTGGGCAGCTAGAGGCTGGGGTCCGAACATGGAGTTCCTTTCAACAGGAGGAACTCACCATGACGACCTATCAGGCCAATGCCCCGATCACACCGCTGCGTCAACGCATGCAGCAAGATATGGTGATGCGGGGCCTGGGCGCCCATACGCAGCAGGATTATGTGCGGCACGTCCGGAACTTTGCTGCCTTCCTCGGGCGTCCTCCCGACAGCGCTACCGCCAAAGACATACGGCATTACCAACTGCATCAGCATGAGACCGGTGTGGGTCCGGCGACGATCAACAGCACGGTTTCCGCGCTGCGCTTTCTGTTCACGGTGACGCTGAACCGGCGAGATCTGTCGCGCACTCTGGTGATCACCCGCAATCCGCGCAAACTGCCCGACGTTCTGAGCGTGGAGGAAGCCGCACGTCTGCTCGAGGCGGCGCCGGGCATCAAGTACAAGGCCGCACTGGGGGTCGCTTATGGCGCGGGCCTGCGTGTCTCCGAGGTCGCGCATCTCAAGATCGACGATATCGACTCGACCCGCATGTTTGATCCGTGTCGAACAGGGCAAGGGACGCAAGGACCGCAACGCCATGCTCTCGCCGCAACTGCTGGAGCTTTTGCGTCTGTGGTGGCGCGAAGGAAAGCGGCGTGGCGTGATGCTGCCTCATGGCTGGCTGTTTCCAGGGCGTAGCCGCACGGATCCGATCTCATCACGACAGCTGCATCGCGCGGTGCAGGAAGCAGCCGAAGTGGCCGGGATCCATAAGCGTGTCAGTCCGCACACATTGCGGCACAGCTTCGCCACCCACCTTCTCGAAGATGGCACCGATATCCGCGTCATCCAGGTTTTGCTCGGACACAGCAAGCTCGAGACGACCGCGCTCTACGCCAAGGTGTCCACCCGAACGATCCACGCGGTCGCTGGCCCTCTTGATCGCCTGATGGCGCTTATGGAGGGCAAGTCGCCAGAGGGCTGAGCGGTGCGCGCCACCATCGAGGTCGCCGATATCTTCCGAGCGGCCGGGCCTGCCTATCGCGCTGCCCATGCCGGACACCTGAGCCTGGACCAGCTCAAGGTCATGTCCGCGATCGAGATCTGTCGCACCGCAGCTCTCGGCGGTCACGTCGAAGCCTGTTCTGACTGCGGTCATCAGCGGATCGCCTATAACTCCTGTCGCAACCGGCACTGCCCGCGGTGCCAGGGCGCCGCCGCACGCGCCTGGCTGGAAGCCCAGCAGGCCAACCTGCTGCCTGTGGGCTACTTCCACGTCGTGTTCACGCTGCCCGCCGAGATTGCGGAGATCGCCTTCCACAACAAGGCGCTGGTCTACGACCTGCTGTTCAAGGCGGCCTCCCAGACCATGCTGATCATCGCGGCCGACCCAAAACATCTGGGCGCCCGCATCGGTATCACCGCGGTGCTCCACACGTGGGGTTCGGCCATGACCCACCATCCGCACATCCACATGATCGTGCCCGGTGGCGGCCTCACACCGGCTGGGCAATGGATATCGTCGCGGCCGGCCTTCCTGCTGCCGGTGCGGGTGCTGGGCGCGCTGTTCCGGCGCCTGTTCCTGACCCGGCTGCTCGAACTCCATGGTGCTGGAAAGCTCGTCTTCTTCGGCAAGTTGGCGGGTCTCAGCGACCGGCGTGTCTTCCTGCGCCACCTTGCGCCGGTCCGAAGGAAGCGTTGGATTGTCTATGCCAAAGCGCCCTTCGCCGGACCCCAAGCCGTTCTCGCCTATCTCTCGCGCTACACCCACCGCGTGGCGATCTCGAACAGCCGCCTTATTGCCTTCGACCAGACCAGCGTCATCTTCCGCTACAAGAATTACCGCTGCTCCGGCGCCGACCGGCAGCAGGTCATGACCATTGCCGCCGACGAGTTCATCCGCCGCTTTCTGCTGCATGTTTTGCCGCGCGGGTTCCACCGCATCCGGCACTACGGCCTGCTCGCTGGCAGCGCACGCAAGGCCAACATCGCCTATGCCCGCGAGCTTCTGAACGCCGCCCCGCCGCCTGATCAAACCACAGCCGAAGACCCGGCGGACGTTCGCCCACCATGCCCGTGCTGCGGCGGACGCATGATTGTCATCGAGATCTTCCAACGCTGGCGTCACCCCCGCGGACCGCCAAATACGATGGCAACGAACCGGGAGAATGCGCCATGACCCGGCATGGCTCGCTCAGCCATATGGCCTCTTCAAACCAGCGACGGCCAACGGGATGGCTTGCGCCATGCCGAATGGCGATCGCTCCCAGTCAGACAAGCGCACACCAGAACGCCTCAAAAAGCTCTGCTGTCCAGCCCGCAAAGAACGTCATCGACCCGATCGGGCCAATACACGCTTCTCAAGCTGCTCACCCCCTGGCAGCCCCAGAACACAAAACCCCATAGCTCAAAGCATGCCGACCGCGGGTTCCTGCATGAGGGGCTTTCGTACGCCTGCCGGCACCCGAAAACCTTCACGACTGCGGAACGTCAGCTTTCCTCAATCTCTCGCCAAGACCGGACAGTCCGCTGACGGCCCAAGAACTGCCTTCGTCGTTTACGAATCGTTAGGGGGCGTCAGCACGGGTACGTGCAACGGTCTATGCCGAATTGCATGCCGCTGTGAGAATGTTCTGGATGTCTGGGAGGGGGGGTCACAGGCTTGCACCCCTGTGACCCAAATCTATGCGATGACACGCAATGGACGGTATCAAATATAACCGCTGGCACCGCACGACACAACACCTGTTGTCGCTCGCGCTGCACGTCTGGATATCCGTTGCTCCAGCAGACGTGTCCTGAGGGAGTAACGGGGGTGTCGAGGGATCTATTGCCGACGTGTCACAGATGCCGGTGCCTTGGTTTTGTACCGCGGTGAAGTACCGTCCCGTGCAACATAAGGTAGGTAGCCGGACGTGCGGTGTGCACCCCGAGGGGCGAGGGCATCGCGAACGGCGACTTTTGTAGCGGCGGGATCGAAGTTGCTACGCTCGCACAGGATGTCGACAGCGACGGCGATGATCAACGCTGCATTGATGGGGGTCCAGCCGGGCTGGATGGCGTCCCGGTCCATGGTCAGGATCGCATATGATACGGCTTCCGTCACAGCGCTGTAGACCTGATGAGCTTCTGGCACGCCTTCCTCACGCCTGCGCTGCCTCTCGGCTCGCTTGCGTTCGCGGTCTTCTCTGCGTCTATCTGCGGCGGTCTTGCTCATGATCGCGATGCTGCAGCCCGGGGACGCAAGGGACAAGTCACGTGGATTGGGTGGACACGTCCGAAGAAACGTCCGCTGAGAAGGATCAGGATGGCACCCGATGGTGCAGGATGAACACCGACCCATGAACGCGACGCGATCGGCCCACAGCATCAAATCTGGCCCTTCTGCGATAAGGCGCAGGTTGGGGTGGCCGACAAGGAGGAGGCAAAGAACTGTGAGCCGCAGCTTCGCTTGTCCATCCTGTTGAATCCGAACTCAGGATTCGGGACCCTGAGATGCGCAGCTCTTGCTGCGCCATATCCGCGCGTTAGCGCGTGGCGGCTATGATTCTAAAAATCGAAAGGCGGGACTCGCTACCCCACATTGCTTCCGCGCCTTGTGTCGCGAGACCCTATTGTGCTGCATGCTACGCTCCGCGCGGCTCCCGCGCGCGGGGCTCACAGTGCCGTTGAAACCGTAGTATATATATACCTTATAAGGTAACCCGGTGGGTCAGACAATTAACCCCGGCGCGGATCGCAATCCCTTGCCTGGACACATGTAGTGTCAATCTCCATCTTGGCTAATGTATTATTTTGCGGGTGATATCCATGCGTACCACGAATAGCCGTTTTCAGCCGACCGATGCGGTCCTCGACATCCCACTGCCGCTTGCCGAGACGTTGTACCCTTCGGACCTCACCGCGTCCCAGCTGCGGGCCGCCATCGTGATGCTATCGCGGGTGAACGCAGACGGTCGGTTCGAGATATTGAAGACGCAGCTTGAGGCGGCTGCCGAGCTTCGCATCGACAACGGTACGCGCTTCCTAGCCCCGATTATCGACTCTCTCATCGGCGGCCTGAGTGGCGACCCAGAGCCATGGTTCGACGACGTCGAGTACAAGCCCGGCATCAGGCGACAGACAGCCGGCATCATCACCGGCACGCTCTCATCGTACGGTCACTATCACATGCGGCTCGACCGGGGCTTCGTCCCGATCCGCGTCGACGAATTCCGCTCTTACTCATCGGTGCACGCCATCCTTTTGCGGTTGCGCGTGGGCGCATGGTTTCACCGGCAGGCCGGCGTTAAGCAGATCAAGATACGCATGCAATCCGAAGACGTGTATGCTATTTTTGGTGACTATTGCCGGACGGCCCGTCGGCAGCGCCCAGATGGAGATTTCGAGATCACGCTGGGCCGCTTGCTGCAAGCCGTGCTGGTGCCAGCCGCAGAGCAGATCAATGCCGTATGTAACGACTATTCCGTTGGTCTGTCAGCGCGTCGGAAAGCGGTAGGTGCCGTGGGTCGCGCCCTGCAGCATGTCGACATCGTGGTGAACAGGCTGGAAGACCGCGCGACGCTAAAAGATCTCGTTAAAGCGAGCCGTTATCGAGACCGCGTCCAGAAGCTGAAAAGGGTCTGATATCGGGCTTTCTATCAATCGGGCACACCATTTCTTGGCACCATCGTGCTACACCAGACGCCAGGAGAAAAACTTATGTTCAAGGCAGACTCAGACGACTTTGTAATCGCCATGGTGATGGCACGCCGGGCCGGTAACGCTCAGGCAGCCCAGCACCGACAGGCAAGCCGCGATGCCGCCACCAAAGCGCGGCTCACAAGCGCATTGAGCGCGAGCAAGCGCCGCGTCCATGCGCTCGAAAGTGAACTCGCGCTCGAAAAGGGCCGCAGGCTGCAGCAGCAGCTGCTCGCGACCCGTCGTCGCCTGTTCTCATAAAGAAAAAAGGGCGGGATCGCTCCCGCCCACCGTCACGCATACGCGTCAAGCCACTCGTTCGTAGTTCGTCGCCGCTGTTCGCCCTTCGGCTTGAGCTCACGATCCCTTTCGATCACTTCGACATAAGCAGCAATCGATTCGCGATCGTACGCGAGCAAGCCACGTATCGATCGCACCTGCCGCATATGAGCTGATAGCTGCTCATCCGTCGCCCCGATGACAAGCATCAGCATCGATGTCGGCATCGCGGACAGCCATTTCACATTATCTTCCCCGATAGCAGCCAAGGTCTCAGGACTTGGCACGCCCCCGCGATGCAAGGCATCGGCAGCCGACCTGAGCTGATCGTATCCCCGATCTGGTGCGACGCCGCGATCCTCCAGGACCTCCTCATACTCCGGCATCGGCGCCATGGGCATGCCCCCGCCGCCGAGCTTCATAACCAGCCGGCCAGTCTCATCTCGGACCCAGCGCAATGCGCTCATCGCCGCCGCGAAGACCTTCATAACTATTCGAAAAAACGCGCGCATCGAAACCTCCATCGTTTGCACAACGATTCGTTTTCGCTTGGATCCCTGAAAGCCACCAGCCACGCCTATTCACCTTTGCCACTTCTATACTCGGTGGAAGCCGTCCCGCTTTCTCATCCATCAGCTGACCACAATCGGCGTGGGACGCATTCAACATCTAATGTGATTAGACGTGTGAGCAATTGCTGGTGCCGGCTTGGGCGCATCCGCTGGCGGAGGGTCTCAGGTTGCTTGAGTTCGAGAGTCCAAAAGAAAATCCTGCGAGAACGCGTGTGACTTTCATGCCCTCGAGGCATCCTCCTGCAATCGTCAACCAAAGGAGGTGCCTGATGACCCGCACCCATGCCGAAACCATGGAGATCGCCGAGCTCGCGCAGCGCATCGGCTACGAACACCCACCCGAAAGCCTCGAGCCGACGGGTCTGATGTGGGAAGACCCGACCTGGGACGAACTCGTCGACTTCTTCAGGGCGAATACGGACAGCTGGCAGAACGCAATCAGGGTGTACTGCGCGACCCGATATGGCCACTCGCTCGAGCGAGTGACCATGCACGCGGACAGCTGGTTCGTCAGCGTGGGCAAGCGGCTCGAGCTCGAGGAAGACCCTGCAGCCATCGTGAATTTCAACTGAGAGGCATGGATTGATGTCGAACGTCTACTTCACTGCCGACACCCATTTCGGCCACAAGTCCATTCTCGCTATGTGCAGCCGCCCTTTCGAGACAATTGACGATCACGACCGGGCGCTCATCGACAACTGGAATTCAATCGTCGGAAAGGACGACACGGTCTGGCATCTCGGCGACTTCGCATATCGGTGCTCGCCGCAGCAGAGCCGCCGGATCTTCAACGATTTGAACGGCGAAAAGCACCTCATTTTAGGCAACCACGACTTCAAAAATGAGACCCGGAAGCTGTCCTGGGCATCGATTTCGGAGCTGACGGAAGTCAATCTCGGCGGCCAAATTTTCGTGTTGTGCCATTATGGACTTCGCAGTTGGCGCAATATGCGCCGCGGGTCCATCCAGCTCTTCGGGCACTCCCACGGCAGGTTGCCGGGGACGAGCCAATGCATCGATGTCGGCGTCGATAATTTCAACTATCGACCCGTGTCCGCCGCCGAGATTCGTGCGCGGCTTGCAGGTCTGCCGAAGCTCGTTTTCCTCGACGGGACTGATGATGAGCCAGCGATGACGTTGCCGACCACAGGCCGTTGAAACAAAAGGATTTACCCACTCAACAAACCTCCGGTCGCTTGTGCGGGTAAAAGGGTGAATGAAATGAAAATCTGGACGCTCTCCGACCTCCACATCGATAGCAACCACACCGACGACCTCGACCTGGGCGCGCACCCCGATTGTGACGCGATCATCATGTCGGGCGACCTCTGCGACGGAGGGTACACGGACCCCAGCGAATGGCTCCTGTCCGAATTCTTCGATGACGAGCGAGCCAAGCTTCTTTTTGTCGCCGGAAATCACGAAGCTTATGGCCAAGGATTGGATCTCGTTCCCGATTACCTGACCCGATTGGCCGACAGGACCGGCATTCAAATCCTTCACCGATCCATCATCGAAATCGCGGGCCAAAGATTCGTCGGCGCGCCTTTGTGGTCTGATTTCTCGCCGCGCTTGGACGAGCACTGGTCCGACAAAGGCGATTTCGCAGCCGTGCCGGATCTCACCCCTGATTCATGGCGCGCGGAGCACCGCTGCGACCGCACGTGGCTCGAGGATGTTATCCAGGCTGGTGATGTGGTCATCACCCACCATGCGCCGAGCTTCGAGGGACTTGCGACCGAAATGCAGCAGAACATTCAAATGAGGATGCTGTCATCGGGCTATTACACCGACCTCGAAGACCTCATCGTCGACCGAGCGCCGGCCTTGTGGGTGCATGGCCACACACACGTCACGCGCAAGTATGCCGTGGGCGCCACCAGGATGGTCACGAACGCCCGGGGCAGGGGCCGCAATTACAATTTCGATCCCGGCTTGGTCGTCGAAATCGACACGTACGCGCCGCCGCCACCGGGTCTATAACCAAGTGAACTCAGGTTTACTTGGCTTTTCTTACATCGGTTCTGGTGGACAAAATTGCACACACATTGCGATTTGGTGTGCGTGTTTGACCATCATCCGGCGGCCCTCTTTTTCCCGCCCTCGACAACGACAAGGCCGCCGAGCGACGGCGGCAGGTCTGGTGGTGGCGTTGGGTCGCGTTCGATATCGGGGAGGTGGATGCCGCAGCCCTTCCTGTATTTCTGTGCCTTAAATCGGTCGGCGGTCCACGGACAATCGGCCGCCAGAAGATCGAGCATGTGCGCCAGGCTAGTATCGGCGCCGTATTTTTCCGCCAGCCGCGCAAGGCGATATTGACCCGATCGCCGGCACAGGTTGCATGCCACGCGGCACACAACCCAAGGATAATCGACGATCAATATGGGCTTCGATTTCATGTCCCGAAATTAGAACGAAACCAGAACATGGGCAAGGGGATCGGTAGTGAAAGGAAAGCCAAGTAAAGTGGAGTTCACTTGGTTTTGGGGGTCTTCTTCTTATCCCGATCCCGTGCGGTTTGGATCTCGCGCTTGAGCCATTCGAGGTCGCTAAGCCTTGCATCCTCGAGCTTTGCTTGCTCTGCCCAGGCCGTGCACAGCGCCGACCACGACTGCATCATCGGCCTCTTCTCCTCCAGCCGGTGATCGAGATCATAGCTCTCGCGGGTCACATCACCCGATTCGATTCCTTCGTTGTGGTCGAGGACGATTTTGGTATCCGATATCGACCAGCCGCCATGCTTGCGACCGTGGACGGCAAAGGCGCGCCGTAGGTCGTGGGGGGTGGCTTGGACGCCGGGCATATATCGGAAGCCGTGCGACAGGTTCGATGCCGCCATGGCGCCCACCTCATCGCCCTTACGCCGAGGACGGGCCGCCGGAAAGAGATACTCACCATCGCCGATCGCCGGCCTGAGCCGTTTCCAGAGATCGCGGGGCAGGGGGAGGACATGGTCAGAAAGGTCGCCCCTCTTCTCGGCTGTCTTCCTGTGCAGGGCTGGCATCGACCACAGGCCCCATCCCGATTCAGTATCGGTGTCGAACTCCGCAGTGCGACAGCCTGCCACTGGCGAGAGCCGCTGGCAGGTGAGGACGAGAAGCTCCATTGCCAGTGAGGTCGTTGGGTTGAAGGCGCCGGATTGCGCTATCGCCAGGATGCGACCGACTTCCAACATGGGCGGGACGTATTTAGCCTTTCGCTTTTCCACCTTGCCCACCCTTGATCGGCGAGGCGCGGCAAGCGTTTTCATTTCACCTGGCGTCACACCCGTCTTCCGGATGTTGTCATCTCGCTCGAGGAAGCTCCAGAGAGGCCGCAGGACGGATGCCAGGTGCTCTGCATGCCTTTCAACACCGCGCTTGTGCACCGCGGCCACGACCTCTGCCAGGTCGCCCCGAGTAATGGTCGCCACCGATCTCTTCATAAGGGGCTTCAGCTCGGGTGTGCCGAGCATCCGTTTATAGTCATTATATGTCGCAGGCTTGAGGGTGCGCTCGACTTCCATAAGGTATTCTTTGATCGCCGTTTCCAGCGTCCACTTAAGCAGCTTGCGCTCGTCGACCCAGGGCTTCGACACCCACGTGATCTTCCCGCGCTTTTGCTGCTGCAGGTACACCCAATCATCGGGGATGCCATTGCCGATGCGCAGCTTACCGGCGAGCTCCACAGCAAGCTCTCGCGCTTCAGCGATACTCCAGTCATCGACGGCCCCCAGCAGCACTCGGTGGCTACGGCCGTCACGCTCAAAACGATATTGCCAGATGACGCCCTGGGGACCGACGCGCAGCCGCAGACCCCGCGCTCGGGTATCAGTAATCTCATATCGAGTGCTGCCAGGCTTCGCGTCGCCCTTGGCTTTGGTGATCGTTTTCTGAGTGATTTCGACTGCAGGCATCTACCGGATCGCTGGGACGGGATTGGGACGGGGTTGTCAAATTCAAGGCTCGACCCCATAGAATGGGGGTGAGGCCCACATTTGCCCGCAAACCCTTGCGAAGTAAAGTCGAGAACACTTTGAGTACATGGTCGAATAGGGTTGATTGAGGCTACCATTTGCCCTATACACGCGGAATCATAATCCGCGTGTCGGGGGTTCAAGTCCCTCCTCCGCTACCAACGGTCCAGCCCCCTTGACTATACGGGGCTTTCCTTCATCAGAAAGAAACGGATCAAGCCAGCTTCTGGCCTTAATCCCGATTGCCTTGCCTCGATGATTTCCCGGATCAGCCCCGAGATCGGAGGGCCGAGCATAAAATCTGAGCGTCATTTCTAACAGTTTTTGAATTTGAACGCTTATTTTGTGATGACGGTCCGAAATGTCAGGGACACCCGCCGCCCGCGAGCGATTTTCTTGCCGTCAATCACGTCCGATTTGCGCGCGGGAATGCCATGGGTCCAATTGAACCGGGCCTCGCCGCTCAGCACAAGCAGGCTACGAGGAGCAAGAACCTGAGTTGCGGTGTTTCCGGAATGGATATTTGAGAAATCCATCAAGCACGCCGAGCCAAGACTGAGCGACGCGATGGTCTCGCCAAAACAAGGCTCGCAATCCACGTGCGGGGCGATGCCCTGGCCAGGCAAATACTCATTGACGATCACCTGGTCAGGCTGAGCCTGGAAAATGCTATCTTTCCACAGCCGACCTGCAAGGACCTCCAGCCAATCAGGCAAAGGGCCAAGACGGGATTCGTCCGTTACACGTCGGGCCCTGTAGTCATAGCGAAAGCCGTAGTGTTGAACACGCCGCTTGAGGTCCCCGAGCCACGCGGAATTATCGATCGCGTGCAAGAGCGCGAGTTCGCACGCTTCATCGACATAGTTTGGCATGTAGTGAGCGGCGGGAGGCAACATTGGCGAATCTCATTCAGCCACAAGCTAACAATCCATCAATGTGCCGTCACGGCAATCGAAATACCCACGAGCGGAAGTTCTGACGCTTCGCCAAAGCATTCTGGCCACCAAGAGCGTTGGCGTGAGCATCGAATGGAATTTGCCCAGGTTAAGGGGCCATCGTTACGTCTCGCCGAGGTGCAGGAGCCAGTCTACGAATGTGCCGCTATCGCTGGAGGGGACGCTGCCGTTGCGCGGCGCGGAACGTGCTTCGCTTGGGCTGAAGCCATAGCGCGCGGCGAACTGGCGGTAGAATGAACTGAGATTGGTGAAGCCATATTCATAGGCGACGACGCTGATCTGCCTGCCTTCCTCGGCTTTGGCCAAGGTGGAATAGCAGGCGGCCAGACGCCGGTTACGAATATAGGTGGCGACGCCACTCTGCTGTTCGAAGAGGTAGAACAGTTGACGGCGCGAGACCCCGATATTGGCGCAGATGGTATCGGGTGTCAGGCCCGGCCATTTCAGATTGGTGTTGATGAAGCGTCGGGCCCTGTCGAACTGTGCGGCCGCGATGGGAGCCCGGGCCGCCTCGAGCGAGGCCGGATTGTTGATCACCAGGGCCCGGATCAGGTTGCCGAAGGCTTCGCTCAGGGCCGGGGCGTCGGCCATGGTCAATCCGTCCGCCCGCGTGATCATGGACAAAATGAAATCCCGGACGATTTGCGCCATTGGCCCTTGCACCAATTGGTGCGCGCCCCGTTCGAGGTGTTCGGCAATGTCCCAGAAATCGTCGCGTGCAAAGAAAAGACTGCTGTAGTGCGTGTTCTCCATCACCCCCGAAAAAGGGTTCGCATAGGAGTGCAGAAGCAGGTTTCCCGGTGACACGGCGACTTCATTGTCGCTGTTCTGGTAACCAACCGGTCCCTTCGTCGTCACGCTCAGGCACCAGTGATCGAGGCCCAACCGGCGCTGGACGTTCCGGGTATAGTGGACGTTCATCGGCGCGAGTTGGAAGGAGGTCAGTTGCAGCCCGCCCAGGTGATAGGAGGCCGAACTGGCCTTGAACCCCTCGGCAGGGGGTGCGACAGCCTCCAGCTCCGCCATGGAGTTGAATGCACTCCAGGCATCGAACTGTTCTGCCGGCCGCACCGTATCGGTCGAAAATTTAAGGCTTGGGACCAGCCTGGTTTCGCGGCTATTGGAGTTGCGCAGCGTCACGATGTCAGGTCCGGCTCACTTCGAGATTTCTGCATGATGCCGTCCTGGATTCGCAGATGCTTGCGTCTGAATGAGCCGAAGTATCACGGTTGGGGCATCATCGGTCAACGTCGAGCGCCGCGCAAGCGTGCCGGTTTGTCCGGTGGACAAGGTGGGTCAGCTTAACCCGGAGACCGCTTAACCTCGGTCGCAGGCCAAACGCGTCATATCGACCGCCCGATCGATTCTGGTGATCGGGTGTCAGACGTTGGTTGCGCGGAACCATCCCTTCAGGCAGCCACAACCCCTCCAAAACTATACTGCAGTGCAGAGTTTTTCGCACTCCATGCAAACTCGGGCCGTCCCCATCGCCCCGCCCAATATCCTTCAGTAAGCAAGCGCGACTGATTGCGCGCTGCAGACACAGCCGCGCATCGGGGCTGCCCGTGAGGATGAACTCCACGCATCGCCTCAGGCAGCATCAAGCAGTTTTGAAGGTCTTGACGCGATGGATATTTCTTCGGCTTCGGTTCGCCAAAATGGGCAGCATCGTTGGGGACGAGCCAGGAGTGCGCTCCGGCGCGCTTTGCTGGCGTCTACAGCTTTGGCTTGCCTGCTGCCCGGCGCTGTTCTGGCGCAAAACCTGGTCATTGACGACCCGGCCGACAACCAGACCATCACTATCGCAAATGTCATTCTCGGCACAAGCCAGCCCGGCGCGGTGGTGTCATGACTACGATCCGATCGATGGAGCAGGACACGCGCCCAGCTTTGAGCGCAGTCCTTAGCAAACTTGCCAATCTGGTTGCCATTTCAGCCGCGGCCGCAATCATCCTGGCACATCTTGTCCTTCCCAACGGGCTGGTGATCCCACTCTATGGCGTTCTGGTCATCGGCTACGTCATCGGAAAGATGGTCCTGGCGGAAATCTATCGGCTGCAGGTGGCCCGACGCGTGCAACGCGACACGTCCGGGCTGTCGATCGACACTGCCATCGCCTTTTACAACGAGGATCCGCACCTGCTGGAGGCCTGCATACACAGCGTTCTGGCGCAGCAGGATGTGCAGCTTGGCCGCGTCATCGCCGTAGACGATGGATCGAAATCCTTAAACACCTTCAACCATGTGAAGGGGGTATTTGCTGACGATCCGCGTGTCCTGGTAGTCCGGCAGGAGGAACAGGCCGGCAAGCGGCATGCTCTTGGCCTGGCTTTTGATCAGCTTGCCGCGCCCTACGCGGCGCTGCTCGATTCAGACACGGTGCTCGAGCCTCGGGCATTGTCCCACCTGCTTGCGGCGATGGACCAGGACACGGCGGCCGTCACAGCCAATATCCGCGCCCTCAATCGCGACGTGAACTGGCTCAGCCGGATGATTGACGCGCGGTATCGCAATGCCTTCATGGTGGAGCGTGCGGCCCAATCGGTCATGGGATCGGCCCTTTGTGCGTCAGGCGTTCTTTCCGTCTATCGTTCCGGCTTCCTGCGGGAGGTGAAGACCGAGTGGATGGGGCAGCACTTTTTGGGGCAGACGGTGCATTTCGGCGATGACCGCCGGTTGACGGCGTTGGCGCTGCAGCGTGGCCGGGTCGTCATTGCCCTCGATGCCGTCGCATCCACCGAGGTGCCGACCAACCCGGTGCAGTTCATGAAACAGCAATTGCGTTGGAACAAGAGCTTCCTGCGCGAATCCGTCCTGGCCGTAAGGGACTTCGGGGTCCTGAGCTTTCCCGGCCTGCTCAGTTTTGCCGAGCTGTTCTTCTGGTTCTTCTACCTTTCCACCATTGCCAATATTCTGATCTTTGATCCTGTCGTGGGGTCCTGGTCGATCGTGGCCATCTGGTTCGCCTACGTCATGGCGGCCGGGCTTTTCCGCAATGTGACGCTGATCCTGCGGGAACCCAGGCTTCTCGTGCTCGCGCCGCTCTACAGCGTGGCCCATGTGCTCATTCTGACGCCGTTGCGCCTGGTGGCTCTGGCCACGATCTGGGACAATCGCTGGGGCACGCGCTGACCGGGGGCGTCACGCCGCCATGCCGGGCCGGGTGCCGATGCGTCGGCGCCAAAGCACGAAGGGCATGGTCAGGATCCAGGCGGTGATTGAATAGATCACCGCCGGCAATGTTGTGTCGGGCAGTCCTGCGCCAGCCCCAAGGACCAATAGCCCCACCGTAATCCCCAGCGAGCCGTTCTGCGTGCCCGATTCTATGGCAATAGTAGTGATGTCGCGGGGGCCGAGTCCAGCCAGAGTGCCGCTGACCAGGCCGAACAACAGGAGCACTGCGTTCATGACGATCAGCGCTGGCCCCAGCGCCCAGAAATTCGACGAAAAGGCATCCCAATTGCTGATCAGGGCCGCCAGGATCATCACGAGGAAAAGTCCAAAGGCCAGGCGCGAAATCCAGGGTGAGGCTGCTGCTACAAAGCGGGGGGCGAACCAGGTCAGGACCATGCCCAGCCCGACCGGCACGGATGTCAGCACGAAGACCTGGGCTCCCAGTGCCGTGACATTGATTGCCGGGGCGTCTGCGCCGAGGAAGTGAGGCGCGCTCAGTCCCACCAGGATCGGCAGGGTGACGGTGGCCACCAGCGAGATTACCGCGGTCAGCGAAATGGAGAGGGGCACATTACCCTCGGCATATCGGGACGCCGAGTTGGACAATACGCCACCCGGACAGGCCGCAAGGATCATGACACCGAGCGCCATTTCGGCCGGCAGGGCAAAAAGCGTGGCAATCGTGAAAGCCACAACGGGGACCAGGATCAACTGATTGAAGGCCCCCACGGCAAAAGCCCTAGGCCGGGTGGCAATCCGCCAGAAATCGGCGGGACGCAGACCAAGACCGAGCGAGAACATGATCACGGCCAGGATGACAGGCAGAATGATTTCGATAAGCATCGCCGACCCAACCCGGTACGCAATATTGTCACACTATTCCAAGCGCCTTTAGCTCAGAACCACCGCGGCAACAAGCCGGGTGCCGCCGAAGACGCCCGACGACACCCTGGCGTGGGCTTAACTTGAGCGAAAAATAGCAAAGCGAGCGACCGCTTTACCGGCATTGCAGCCTTCGGCTGCCTTTCAGCGAAGGCCCCGAAACCCGTTAAACTGCAACGCCTCCATTTCGCTTGTTAGTGGCCATGGCGGGCCTTCCCGGCTACGGGCTGAACGCACTCCGTCATATCACTCCAAGAAAGTTGATATTGACAGTCCACTTAATCCTGACGGATAAGATCATGAATTGTTGGTGGCTGCGCCTCGGAGTTGGAACTGGTTGAGCGCCAACTTGCTTGACGCGCCTTCGTCCCATTGAAGCCGCCAGTTAGTACAAGTCGGAAACGAGAGGGGCCGTATGAAAGCCTTGCGTTTATTCGTGGTCGCTTTCGTCGCGATAATATCCACGTCGCTGGCCGTTCAGGCGCAGGACTTCCCCCTCACCATTGAGCACAAGTTCGGTACCAGCATTATTCCCGAGATGCCCGAACGCGTCGCCACGCTCGACTTTACCGGCGCCGACAATCTCCTGGCACTTGGTGTGCAGCCGGTCACTGTCCGCTATTGGTACGGTGACTATCCCCGGGCCGTCTGGCCGTGGGCGGATGCACTGCTCGAGGGCAGCCCCGAGATTTTGCGCGGCGATCTCAACTTCGAGCAGATCGCGTCGACGTCCCCTGACGTTATTATTGCGATTGCGTCGGGAATTTCGGCCGATGACTACGAAAAGCTCAGCCTGATTGCGCCCGTTGTCGCCGTGCCGGAAGGCAAGGGCGATTACGAATTGTCATGGGCCGAGCGTATCGTGATCACGGGGCGTGCCATCGGCAAGGAAGCCGAGGCTGTTGCCAAGATGGAAGCGATCCGCGATACGCTCGCCGCCGTCGCCGACACCCATCCTGAATGGGCGGGCAAGAGCACCGTTCTGGCTTATGCGACGGCCGATGGCCAGACCGGGGGATATACCTCCTACGACATGCGCTCCCAGATCCTGTCCGACATGGGCTTTTCGATCGCTCCGGCCGTTGATGATGTGCTCGGTGGCGAATACTCCTTCTATGTCTATTTCTCGCCCGAGGAGATCTTCCGGCTCGATTCCGACCTGCTGATCTGGTTTGCCGCTTCGGACAAATGGGAGCCGATCCGCGAGTTACCGGGCCGCACATTCCTGCAGGCGACGCAGGAGGGGCGCGACCTTTTCGTAGGACGCCAGGTCGCCAGCGCCTTTAGCCACGGTTCGCTATTGAGTCTACCGTTTGCAATCGACAGTCTGGTGCCCATGATAGAGGCGGCTTTGGACGGCGATCCCCGAACCTATGCGGATGATCGGCCGGGCGATCTGGTCTGGACGCCGCCCAACTCATGAGCACGTGCCCCGGCGGCGCTGCTCGAGTGAGAAGGCGGGACGTTTGAAATTGCTGACCCCTGTGGGCGGGCAAGCGTTGGCTGTAGGACTATCAGATCACAAGCCGGCGATTGTTGGCCATTATAGATCAATGGCAAGGCTGCGGCGAATTGGATATGGGGCAGTGCTGCCGGTAGTCTCCGCGCGTGTGGCCGGCCTGGGGCTGGGCGCGTCAACGCAATGTTCTCGGAGATTCCCATGACAACTGTGATGGAAAGCAAACTTATCATTCCGGCGCTCGGACCCGTTTATGGCCGGCTGGATACGCTGGCCGAAACCGTGCTGCGTGTTGTTGCCGGCGGGGTGCTGGTGGTTCATGGCGCCCAGAAGATCATCGATCCAATGGGATCTGCCGGCCTTGTGGAAATGATCGGCTTCTACCCGGGCCCGTTCTGGTCGGTCTTGCTGTCCGTTTCCGAATTCGCATCGGGTATCCTGCTGGTACTGGGGCTGTTGACCCGCCCGGCCGCGGTCGTGGCCACAGTCATCCTGCTTGTCACCGTCTGGTTCCACTGGATTACCGTGGACCAAGGCTTTGCCGGGGCGGAGAAGTCCATCCTGTGGGCGGCTATGACGATCTATTTCGCCATCCGCGGTGGCAACGCCCATTCGCTCGATGCGCGTTTGCCCCGAGAGATCTGATCAGATCGACCGCCCGGCGGCCGTGTAGCCGCCGGCGGTTGCACGCGCCTCAGTCGAGGCGCGGGAACGTAGCGTTGGTGAAGCCGGGAATGATGACACGGGACGGGTCGAGATCGTGCGCGGCCAACTCGTCGATGATAAACTCGGAAACCGAGTTTGACAGCAATTGACGGGGATCCTCCATCACCAGCCGCAACCGCGCGATGGCGGTAAGGCGGTCGTCGGGGTGGGTCAGGCGTGGCATCTCGCGGAGCGTTCGCGTGTCTGCATCGATGATCGGTGCCGCTTCGATGCTCGGCTCGAAGGCCGGAAAGCCCGCGAACATCTTGCCGCCGAGTTCGGCGGTGACGCGGGTCTTGCACCAGAGGCGACGGTAACCCTGTTCGAGCGCATCGAGGTGCTCGCCGGCCTGGATGCGTTTGATGTCGAGGCCTGGCGCATGCGGTGCAATCAGCAGCCGCGAAGGGTCGAGCGTTTCTGCTGATGCCTTCCACAGTTGGTGGCACATGTTGTTCGTGGCCCAGGTGAGGCCAGCGGTGGGCCGACCAGAACTGCCGCAGATCAGCACCATCACCTTGCTCCAGTCCATATCGTGGCTGCGCAACCAGGTCATCATGCGATGGGCTATATCGAGAAAGGTCAGCGCAAAGGTGGCCACCATCACGTCATTGAAGGGCACGGGGACTGCAGAGTCGTTGGCTGGCTCGAGATAGGCCGCACGCAGATACTCGAAAGTCAGTTTGCTCTCGTCGGCAAGGACATCGGTAAGAAAAGTCTCGCTGACCCGGCAACCATAATCGATCAGATCGGCGATCTTGCCTTCCATGCCGCTCCATGCATCGACGCCGACGGCGTCGCGCCAGTGGCTTTCGCTCGAAGTTTCCCTGACCGCGCGGCAATCGGCGAGGAAACGCTCCGCCCAGCCGCGCCAGTCACCGGAGCCCCGTTCGCGCATTTCGGCCAGCCACGCCATGGCCGTACCAAGGTGTGAAACGGCGGTGAGTTCGACAAATCCCCTGGTGGAAAGGCGAAAGCTGGCAACCAGCGGCGCGGCCCCCTTGCCAGGGAACAGCACGAGATCGGAGCCGGTCGAGACCAGCAACGGATCGCCAGAGGTGAGATCCACACGTTGCAGCGCCAGCCCGGCGGCGAGGCTGTTCTCGCCGGTATAATCGGCATAGAGCGCAGCGAAATGGGGGTGCGGAGCGTAGGTCATCGGAAACTCCCGTGAGTGTTCGACTCAGATGTCGACGGCATAGACGATGGCGTCCTGGCGGAACCGCACGTTGGTGGTGAGGCTGTTGGTCACGACGAGATAAAGATCGCCGCTGCTTTCAAAGAAAGCGGCATCGGTGGCGCCGAAGGTCGGGAAACTTTCGACCAGGCTCCACGTGTCACCTGTCCAACTGTAGATGTGGGACAACAGGTCGGTCCGTGGCGCCTGCGGTGTGCCTTCGATGAAGTTAACCAGCACCAGATACGGTATGCCGCCGATAACGCGGTAGGCGAATTCGCGGCCGCCCGAGCCGCTAAATTGTTGCAGCTCGGCAAAGCTGGCACCGTCCCACCTGTACACCACAGAAGGGCCATGGATATTGGCGAAGGCGAGTTGGAGTTGTCCATCGATCCACATCGTCGTGAAGGCACGACCGCCTTTGTCGCTGAACGTCTGGAAGGGCTCGAAGCCGCTCCCCGTCCAGGCGAGCAGGCCGGACGGGCCGACATGATCGGCATAGGCCAGGAAGTGGCGGTCATCGACCTCGAAATGGTGGAAATTGTAGCCCCATAGGCCCTCGATCACCTGGAAGGGCTCGAAGCGACCTTCGTTCCAGACGTAAATCGCGGAGGCACGAGGGTTGGTGGGCACTGCGGTTTCGATGGTGACGCCCTGCGCCAGAGCGAGAAAATGGCGACCGTCGATGGTGAAGTGGCGCCACTGCTTGGCAAAAAACGTCGGGATCTGTTGGAAAACCTCCCAGCCATCGGCGCCTCGCCGATAGATCGTGGAGACAATGTTGGGCTCATAGGGCCCCTTGCCTGAGCGCGCGCTGGCCGTCGCGATATAGGCTGTGCCGTCGATGATGAAATGCTCTGCATCTTCGCCACCGGGGGCCGGCAGGCGCACTGACTCTATAAATTCGGTGCCGTCCCAGCGCAGGATCAGCAATTCGGTGTCGCTGTCGCCGCCGTTCATATGCGCGGCCGCGTCAGGTACATCATAGGCGAGTTGCGGAATGGCGAGGAAAGTCGCGCCATGGTCGGCGAAAATTTCGGCGGCCCTGGCGCCCGAAGTCGGCAGGGCCTGGACCCGGCGCAGCATCCCGCCAGTGGCTCGTTCGTTTGGTGTCATCGTCTCCCCCTTAGCAAGTTCGCATCCATGCCGTGCATTCACGGCACTTTGTCGTGGTCTGGACAATTTGTTTGTCTCACGAAACTGTTCGGCGTTCACCGATCTCGGTGATTGCTTTTTCCAATCAAAATCGGCGCAAGTTGAATTGGCGGTAATCAAATGTCGGCGTTAGCGTGATCCCCAGTGGCCCAAAGAGGCTACGGGAGGATTTATGATGACCCAGTTTTTGCAGGAAAAGCGCGAGCCCTTGCTCGTCCGGCTGGCAAATGACCGGGCCTGCTATGCCCTGGGAATCCGCAACGCGCGGACACCAGACATTGTCCGCATGGCCGCGACGCTGGGCTACGACGCCATCTGGGTCGACCTCGAACATTCGACGCTGTCGCTGGATGCTGCTTCGAGCATGTGCCTGACCGCAGCAGATCTTGGCCTTGCCGCCTGGGTACGGCCGCCCGATGGCGATCTGGGCACTGTCGGCCGGCTGCTCGACGGTGGCGCGTCCGGGCTTATCATTCCCGGGGTTGCGACCGCGGCGGACGCGCGGCGGGCTGCCGATGCATGCCGCTATCCGCCACGCGGTGGCCGTTCCCAGAATGCGCTGCTGCCCAGCATGGGCTTCGCCCGTGTGCCGCACGCCGAGCGCGTCGCAAATGCCAACGGCAACGTGGTGGTGCAGGTACTGATCGAAACCGAAGAGGGTGTCGGCAACGCGGACGCTATTGCCGCGATCGACGGAGTCGACGTGATCGGGCTTGGACTCAACGACCTTTCGGCCAATTTCGGCGTCCTGGGCCAGGGGCGTCATCCACGCATCTCCGACGCCTGCCGCCACGTAATCGAGGCCGCGCGCAAGCATGGCAAGCAGGTCATCGTCGGCGGTCTGGCCGACGTCGACCACTATCGCGAAATCGTGGCGCTGGGCGCCAGCCGCTACATCTTTGCCGGCATAGACACCGACATTCTAGCCGAGGCCCTGGGGCAGAGACTTGCCCGTTGGCAGGGCCTCGAACCCGCCCATGACATATTGCAACACAAGGCCGTCTAACCGTCATGAACAAGCCATTGCTCTCCGAACCAATGCTCGCCCTTTCCGGCCTTGAGCGCCCGACTTTCGCGGTGCCGGCCGGTGCTTGCGACATGCACATGCACGTTTTCGGGCCGCTTGACAGATACCCTTCAGTGCCCCATCCGCACTATACGCTGCCCGATGGCACGCTGGCGCATTACCAGCAGCTCATGGCTGTGCTGGGCCTTGACCGCTTTGTTATCGTGCAGCCGAGTTTCTACGATACGGATAATTCCTGCCTACTCGACACATTGGCGGTGGCGGGCGAAGCGGCGCGCGGCGTGGTCATGATAGCCGACGATATCGCCAATGCCGAACTTGAACGCTTCCATGCGGCGGGCGTGCGGGGTATCCGGCTGGACCTGTTCAAGCGGGCGGGCCTGCCGATCGAAGAGATCAAAAGCTATATCGCCGCCATGGCAGGCAGGGTGGCGCCGCTGGGCTGGCACCTGCAATTTTACGCGCCGGGCTACATCGTGCGCGATCTCATCGATTTCCTCTCCGGGATCGAGATCCCCTATGTCATCGACCATATGGGATACATGCTCGAAGAGGACGGCCTGACCGAGACCGATTTCGAGCGCCTGCTCGACCTGATGCGGCATGGGTCGTGTTTTCTCAAGCTCAGTGGCCCGTACCGCATCGCCAAGGACAAGGGTTATGGTGCGATCTCGCATCTCGCCCGCGCCATCGTCTCGGCGGCCCCGTCGCGGGCTATCTGGGGCTCGGACTGGCCCCACATCCCAAAATCAAGCCGCGACACAGGCGAACTGCTCAATCTTTTGGCCGAGTGGGCTCCCGATGCCGACGTGCGCAAGCAGATACTTGTCGACAACCCTCTCAAGCTCTTCGATTTCGAGTAAGGCCATGACCCCAGGAAGCGCTGAAACCGGTTATGCTTTGCCCCAGCTCCATAAGGAGCGCGGGATGGCCGGCGATGTTGCCAGAAGTGACGCGCGGCCCACGGAAAAGGTGCGATCCACGCCAATGGCAAAAAATGATTGGACACAAAGGGACTGGGACCCCAGTGGTCCACTCCTGTCGGTTCGCGACCTCAACGTGCAGTTTCTCTCCGACTCTGGTTTGGTGCACGCTGTACGTGATGTCAGCTATGATGTGCATCCAGGTGAAATCGTCGCTTTGGTTGGAGAATCGGGGTGCGGCAAGTCCGTTTCCTCGCTGGCCGTAATGCGCTTGCTGCGTGACGGTCGCAGCACCCGATTCAGCGGATCGGTACAGTTGCGCGGCAAGGACTATCTCGATCTGCCAGAGGAAAACGTGCGGCACCTGCGTGGCCGGGAGATCGCCATGATCTTCCAGGAGCCGATGACCGCGCTAAACCCGGTGCTGACGGTTGGCCTGCAGGTCATGGAGCCTATGCTGGCCAATCTGCGCATGGACCGGCAGGCGGCGCGGCTGCGCGCCATCGAGCTTCTGACGCTGGTCGGGGTTACTGATCCTGAGCGCCGGCTCGACCAATATCCGCACGAATTCTCCGGCGGCATGCGCCAGCGCGTAATGATCGCCATAGCGCTGGCCTGCGATCCCAGCGTCATCATCGCAGATGAGCCGACGACGGCGCTCGATGTGACCATTCAGGCGCAGATTCTCGACCTGCTGCAGAGCCTGGTGGAGCGCCTGCAGATAGGCCTTGTGCTGATCACGCACAATCTGGGGCTGGTGGCGCGTTATGCCGACCGGGTCAACGTCATGTATGCCGGCCGCATAGTGGAATCGGGGACGGCGCAACAGGTGTTCGAGGCGCCGCGCCATCGTTATACGGTGGGACTGCTCAAGGCGGTGCCACATCTTGACCAGCCTCGGCAGGAGCGCCTGCATACCATTCCCGGCCAGCCGCCAAGCCTGTTGCACCTGGCCGGTGGTTGCCCGTTCAGCCCGCGTTGCGACGCTGCGACGGATGCGTGCCGGCAATCGCCCGCAATCGACGTGCAGACCGACGGGCATGCCTTTGCCTGTTTCAACCCGAGCCAGGGTGCAGTCCGCATCGATGGAGGCCATGATAAAACGGTAACGCACATCGATCTTCTTCAGACGGCGCTGAGGGTGCGCGGGCTTACAAAGCATTTCCATCTGCGCCGGGGTGCAACGGTACGCGCCGTGCAGGATGTGGATTTTGATGTGCCCAAGGGCGGTACGCTGGGTCTGGTTGGAGAGTCGGGCTGCGGCAAGACAACTGTTGCCCGGGTCCTGCTGCGGCTCGCAAGCGCTACCGGCGGCACCGCGGAGCGGGACGGGGTCGATATTCTTGGCCTGGGTCGGGCCGATTTAAAGCAGCTGCGCCGCAAGGTGCAGGTGATCTACCAGGATCCGTTCACGTCGCTCAATCCGCGGCACCGCATCGGCGATGCACTGGCCGAACCGCTGCTGGTGCATGGCATCCGCAGCAGCCGGTTTGCGGCGCGGGAGCGGGTTGCAGAGTTGCTCGATCTAGTGGGCCTGCCCCCCGATATCGCGGCGCGCTACCCTCACCAGATGTCAGGCGGTCAAAGACAGCGGATCGGTATTGCCCGGGCCCTGGGCATGGAGCCCGATTTCATCATCTGCGACGAGCCGGTTTCGGCGCTCGATGTGTCGATCCAGGCGCAGATCATGAACCTGCTGGGCGATTTGCAGAAGCGGCTGGGGCTCAGCTATCTGTTCATCGCACATGATCTGGCGGTGGTGCGGCACATTTCAGACGTGGTTGCCGTAATGTATCTGGGCAAGGTCGTGGAGACCGGAACCAGCGCCGAATTGTTCGCCCGCCCCAGCCATCCCTACACGCAGGCGCTTATGTCGGCGGTGCCCTCACTCAGCCGCCGTAAGGGCAGCGAACGCGAGGCGCCTCTGGGGGGCGAATTGCCGTCACCGCTCAATCCCCCAACCGGCTGCGTGTTTCATACCCGCTGCCCGCTTGCCAGCGAAGAATGTCGAAGCGTGGTGCCCGAAAGCACGAAGCTCTCGGACACTCATCGCGTCGCATGCATCAAGGTCTAGGAGGACGATATGCTGGGATATATCGCCAATCGCCTGCTGCTTGCCATTCCCACTTTGCTGGGGGTGGCCACTGTGACTTTCTTCATGCTGCATGTCCTTCCCGGCGACGCGGTCGAGACCATGCTGCGGGCCGAGGGCGGCAACCCCACGGTGGAGGTTGTTGCTGCCGAGCGTGCACGGCTGGGCCTCGACCGTCCGGTGCTGGAGCAATATGTCGGGTTCCTTGGCGGCATGGCGGTGGGCGATCTCGGATCCTCGTATTGGACCGGCAAGCCGGTGGTGGAAGAAATCGCGCTGCGGCTCCCGGTCACACTGGAGGTTGCGGTGCTGAGCATGCTCATTGCCATTGCCATAGCCCTGCCGCTGGGCACCATAGCCGGCGTTTACCAGGGCAGTTGGGTCGACCAGGGCATCAGGCTTTTCGCCATCGGCGGGATCGCGCTGCCATCGTTCTGGTTCGGCATGATCGTGGCGCTCGGGATGCTGTGGTATTTCCGCTGGCTGCCACCCCTGGGCTCGACCTCTCTGTTCCGCAATCCCGGCGTTGCGATTCAACAGTTGATCCTGCCGGCCGTCGCGGTGGGCTATCGATACGCCGCCATCCTCATCCGCATGATGCGCGCTTCGGTGATCGAGGCGCTGATGGAGGACTATGTTCGTACGGCGCGGGCCAAGGGCCTCAAGGCGAGCCTGATCGTCTGGCGCCATGTCATTCCCAATTCGCTGTTGCCGACGGTGACCATGATCGGACTGGAATTCGCCTTGCTGATCGGGAGCCTTGTGGTCATCGAGCAGGTGTTCAGCCTCAACGGCATTGGCCGGTTGTTCATTGAATCGGTGGCGCGCAGCGATCTCATCGTCATCCAGGGCATCGTAATGGTGCTCACGGTGATCTTTATCCTCGTCAACCTGCTGGTCGATCTCGCTTACGCCGCGATCGACCCGCGCATCCGGCTGACCTGACATGCAGAACTATTTTTCCGCACCCGCTGCGACGACCCTGTGGACTGATGCACCCAAGCCGATCGGCTTCGTGCGCCGCCAACTCATCAACCAGCCATTCGGCGTGGTCGGCCTGTTGCTCATCGCGCTCAGCTTCGCCATGGCGGTGCTGGCGCAGTGGGTGGCGCCCTATGACCCGCTGGCGACCGACTATGGCAACGCCATCGCCGCGCCGTCTGCGGCTCATTGGTTCGGCACCGACAGCTTCGGTCGCGATATCTTCTCGCGTGTCATCTATGGCGGTCGTACGGCCCTGGTCATCGGTATCTCGGCCAGTGCGATCGGCTGCACCATCGGTGCCTTTATCGGCATTTCGTCAGCCTATCTAGGCGGGTGGGTGGAACTTGTGGTCGAGAGGCTCATGGAGGTGCTGCTGGCCATTCCGATCATGGTGCTTGCTCTGGTGCTGGTGGCGACGCTGGGACGCAATCTTGTGTTCGGTTTCGATCTCAACCTGATCACTGCCATCGCCCTGCCCATTGTTCCCAAGATGGCGCGCGTCGCCCGAGCGCAGACGCTGGCGATCCGGCAGATGGCCTATGTCGATGCGGCACGAACCCTTGGCTTTTCCGACCTGCGCATCATCGTCGGCCACATCGCCCCCAATATCTTCGGGCCTTACATCGTGATGCTGACGGCCTTTATCAGCCAGGCGATCCTGATCGAAGCATCACTGTCCTATCTGGGGCTTGGTGTTGCAGAGCCGACAGCATCCTGGGGGCTGATGCTGGCCGGAAATGCCTTTAACAGCGCCATGGGCGCACCCTGGATCGTGATCTTTCCGGGACTGGCGATCGCCTCAGTGGTCTTCGCCTTCTCGATGTTCGGCGATGCACTTCGCGACGTGCTCGATCCGAAATCACAGACAAGTCGCTAACCACGCTCACGGGAGGAAAACATGAGCATTTTGAAAGGCGTGTCGGCAGGATTGCTGGCACTGGCCATCGCCGGGGGGAGCACAGCGGGAGCGCTGGCGCAGACACCCGTATCGGGCGGCACCCTGCGCTACGCAGTCAGTGACGATCCGGCCAATTTTGACTGCCACTCCGGCAATCACTTCGCGGCCCTGATGCGGCTGGCGCCGCATTACTCGACGCTGCTGCGGTTCAAGCCGGGTTCCTACCCCGATATCGAAGGTGACGTCGCCGAAAGCTGGGAGGCCGATCCGGCGGCGCTGACCTATACGTTCAAGATTCGCGACGGCATCCTGTTCCACGATGGCACCACGCTCGATGCCGAGGACGTGGCCACGAGCTACGAACGCATGACATTCCCGCCGGAAGGCGTGGTTTCCGAGCGGATCGAGACTTTCCGGCAAATCGAGGACATCACCGTCCTCGATCCCTCGACCGTGCAGTTCAAGCTCAAGGAATGGGATACTTCGGTACTCGGCACCTTCGCCTCGCCGTGGAACTGCATCTTCTCTGCTGAACTCCTGGCCAGCGACCCGGAATATCCGGGAAACAAGGTCATGGGCAGCGGACCCTTCGTGTTTGAAGAGTTCGTCGCCGGCTCGGTGTGGAAGGCATCGCGTTTCGATAACTATTTCCGCGATGGCCAGCCCTATCTCGATGCGCTCGAGTCCTACACCATGGAAGGCCCGGCGGTGGTCAACGCCATCCAGGCAGGTCAGATCCATACCGACTTCCGCGGCGTCAGCCCGCAGAGTCGTGTCCGACTTGAAGAAGCCATGGGCGACGCCGTCACCAGCTATGTCGGTCCGTCGCTCACGCACTTCCTTGTGACCTTCAACAGCGAAGTCGCCCCGTTCGATGACCCGCGCGTACGCCGTGCCCTAAATCTTGCCATCGATCGCTGGAATGGCATCGCTGGTCTGTCGGCGACCACCGAAATGAAGTATGTCGGCGGGCCGCTGCTGCCCTTTGGCGCCTATTCGGCCAGTGTCGAAGAGATGCAGGAATGGCCCGGCTACAGTTTTGATATCGAAGCCGCGCGCGCCGAAGCGCGGAGTCTGCTCGCAGAAGCTGGCCAGGAGAACCTGTCCTTCTCGCTCACAGTGCGTAATGGTCCGCCCGTGCTTGTGGATTTCGGCGTTTTTCTCATCGATCAGTGGCGGCAGATCGGCGTAACCGTCGAGAACAACGTGGTCGAAACACCGCCCTGGGCGGCGGCCATCTCCGACGGCTCGTTCGAGGCGATTGTCGATATCTTTTCCGCCCTGCGCGAAGAGCCGACCGAGCAGTTTACGAAGTATGTCTCCTATGATGTTTCGGCTCGCTCTGCCGGCCGCTTCACCGACCGGGACCTCGACGCACTGTTTAACGCGCAGGCGGTTGAGGCCGATCCGGCGGCACGCATGGCTCTGCTGCGTCAGTTCGAGACCCGGCTGCTCGAGCAATCCTACTCGCTGCCAGTGGTCTGGCTCGAACGCGATGTGGTGATGTCATCGGCGCTCAAGGGCTGGACCTTCAGTCCGTCCAACTTCCTCTATCTCGACCAGTCGGGAACCTGGCTCGACGAATAGAATCGATCGCAGAAGCAGGCGTAGCGCCCCGGTTCGTCCGGGGCGCTATTGCCGTTTTTACCGTTCCTGGGCGAAGGCCTGCTGGGCGAGGTGGATGAGCCTTGCGATGCGCGGATTTTCCTCCCCCGCGCGAAAGGCGAGCAGCAGGTCGGTTTCTGCATCGTCGTCGGCCAGCGGCCGATACACCACGTTGGGGATGTTGATGTAGCTCAGCCCCGACGGCACGATGGCGATGCCAAGGCCGGTGGCCACCAGACCGACGATCGTGGTGGCCTCCTTGGCTTCCTGCACAATGGTGGGGATGAAGCCCCGCTGGGCGCACAGGGTGATGAACTGGTCGTAGATACCGACGCCCAGTTGCCGCGGAAAGAAGATGAAATCCTGCCCCTTGAGATCGGCAATCCAGAGCTGTTCACGTTCGAGCAGCTCGTGGCTTGAATGCATGGCGATCACCAGCCGGTCGGTCGTAAGCTTGCGCAGGGAGATCGCCGAGCTCAACCGGGTTTGCGGACGGCGAATGACGCCGGCGTCGATCTCGTTGTTCTCCAGCGCGGCGATCTGGGCAAGCGTCGTCAGGTCCTGCAACGTAACCAGCACCTCAGGGTAGCGCGTGCGAAAGGCGTGGATCAGCGACGGAAAGGGCGACAGCAGCGACGACGCGGAGGTAAAGCCGATACGCAAACGGCCCGCCGCACCAGCGGTGATCGCCTGAATATCTTCCTTGCAGCGTTCCAGGTTCTCGAGAATATTTTCGGCGTGTTCGCGGAGCGCTATGCCCACTTCCGATAGCACCACCTTGCGTTGGTTGCGGATAAAGAGCTGGGCGCCAAGTTCCTTTTCCAGGTTCTGGATTGCCACTGAAAGGGGCGCCTGGGTGATGTTGAGCTTTTCGGCAGCACGGCGGAAGTGCAATTCTTCAGCCAGCACGCGGAAGTATTGCAACTGCTTGAGGTTCATGGCTGATCTCCCGCTGATTTGCGTACCGTCACGCACTCCTCGATATGGCCGGTGCGCTTCAGCGCAGACTTGCGGCGTTGCGATGCAGGCAAGTTGATCGGTCCGCCGGTTGCGCACCGATCAACGGTGCATCGGGTTGCAACTCGGACAAGGTTGCACAGCCGGAACGATCAAGTGGAATCTTGTGCATGTTTTGCCATTGCCGTGCGTGCCGTGCGCCCATCACGCGAATTTCTGACCATTAGGCGTCAGATGCAAGCCAATTCCGTCTGATCCCCCGCGCCGCCAGAAGTCACCGGAGCCAATCCTGCCGGTACGAAGGGGGTCGGGCGAGACAAGCTCAAGAATTTGGGCTGGAAAGCCGAGGGCGCAGTGGACAGGCACGGATACCGGCCCCAAGCTCTCCCTGCTGGCGCAGTACGCTTATTGGGTGCGTGTGGAACATAGGACGGATTATGCCCCGACCTATGGGGCGAGTATGGGGGGATAGCAACCGGGCGGAGAGGTCCCCGCCCGGCCGGACTTAGCTCGTCGGGGCCGCCAGGGCCCATGTCTGGCGATCCGCAGCGGCGTCCGTGCACGCGCTGAATGTCAGGGCCCGCCGCAGCCAGGGCTCGCCTGGCGCGCGGTTGCCGGCTTCGAAGGCCTGCTGCCCTATGGTAAGGCATTTCTCCTCATCGAGGAGCGAGCGCAGACGCCCGGCGTCGTCAAGCACGAAACTCTGTTCGATGGCGCCAGAGCAGGGATTGACGACCAGGGGCGCGTCCTGCCGGACCATCAATTCCGGCGTGTGGGCCGGTGCATCCACGTTCCGAAAGGTCACGACCTCGACGCAGGCATCGAAGCGCGTGTAGCGCAGCGTGCCCGGTGCCGCGGCGAGATCGTTCTGGGAGAGCAATTGGTCGATGGTGGCGATGCTCACATCGGGAATGCCGGTCTTGCAGGTGTGGGCCTCGAGTGCCCAGGACGCTTCACGATGATTGGCCAATACCCCGCTGACCGGAAAGCCGGGGATGTCGAGGCAGAAATGGCGGGGTTCCCCGAGCGTGTCGACGAGCTGAACGAGCGCCTCGTCGGCAGTAGCGGGTACAAAGAGCGGGTTGTCTGCTGACGGTCCCTGCGCGAATGCCGACCACGTTCCCGACAGGGCAATCGCGATTGCCCATGTGGCAGTTCCAAGTTTCATAACGGTTCCTCCCTCTTGAGTGCCGACAGCCTGGGGCCATTCGGCATCGCGGGAGTATCGGTGCTGGCAATGCGCCATGGCCAATTCGAAAACCCTGCGCATTGATTGCAACTGCCAATCGATCAGGGGGTGGCTGTTGGCGTGGTTGCGGCAGCCCCCTTGAACGCGACTTATCGCTTGGTCGTGGTAGGGAACTGTCCTGCTTTTAAAGGTCACCTGCCCGGATTAACCGGGCAGGTGATGTGCCGACTACATTTCTGCAAAGAACCCCGTGATAAGATCCATCACTTCATTGGTCGACCATGGCAGTCCGGCCAGCGGGTCACCGAGAAAGCCCATATCGCCGTGATTGGCGCCTTCGAGCACATAACGGGTGCTGTCATCGCCCGCCGCGATGAGTGCGTCGTGAAGCATGAGGGTCTGGCTGGGCGAAATGATGCGATCATCGCTCCCGTGGAAGATCAGGAATGGCGGCTCATCGCCATCGACGTAGGTCAGGGCATTGGCCGTCGTATGTGCCGTGGGGTCGGTGACGGTGCTCTCGGTCGTGCCGGGGCCATTGATGTAGCGCGCGATCATGGTCGCGGGTTCAGCATAGGCCGCCTTGGCCGCCTCATCGAAGTCGGCGCCCAGTGTCGAAACGTCGGTAGCGCCGAATTTGTTGACCACGGCCTGGACCGCACTCGACTGATCGAGGTTGTCGCCCATGTCGAAACTGGTGTCGCCGTTGGTTACACCGGCCATTGCGACCATGTAACCACCGGCCGACTCGCCCCAAAGGCCAATACGATCGGTGTCGATTCCGTATTCATCGGCATGAGCGCGCAGATAGCGCACGGCTGACTTCACGTCGGCGATGCCATCGCGGTAGGTCGCGCCGTCGAGCGCTGTACGATACTGGATGCTGGCCACCACGAAGCCGGCCTCGGCGACAAAAGTGCGCAGCTCGAGCGACTGTTCCTTCATCGCCATCACGAAGCCGCCGCCCGGGACATAGATGATAAGCGGCTTTGGCCCTTCACCCGCGGGGACAAGGATGTCCATCCGCAGTTCCTTGCCTTCCGAACTGTAGAGCACGTCGCTGGTTGTCTCCAGGGCAAGGGTGCCGCAGGTGATCTGGTCGGTCGTGTCGGGGGAAATGACAACGCTGGTCGAGGTGTCCGACGGCGTCACCGTCTGGGCCATGACTATGCCCGGCGGCCGCGCGGCTTCCCCGGTATCGCTGGTGGGCGCGGCAGGGCGGGTTGTTGCCGGGCATGCCGATTCCATTGCTTCCTGACCGATTGCCAAGGTCGAGATTCCCAGGGTGATGGCAGCTCCAAGGACCGCCGCTTTCAGGTGTCGCATCATGTCTTCCTTCGCGAATGAACTTATATATGCGCTGCACAATATATGCATTTCGCATATGTTGCGCAACCAGAACGGAGTGGCTACAAGTTCTGCATGATCGACGACGACACCTTAGCGCTGGGCAGTGCCCTTGAGCGATTGCATGGTCCGGTGGCTGCCGAAGTGTTTCGGCGCACGGCCGCAACACCTGATGGCATCTATTCTCTCAGCCGCATGCTCGCCCTGTTGCACCTGAGTGCCCGTGGCCCTCAAACCATCTCCCAGCTGGCCTGGGCGATTCCATTGAGTCATGCAGCGACCAGCCGCATGGTCGACGGATTGGTGCAGCTGGACCTGGTTGACCGGCGAGAAGACGAGGCCGACAGGCGCCATAAGGTGGTGCAGATCAAGATTGATGGTGAGCGGCAGGTGACGCGTTTCCGTGGACTCGCCGCCGAGATCTATGCGGAGAAGGTGGCGGCCCTGCCCGCCACGGAGCGCCAACATTTGGCGCGGATTCTCAACATCATCCTCGACGCGCTTCCGACCAGCGAGAGCGCGCCGCAGCACCCCACCGCCGGATAGTACGTCGCGCACGTGGCGATTCTCGAATGTCCGTTGCTTTTCATGACCTGACGGAGGAAAAATGCCCCGGGGCGGCCTTATCGATACGCTTATGCAGGATCTGAATCTGACGGCGGCCGGGTTTATCGTCACCATCTATGGCGATGTCGTGCTACCGCGCGGCGGTGTGTTGTGGATGGGTAGTCTGATCGCCCTTTGCGAGCGCGTTGGCATCAAGGAAACGCTGGTTCGCACGGCCGTCTCGCGACTGGTGACGGGCAATCAGTTGAAGGGCGAAAGGGTAGGGCGGCGCAGCTATTACCGCCTTTCACCCGGTGCGCAGGCCGAGTTCGCCGAGGTGGCTGACCGGCTGTACGCTCCTCTCTGGGACACGCACGGCTGGTACGTGCTCTATGGCCCCGCCATACCCGAGGGCAGGGGCCGAAATGGCCATATGGTCAAGCTTGCCGGAGATGTCTGGATAGCGCCTGACCTGGGTGATGCGCCGCCACATTCCGAAATCGTTTTCCGGGCTGACGTCTCCGATGCGGCCTCTTTGCAAAAGCTCGCCGCCATCTGGGACCTCTCCGATCTTGGCCGCCGCTATCAAGCGTTCATCGATCGCTTTTCAGCTTTGGGCAAGGTGCTTGACAGCGAAGCGCCGATGCCGGCGACCGATGCACTGGTTGCCCGGTTGCTGTTGGTCCACGTTTATCGTGGTGCCTTGCTGCGGGATCCATGCCTGCCGCGATCGGTCTTGCCGCCGGATTGGGCCGGGACCAGGGCGCACGACCTCTTCATCGATCTCTATCGCCAGCTTTCATTGAAGGCCGCGACGGCCGTACCGCTCCTTCTGGAAGGCGAGGCCGGACCATTGCCCGATGTCACCTCTGATACCAAGCGGCGGAACCAGCGCCTGACCTGAGGGAATTGCTGATCGCAGGGGCATCTCCGACTTCAGACATTACATATATTGCAAATTTCTAATAATACATGTAATGTGTGTGATGAATGGTGCTGGAACGCGTATCCCAGCTTCCAGGAGAGGGGAATATGGCCGAAGCTTTCATATGTGACGCTGTGCGCACGCCCATCGGGCGCTATGGCGGGGCTTTGGCCAGTGTCCGTGCGGACGATCTGGCCGCAGTTCCGCTGAAGGCCCTCGCCGATCGGCATCCGCATGTGGACTGGTCGGCGGTGGACGACCTCATCTATGGCTGCGCCAACCAGGCCGGCGAAGACAATCGCAATGTGGGGCGGATGGCGCTGTTGCTGGCGGGATTGCCGATCAGCGTGCCCGGAACGACTATCAACCGGCTCTGCGGATCGGGCATGGATGCCATCGGCGCGGCGGCACGGGCCATTCGCGCCGGAGACTGTGAGTTCGTCATCGCCGGTGGCGTCGAAAGCATGAGCCGCGCGCCCTTCGTCATGCCCAAGGCAGAAAGTGCCTATGGCCGCGCCGCCGCCATCTACGACACCACGATCGGATGGCGCTTCCCCAACGCCGCGCTCAAGGCAGCTTTCGGCACCGACACGATGCCGGAAACAGCCGACAATGTCGCTGCTCAGTACAAGATAAGCCGTGCCGATCAGGACGCCTTTGCAGCCCGCTCTCAGGCGCGTTGGTCCGCAGCACAGGCGGCAGGCTACTTCCGCGAGGAGATCGTGCCGGTCGTCATCCCGCAAAAGAAGGGCGAACCACTCGTCATCGACACGGACGAGCACCCTCGTCCGGGGACGACAGTGGAACAATTGGCGCGCCTCAAAGGCGTCAATGGTCCCGAACTCAGCGTCACAGCGGGCAATTCTTCAGGCGTGAACGACGGTGCGGCGGCGCTGCTGGTTGCCTCTGAGGCGATGGCCAAGGCGCAGGGGCTTACGCCCCGGGCGCGCGTGGTGGCCATGGTCGCTGCCGGCGTTGAGCCGCGTATCATGGGCGTCGGCCCAGTGCCTGCGGTCCGCAAGGTCCTTTTGAAGGCCGGCCTGACGCTCGAACAGATGGATGTGATCGAGCTCAACGAAGCCTTTGCGGCGCAGTCGCTGGCGGTGTTGCGCGAGCTTGGACTTGCCGACGATGCATCTCATGTCAACGCCAATGGCGGGGCGATCGCCATGGGTCATCCGCTCGGGATGTCCGGCGCGAGACTCGTAACCACTGCCGTCAACCAGCTTCACCGTACCGGTGGCCGCTATGCGCTTTGCACCATGTGCATTGGCGTGGGGCAGGGCATCGCCATCATTCTTGAACGCGTCTGAGAGGAGCAGTCGATCATGTATGCACAGCTCGTAAAGTCGGAGGGCATCAAATCTTTCGAAGAGCAGACCGAGGAAGAGCGCGCCTTTCAGGAGCGAATCGATCGCGGGGAGAAGATCGAGCCCAAGGAATGGATGCCTGAAGGCTATCGCAAGACGCTGATCCGCCAGGTCGGCCAGCATGCCCACAGCGAGATCGTCGGCCAACTGCCCGAAGGCAACTGGATCACCCGCGCACCGACCCTTGAGCGCAAGGCCATTCTGCTGGCCAAGGTCCAGGACGAAGCCGGCCACGGTCTATACCTCTACTCGGCCGCCGAAACGCTCGGCGTGTCGCGGGACGAACTCATCGACCTGCTGCATGCCGGCAAGATGAAGTATTCGTCCATCTTCAATTACCCCACCCTGACCTGGGCCGATATGGGCGCCGTCGGGTGGCTGGTCGATGGTGCCGCGATCATGAACCAGGTGCCCCTGCAGCGCACATCTTATGGGCCATACAGTCGGGCCATGATCCGCATCTGCAAGGAGGAATCCTTTCACCAGCGCCAGGGCTTCGACATCATGATGAAGATGGCCGCCGGCACTGCTGAGCAACGGGACATGGCCCAGGATGCGCTTAACCGCTTCTGGTACCCCTCGCTGATGATGTTCGGCCCGTCCGATCAGGACTCGGTGCATTCCGCCCAGTCCATGGCCTGGAAGATCAAGATCAACACCAATGACGAGTTGCGCCAGAAGTTCGTCGATCAGACGGTGCCGCAGGCCGAATATCTGGGGCTGACCATTCCAGACTCGAACCTGCGCTGGAACGAGGAAAAGGGCGGCTACGACTTCTCTGAACCCGATTGGACCGAATTTTTCGACGTCATCGCCGGCAACGGCCCCTGCAACGCCGAGCGCCTGGAGGCCCGTATCGACGCCTGGGATGGCGGCGCCTGGTTCCGCGATGGCCTTGCCGCCTATGCGGAAAAGGCGGCGGACCGTCGGGCCGCTGCCAAGGTTGCAGCAGAATGAGCTATCGCCCCAAATCAACCAGGGAGGAATGGTCATGAGCAAGGAATGGCCGCTTTGGGAAGTCTTTATCCGGGGCCAGCACGGCCTCAATCATCGGCACGTCGGGAGCTTGCATGCGCCTGACGCGGAGATGGCGATCTGCAACGCCCGCGATGTCTACACGCGGCGCAATGAAGGCATGTCCATCTGGGTGGTGCAATCGAACGCTATTGTCGCGTCCTCGCCCTCGGACAAGGGTCCGCTGTTCGAGCCCGCCAATTCCAAGGTCTATCGCCACCCGACCTTTTTCGACATCCCGCCCGAAGTGGGGCACATGTGATGGCCACCCAGTCTGTTGCTATCGATGCTGAAGCCTATTTCGATTGGCTGCTTCGGGTCGGCGACAATTGCCTCGTGCTGGGGCACCGCGTCTCGGAATGGTGCGGTCACGCGCCGGCGCTGGAAGAAGACATTGCGCTGGCCAACCAGGCGCTGGACCTCATCGGCCAGTGTCAATTGTGGCTTGGCCTGGCCGGAGAGGTCGAGGGCAGGGGCCGCACGGCGGACGATCTGGCCTTTCGGCGGGATGCCAACGCCTTCCGCAATGCCCTGCTCGTCGAGCGGCCCAATGGCGATTTCGCGCACACTTTGATGCGCCAGTTCCTCTTCGACGCCTACCACTTCGAATTGTTGGCCGCGCTGAAAGAGTCATCGGATCAACGCGTCGCCGAGATTGCCGCCAAGGCAGTCAAAGAGGTGGCCTATCACCTTGAAAGGTCATCCGATCTGGTGATCCGCCTGGGTGACGGGACCGATGAAAGCCACAGCCGGTTGGGCAAGGCCCTTTCGACGCTTTGGCCCTTCGCCGGGGAAATGTTCACCATCGACAGTGTCGACGAGCAGGTCGCAACTGCCGGTATCGCGCCGCTGCCTTCCAGCTTGAAGCCTGCCTGGGACCAGACGGTTCAGGCCGTACTTGAGGAAGCGACCTTTTCGCTGCCGGAGCAGGCGTGGCAGCAAAAGGGTGGCAAGCAGGGCGTCCATAGCGAGCATCTGGGGCACATGCTGGCCGAGATGCAGTTCCTGCAACGCGCCTATCCCGACGCAAGCTGGTAGTTCCCATGACGACCGCATTGCACCCCGAAATCGCGACGGTCTGGGACTGGCTGGCCGAAGTGCCGGACCCCGAAATTCCGGTCGTCAGCGTCACTGACCTTGGCATTGTCCGGCAGGTGGCTTGGGACAATGGCACGTTGGTCGTTACTGTGACGCCGACCTATTCGGGATGTCCTGCAACCAGCGTCATCAACTTCGACATCGAGGCGACGTTGCGGCGTCATGGCGTGGAAAAAGTTCGTCTCGAACGCAGTCTTTCGCCGCCCTGGACGACCGACTGGATCACGCCCGAGGCGCGCGAAAAGCTCCGGGCATATGGCGTTGCCCCGCCCGTGGATGGCACTGCCGCAGATGGGCGCTTGGCCGGTCGCGCGGCACGTCTTGGCGGCGCTTCCAACCTGACCATCGCCTGTCCGCGCTGCGGATCGACGGAAACCCAAAAGATCAGCCACTTCGGATCGACGGCCTGCAAGGCCAGCTATCGCTGCACGCAATGCCTCGAGCCGTTCGACTACTTCAAGTGCATCTGAGGTTGCTGAGGAGAAACCCATGCTACATTTCCACCCACTGACTGTCACCGATGTGCGGCGCGAGACCCGCGACGCCGTCGTGGTCACTCTGATGCCACGCGAGGAAGATCGCGCGCTTTTCGATTTCACGCAGGGCCAGCATCTCACCCTGCGCAAGGCGTTCGACGGCGAGGAGCTTCGCCGCTCCTATTCGATCTGCGCCGGCAAGGACGAAGGAGTCCTTCGCGTCGGCATCAAGCGGGTCAATGGCGGTGCCTTCTCCACCTGGGCCAACGAACACCTTCTTCCGGGCGATCAGATTGACGCTATGCCCCCGATGGGCCGCTTCTATACGGCCATCGAGCCGGAGGCCGAAAAGCACTATTTGGGTTTTGCTGCCGGTTCGGGCATTACGCCGGTGCTGTCCATCATCAAGACAGTGTTGTCGCGGGAACCGCGTTCGCGCTTCACGCTGGTCTATGGCAACCGGCAGATCGGTTCGATCATGTTTCGCGAGGAACTCGAGGACCTCAAGAACAGCTATCTTGGCCGGTTCTCGGTCGTGCATGTGCTGCGGGCCGAAACTCAGGACGTCGATCTCTTCACCGGCCGCATCGATGCGGTCAAGGTCAAGGCCCTGTTCGAGCACTGGATCGATCCGGCATCGATAGACACGGCTTTCATCTGCGGCCCTGAGCCGATGATGCTGGCCATCGCGGGAGCGTTGCGCGATCACGGGCTGTCCGACGACCAGATCAAGTTCGAACTGTTCTCCGCGGGCCAACCGGGCCGGGCCAAATCCGTCGCTATCTCTCGCGATGCGACTGAAACGGGTCTTGGAACCCAGGCGACAGTCACCCTTGACGGAACGACCCGCTCGTTCCAGATGCCGCGCGGAGAACAGAGCCTCCTCGAAGCGGCGATCGCCAATCATCTCGACGCGCCATATTCCTGCAGAGCTGGCGTGTGCTCGACCTGCCGCTGCAAAGTCATCGAGGGCGAGGCCGAGATGGCCGTGAACCACGCCCTCGAAGATTACGAAGTCCGCGCCGGCTATGTGCTGAGCTGTCAGGCTGTTCCGCTCACAGAGAAGATCGTCTTCACCTACGACCAGTAGGTCACCGTCCCGGCAGGTTCACTTCGGACCGCCGAGCTCCAACTCGCCTTTAGGAAATGCCATGTCCCCGTCTCCCCGTCGTATCGAAAGCTATGTTCAAGGACAATGGCGCCCCGGAACCGGCGCAGGGCAGACCATACTCGACGCTTCGACAGGCGAACCGGTCGCCGTCGTCGACTCCACCGGGGTCGATTTTGCCGGGGCGCTTGATTATGGTCGAAACGTTGCCGGTCCGAAACTCAGGGCGCTGTCCTTCCACGAGCGCGCCGGTCAGCTCAAGGCTCTGGGTCAGGCATTGATGGCCCAGAAGGAAGAGTTTTACCGCGAGAGTTTTCATACCGGCGCCACCCGCGCCGATGGCTGGGTCGATATCGAGGGCGGGATCGGTACCATGCTCTCATACGCCTCAAAGGGCCGCCGTGAATTACCGAATACGCGCGTTCTCCTCGACGGCGTCGTGGAGCCACTGTCCAAGGACCAGAGTTTCAGTGCACAGCATGTCCTGACGCCACTCAATGGTGTCGCCGTGCATATCAACGCCTTCAATTTCCCCGTCTGGGGCATGCTGGAAAAGATCTCGCCGAGCCTGCTGGCCGGCGTACCCTGCGTGGTCAAGCCCGCCTCTCAGACGGCGTACCTGACAGAGCTTGTCGTTCGCCGGATCATCGAAACAGGAATCCTTCCTGAAGGCGCGTTGCAGTTGATATCGGGCGCGGTCGGCGATCTGCTTGACCATGTGGACGGCCAGGACGTCGTTACCTTCACGGGGTCCGCATCGACGGGGCGCAAGCTCAAGACCCATCCGGCAGTCGTGACCAATTCGGTACGCTTTACAATGGAAGCCGACAGCCTCAATGCGACCATCCTCGGGCCGGATGGCGCGCCGGGAACGCCAGAATTCGATCTTTTCGTGCGGGAGGTCGTGCACGAGATGACGGCCAAGGCTGGCCAGAAATGCACCGCCATACGCCGGGTGATCGCGCCGCGAGCCTTCATTGAACCTCTGGTGGCCGCAATTTCCGATCGTCTGGCCCGGATCACGCTGGGCAGGCCCGATGCGGAGGGGACGCGGATGGGGCCGCTCGCCAGCCTCGACCAGCGCACCGAGGTGTTGGCGCGCATCAAGGACCTGCAAGCTGAAGCCGAGATCGTGGCTGGTGACCCAGCGGACGTGCGAGTCGCCAGCGGCGACCCCGAGCGCGGTGCGTTCCTCAACCCCGTGTTAATGCTGAGCAAGGATCCGCTTTCGGCATCAGCCATCCACGATGTGGAGGCCTTTGGGCCCGTCGCCACGCTCATGCCGTATGATGACCTCGACGAAGGAATCGAGCTGGCCCGGCGTGGCAAGGGCTCGCTGGTGGCGTCCGTATTCACCGACGATCCAACCGTTGCAGAGCACGCCGTTCTCGGCCTCGCGCCCTTCCACGGCCGCGTGCTGATCGGTAACCGCGCTTCGGCAAAATCCTCCACCGGCCATGGTTCGCCTCTTGCCGGTCTCGTGCATGGTGGACCCGGCCGGGCAGGTGGTGGCGAGGAACTGGGCGGCATGCGCGGGGTGAAGCACTATCTTCAGCGCACCGCGGTCCAAGGTACACCTCGCCTGCTTTCAGCGGTTACCGGCCGGTGGCTCGAAGGCGCCGACGCGCAATCGGGCATTCACCCGTTCCGCAAATCGCTCGCCGAATTGCGCATCGGTGACCAGCTCATCACCAAAGAGCGCCAGGTCAGCCAAGAGGATGTGGAGCATTTCGCGCAGTTCACCGGTGACACTTTTTATGCGCACATGGACAGCGACGCCGCCAGGGCCAATCCCTTCTTCGAGGATCGCGTTGCCCATGGCTATCTGATTGCTTCGTTTGCAGCGGGCCTGTTCGTCGACCCCGCGCCAGGACCAGTACTGGCCAATTATGGCGTCGACAATCTGCGCTTCCTGTCCCCAATTTATTTCGGCGATACGCTGCGAGTGCGCCTCACCTGCAAAGAGATAAATCCGCGGGCCGGCGCCGAGCACGGCGAGGTGCGCTGGGATTGCCAGGTGACCAAACAGGATGGCTCGGTGGTCGCGCAATACGATGTGCTGACCATGGTGGCCAAGACCTGGCCTCCTGCCGCCGCGAACGAGGCGGCAGAATGAGCCACGTTTATAGCTGGGATGGGGTGGTGCCGGTTATCGACCCTTCCGCGTTCGTTCATCCGCAGGCAGTGGTCATCGGGGACGTTATTATTGGTCCGGGTGTCTATGTCGGCCCTGGCGCCGTTCTGCGCGGCGATTTCGGTCGCATCGTCTTCGAGGCTGGCTCCAATATCCAGGAGAACTGCGTCGTCCATGCCTTCCCTGGCAAGGACGTGGTTGTTGAAGAGGCAGGCCATATCGGGCACGGGGCGGTCCTGCATGGCTGTCGCATCAGGCGCAACGCCATGGTGGGGATGAACGCCGTTGTGATGGATGAGGCCGTCCTTGGCGAGAACAGCATTCTGGGCGCCCTGTCCTTCGTAAAGGCGGGGGCCGTCATTCCGCCCAACAGCATGGCGCTAGGCAGCCCTGCCCGGGTAGTGCGTGAACTGACCAAGGAGGAGATTGCCTGGAAAACTCAGGGCACTGCCATTTACCAGCAACTTGCCCGGGATGCTCCAGAAAAGCTCGTTCCTGTGGAACCCATCATGGCGGTTGATCCAAGCCGCCGACGTGTAAAGGCGCCGGGATATGAAACCTTGCTTGCCCACCGACGCGAAGACTAGCGCACGGACTTGATCCCTTCGAGGATCAGTGTTGTGGCCACCTCCGCATAATCTTCGCGGCTGATCTGGCCGCCATCGCGAAACCACATATAGACCCAGTTCATCATCCCGAAGAGGGACATGGTTACCGGCATCAGCAAGGGCCGCTCCGGTCTGTTGAGCGCGGGATTTATGGTGTCGAGAATGTTGGAAAACCGCTTGACGATATTGCGTTCAAGAGCTGTGACTGCAGCCTTTTGCTCGTCGGAAAGGGCCTGGGACGCGTTGAGCTGAACCTTGTGCTGGTTGTCGGCGCCGCGATAGTTCTCAAGCGCCGCTCCGACGAGCCGCCGCAGGCGGTCGGGCGGCTCGAGTTTTGGATCGTCTGCCGCCGCTATGGCCGCGTCCAACTCTTCGAGATGGGTGACGATGATCGCAAAAATCAGGGCGTCCTTGCTTGGATAGTAGTGATAGAGCAGAGCCTTGGATACCTGAGCGTGCGCAGCAATCTGTGACATGGATGCCTTTTCCATGCCCTTGTCTGCGAACACTGCCGCCGCGAGATCCAATATGCCGCGCTGCTTTTCATCGAAGTCTTGCGCTCGCGTGCGAGCCATGTGGTCACTTCCTTTTGCTGTGAATCCCTTTACCGGCTGAGAGACAGCCTGTCATCCATGTGGGTAGTGCGCATCACGACTTGGGACGGTTGTCTAACAGGCGTTTGGCCTTCCCCTCGGACCGTGCGACGCCCTGCGGGTCGTGCACTTCGATCCTGGTCGAAACGCCCACGACCGACTTGATGTGATGCGCCAGCTCTTTGGCGGACAAGGCGCGTGCATTGGCCTCGGTGGCCTCGACAGCCGCTTCGACATGCACTGTCATTATGTCGAGACGACCGCTGCGCGTGAGTTCGATCTGGAAATGCGGTGACAAACCCCTGCACTTGAGAATTTGTTCCTCAATCTGCGTCGGGAAAACATTTACACCACGCAGAATTATCATGTCGTCGCTGCGGCCGGTAATCTTGTCGATCCGTCGCATGGATCGTGCAGTGCCGGGCAGCAGGCGGGTCAGGTCGCGCGTGCGATAGCGGACCATCGGCAGACCTTCCTTGGTCAGTGTCGTGAACACCAACTCGCCCAGCTCTCCGTCGGGCAGCACTTCATGGGTCACCGGATCGATGATCTCGGGATAGAAATGATCTTCCCAGACATGCAGGCCATCCTTGGTTTCCACGCATTCTTGCGCCACGCCGGGGCCCATGATTTCCGACAGGCCGTAGATATCTACGGCGTGCATGTCGAAAGCCTCCTCGATTTCCGCGCGCATGGAATTCGTCCACGGCTCGGCGCCGAAGATGCCGATTTCGAGGGACGACTGACGCGGGTCGAGGCCCTGGCGGCGGAACTCGTCCAGGATGGACAGCATATACGAGGGCGTGACCATAATGATCCGGGGCTGGAAGTCATTGATCAGCGTTACCTGACGTTCCGTCATTCCGCCCGAGATCGGCACCACCGTGCAGCCCAGCCGCTCGGCACCGTAGTGAGCGCCCAGCCCACCCGTAAACAGGCCATAGCCATACGCGTTGTGCAGGATATCACCGGGACGTCCCCCGGCGGCCCGGATCGAGCGGGCGATCAAATTGGCCCAGTGGTCGATATCACCGGCCGTGTAGCCCACCACGGTGGGCTTGCCTGTTGTGCCGGACGACCCATGCAGTCGCACAAGCTGTGTGCGGGGGACGGCAAACATCCCGAATGGATAAGTGTCGCGCAGATCCTGCTTCCCGGTGAACGGGAACTTGGCGATGTCGGCGAGCGTCTTCAGGTCGCCGGGATGGGCGCCATGGGCGTCGAAGCGCTCGCGATAGAACGGCGAATTCTCATACGCATGGGTCAGCGACCATTTCATGCGTTCTAACTGCAGCGCGCCGATTTCGTCGCGAGACGCGACCTCAATGGAATCGAGCGCCGATTTGGGTGGAGCGAAATGTTCCATGTTGACCTCCCCTTTGTGTCTCATTTTGCCAGTAACTCCTCGACCGGCAGATGCGTGCCTTTGACTGTCCGCGAATGGCCGCGGAATTCGGCCACCTGCACGCCGTCCTGATTGGTGATGGTGACGTCGTAAATTCCGGACCTGCCGGCCCGCCAATGCTCCCGGGCATGTGCCGTCAGCCGGTCGCCTTCATAGGCAGGAACGAGATAGCTTATGGAACAATGCTGACCCACGACCCGCTGGTTGTACGTGTTGCAGGCAAAGGCGAAGGCCGAGTCGGCCAGAGTGAAAATGAAACCGCCGTGACAGGCACCCTGGCCGTTGACCATGTGCGGCTCGATGAGCAGCGTCAGTGTTGCTTCTCCCGGCGAGGCCGAAGCGAGCGTCATTCCCAAGTTGCGGCTGGCGCGGTCTTGTGTCCACATGGAGTGGACACACGCTTCGGCCAACTGTTGCGGGCTCAAATCGACTGTCAGCGTCATTTGCCCTTGAACTCCGGTTGGCGCTTTTCGAGGAAGGCGGTGACCCCCTCGGCGTAGTCGGCGCTACGCCCCGCCCGGCGCTGGGCGTCACGTTCGAGGTCCAACTGCTCGTCAAACGAGTTGGTTGCGGCGGCCCGTATCAACTGCTTGGTGAGTGCCAGACCCATGGTTGGGCCGGCTGCCAGGGATTTGGCAAGTGTCGACGCTTCCTCGAACAGGACGTCGTCGTCACACACTTTCCAGATCAGGCCCCAATCTCTCGCCGTCTCGGACGAAAGCGGTTCGCCGGTCAGGGCCAGGGCCTTGGCGCGTGGCTCACCGAGAATGCGCGGCAAGCTCCAGGTGCCGCCGGAATCCGGGATGAGACCAACTTTGGCGAAAGACTGGATGAAACGGGCCGATCGCGCCGCCAATACAATGTCGCAAGCGAAAGCAATGTTGGCGCCCGCGCCCGCCGCCACGCCGTTCACTGCGGCGATCACTGGCATGTCCAGCGAGCGGATCAGCCGCAAAGTCGGGTTGTAGAATGTCTCCAGGGTATGACCGAGGTCGGGCGGTTCGGCGCCTTTTCGCGGATCGCGGTCGCCCAGATCCTGCCCGGCAGAGAAGCCACGGCCAGCGCCAGTCAGCAGGACGGCGCGAATCGAGCTGTCGTCACGAGCCTGCTCAAGCTCGCCACGCAAAGCCAGATGCATCTCATCATTGAACGAATTCAGCTTGTCGGGGCGGTTCAATGTGAGCGTCAGCACGCCCTGATCGCTGCTCGCAAGTAGAGTTGGACTGCCAGTCATATTCATTCCCCTCCCACCTTCGTCGCATTTTTTGACGAAGAGACATTTTTGTGTTGCATATACCGACCGGCCGGTCAATGATAAAGAGATGGCAACGAGGAGCACGCCATGACTACCCTTTTCGACCGACATCGTGAGTTGCTGACTTCAGCCCTTGAGGCTGTTCACTCACGTCGTTTCTGGTCACCCTATCCCGAGGTGCCGAGCGGCCGCTTCTACGGGGAAACTGCCAGGGCCGATGGCGAAGCCGGTTTTGCTGCCCTCCGTGACAGTTCTTTCGACCTTCCGGGTCATCCCGAGAGCAAAAGACTCGGGGGCGAGATGTCTCCCTTCGACTTTGCGCTGGGTATCAGCTACCCGGCGGCCGATACTGCAGCGGTGGTCGAGGCGGCGCAGTCGGCCGCGCCCATTCTGGCTGCCGCATCACCGGAACTGCGCGTTGGCGTGGCGCTCGAAGCATTGTCACGCCTCAACCAGCTCAGCTTTACCATGGCTCATGCGGTGTCGCATACGACGGGCCAGGCCTTTCCAATGGCTTTCCAGGCCGGTGGTCCTCACGCGCAGGACAGGGGACTGGAAGCCGTTGCGTTGACCTGGGCCGAACTGACGCGATTTGCGCCGTCGGCGAGATGGGAGAAACCCCAAGGCAAAGCGGAGCCGATATCGCTGGAGAAACACTGGTCAACGGTGCCCGCAGGTATCGCTTTGGTCATCGGCTGCAACACATTTCCGACATGGAACAGCTATTCGGGTCTGTTCGCCAGCCTGGTCAGCGGAAACCCCGTCATCGTCAAACCGCACCCCGCCGCTATTTTGCCGCTGGCCCTGACGGTTCGCGTTCTGCGCGAGGTGCTGGTCGAGGCGGGACTTCTGGCCAATGCGGTGCTGCTCGCCGTCGACGAGGCTGGTGCCGAAATCACCAAGGATCTGGCCGCCCATCCGGCAGTTCGTCTGATCGATTATACCGGCTCAGCCGATTTCGGCGCTTGGCTGCGGGCCAACGCCCTGCAAGCCAGGGTGTTCACCGAGGAGACGGGCGTCAATACCGTCGTTGTAGCGGGCACGGACAACTTTGCCGGATTGTGCGCCAACCTTGCGTTCTCGCTCTCTCTATACTCGGGACAGATGTGCACTGCCCCCCAGAATATCTACATTCCGGTGGCGGGTATTCCCACGGATCAAGGTCACAAGAGCTTCGACGAGGTCACGCTCGGCATTGCGGGCGCGATCGACGACCTGCTGGCCGATCCGGCCCGGGCGGGGGGCATTCTTGGCGCCATTGCCAATCCCGCGACGCTGTCGCGCGTGAAGGAAGCGCGTGCGCTTGGCCGTGTGGTTCGTGACTCCAGCCCGCTGGGTGATGGCCGTACCGCTACGCCGCTTCTTATTGTTGTCGATCCGCAAAGCCCTGCGGCTCAGGGCGAGTATTTCGGCCCTATTGCCCTGCTGGTCCCGGTCGACGACGCCGATCGGGGCATTGCCTTGGCGTCCGGCGTTGCCGCGCGTGCCGGCGCCATAACGGCCGCCGTTTATGACATCGATGAGGCTCGAATTGGTCGTGCAATCACCGCCTTTGCCGGAGCGGGCACAAACCTCTCGGTCAACCTGACCGGCAACATTTTCGTCAATCAGTCAGCGGCGTTCAGTGACTTCCACGTCACTGGCGCCAATCCGGCGGGCAATGCCAGCCTGACCGATCCAGCTTTCGTGGCCGGACGCTTCCATCGCGTGATGTGGAGGCGCCCTGTCGCGGCCTGATCCACCAGACTACCAACATGTTCTCAAGGGAGGAGACAATATGACTAGAACTTTATCGACATTGGCCGTCCTGGCGGCCGCAGCGACGTTGACCATGGCCAGCCCGGCCATGGCCCAGATCAAGATCGGTGCGTCGTTTTCGGCGACTGGTCCGGCGGCCTATCTCGGCACGCCCGAAATGCAAACGCTGACGATGCTGGTCGAGCAGGCCAATGCGGCTGGCGGGATCAACGGCCAGCAGATCGAACTGGTCCATTATGACGACGCAGGGGATCCGACCAAGGCGCAGACCTTCGCCACGCGTTTGATCGAGGATGATGGTGTCGTCGCCATCATCGGCGGCACTACAACGGGTACGTCGATGTCGATCCTTAACGTAACCGAAGACGCTGAGGTGCCGTTCATCTCGCTGGCCGGCGCGATCGACATTATCGATCCGGTCAAGCCATACACGTTCAAGACGCCGCCCACCGACCGCATGGCATGTCAGAAAATATTTGAAGACATGCAAGGACGTGGGATCACCAAGATCGGCATGATTTCTGGCACGGATGGCTTTGGTGCGTCCATGCAGGCCCAATGCAAGGCGGTCGTCGGGGACTACGGCATCGAAATTCTGGCGGATGAAACCTACCAGCCCCAGGATGTCGACATGACGGCTCAGCTCACCAATATCCGGAGCACGACCGGGATCGAAGCTGTGCTCAACCCCGGGTTTGGTCAAGGCCCTGCGGTCGTCACGCGCAACTATGGCCAGCTCGGGATTGAGCTGCCTCTCTATCAGTCGCACGGTGTTGCTTCGGATGGCTTCATCGAGCTTGCAAGTGCCGCAGCGGCGGAGGGCGTCATCTTGCCCGGTACTCCGCTCCTTGTCGTCGATCAGCTTGAGGACAACGACCCCCAGAAGCCTGTGATTGTTGCCTACAAAGGGCTTTTCGAAGAACAGACCGGCACGCCTGTCGGGACATTTGGCGGATATGCCCATGACGCGTACCTGATCCTCGCCGATGCTCTCGAGCGTTCGGCGTCAAATGAACCCTCGGATATTCGCGACGCCATTGAGGCGACCTCGGGTCTGGTGGGTGTGACTGGCGCATACACGTTCTCGCCCGAAGATCATCTTGGGCTGGATCTGACCTCGTTCCGCATCCTGCAGATCAGGGATGGCGGCTGGACCCTGGTCGAATAGTCATGGTGGCGCACCGGTCATAGGATCGGTGCGCCATTTCAATGAACAATACGACCGCGGGGTATCATTGCCCAGGGTCGAGCCGATGGCGGGAATTCCATGTCGGAGCTCTTACAGTTTTTATCGTCCGGGGTAACGGTTGGCGCTGTGTATGCGCTGGTGGCCCTCGGATTCACCATTATCTACAATGCGTCCGACGTGGTGAATTTCGCCCAGGGCGAGTTCGTCATGCTGGGCGGAATGATTACGGTCTTCGCCTACGCGGCTGGGGTTCCGTTGCCGCTTGCGGCGTTACTTGCCATTCTGATCACCGCAGCCATCGGCGTGGCCATCAACGTTTTCGCCGTCGGACCGGCCCGCGGGGCGCCCCTGATTTCCGTCATCATCATCACGATCGGCGTCTCAATCGTCATCCGGGGCAGTGCGCAGGTGATTTTCGGCAAGCAGATCTACAGCTTGCCGGGGTTCTCCGGAGAAACTCCAATCCGCTTGTTTGGCGCAACCATCCTGCCGCAGAGTCTGTGGGTCATCGGGGGTGGGCTTCTGGTGTTCGTGGCCCTTTGGCTGTTTTTCACACGCACCTTGCTTGGTCGCGCCGTCCTTGCCACCTCTAACAATAGCCTGGCCGCCCAATTGGTGGGCATCAACACCCGCTTTGTAATGACGTTCTCGTTTGCAATGTCGGCCGGTATCGGAGCGCTGGCGGGCGTGTTGGTCGCGCCCATCACATTGACGTCCTATGACGTGGGTCTGGCGCTGGCTCTTAAGGGTTTTGCCGCAGCGATGCTTGGAGGAATGGGCAATCCCAAGGGTGCCCTCGTGGGTGGCCTGCTGCTCGGCCTGCTGGAAGCGCTGACCGCAGGGTATCTATCCTCGCAGTACAAGGATGCGGTCGCCTTTATCGTCATCCTGCTGGTGCTGTTCGTGCGTCCGCAGGGGCTTTTCGGCCGTCGCGTTATGGAGCGGGTATAGCATGAAGCTCTCGTCCACTCAGATAACGCTGTTGGTACTGGCTCTTGCCATCGCCCTCTGTCCGATCTTTTTTCCCTCCGGGTATTACTTTCGCGTCGGCGCGCTGATTTTTGTCAACGGCCTGGCCGTTACAGGCATCGTCATCCTCACGGGCTATGCGGGCCAGATCAGCCTTGGTCACGCCGGCTTCGCCGGGATTGGCGCCTACGCTTGCGCATTGGCCCCGCTCCATTGGGGCATCCCTCCAGTCCTTGCCGTTGTGCTCGGGGCGCTGGTTTCGGCTGTTATCGCCTATCTCGTCGGCCGGCCCATCCTGCGTCTCAAGGGATACTACCTTGGCGTGGCCACGCTTGGATTCGGTATTCTTGTTTCGATGGTGCTCTCCAATGAGCGCGAACTAACGGGTGGCCCCGACGGAATCCGCGTTCCGGAGCTGGGGTTGCGGGACGTTCTCGAGAGTTGGGGACTGGATCTGACCGGCGGCCAGTTCTGGTATGCCCTTTCGGGAATAGTTCTGTTTTTGGGGGCATGGATGGCCCTCAACCTGCGCAACAGTCCGACGGGCAGGGCGCTGCGTGCGTTGCACGGATCGGAAGTGGCTGCCAGCACCGTCGGCATCGATGTGGCCCGGTACAAGCTGCAGGCTTTCGTCATTTCGGCCGTCTATGCCTCGGTCGCCGGCTCGCTGCTGGCCCTGCAAAACCGGCTTGCCACGCCGGACATCGCCGGATTCATGCATTCAATCGAGTTCGTCACAATGGCGGTTCTGGGCGGCGTCGGATCGGTGATGGGTGCCATATTGGGCGCTGCCATCCTGACCCTGCTGCCGCAGGTGCTGACTGCCGCTGCTGAATACCAGCAGCTGGTGCTCGGGCTCGTGATGGTCCTCGTGATGATCCTGATGCGTGAGGGGCTTCTGCCTTCCATACTTCGGCGTGTGCGGAGGGCGGGCTCATGACCGCGACACTTCTTTCCGTAGAGGGTTTGGGCATCAGCTTTGGCGGACTGAAAGCCGTCAACGATGTGAGCTTTTCTGTGCCATCCGGCCAGATCGTGTCCCTCATCGGGCCGAACGGCGCAGGCAAGACAACGCTGTTCAACATGATCTCCGGTATTTACCCGTCCGCTACCGGCTCGGTCGCGTTGGATGGGGAACGGGTGACCGGTCTGTCACCTCACCTGCTTGCACAACGCGGCCTGTCGCGCACCTTCCAGAACCTGCAGATATTCCAGAGCATGACCGTCCTGGAGAATGCCGTGGCCGGCTATCACCTTCAGGAACGCGGTTCCGTCTTGGCCGACCTTCTGGCCCTGCCGGGTTCACGTCGCCGCGCCCGGCAATCCGAGGAGGGCGCCCGCCACCTGCTGGCCCGCGTCGGGCTCGAGCGGTCCGCAGATACCGAAGCCGGAAATTTGTCCTATGGCGCGTTGAAGCGGCTCGAGATCGCCCGTGCCCTGGCGCTGGACCCCAAGATATTGCTGCTCGACGAGCCTGCCGCGGGCTGCAACGCCGTGGAAACCGAGGAGATCGATCATCTCATTGCCGAGGTCGCTGCGTCAGGCGTCGCGATCCTGCTGGTGGAACACGACATGAAGATGGTGATGCGCATCTCCAACCATATCGTGGTGCTGGACCATGGCGAAAAGATCGCCGAAGGGGACCCCGCCACTGTCAGTCGCAACCCGGCGGTCATTGCTGCCTATCTTGGTACGGGAGGTGCCGATGCTCAGCGTTGAGGGCCTGCGTACGCGCTACGGGCGCATCGAAGTTCTGCACGGAGTCGACCTGGAGGTTGCCTCCGGCGAGATTGTCGCCGTGGTCGGCGCCAATGGCGCTGGCAAGACGACGTTGCTCAAGTGCCTTTCGGGCCTGCAGCCGGTTTCGGGGGGATCGATCAACTTTCGCGGCGAAGTGCTGACCACGGTGCCGGCGTACCGCCGTCTCAAACGCGGGCTGGCACAGGCTCCCGAGGGCCGCCAGATTTTCACCAATCTCAGCGTCGAAGAGAATTTGCGGCTGGGCGCCTACCTCTTCAGCGACGATAGGGTTGGCAGTGACATGGACGATGCCTTCGCCATGTTCCCGATCCTTAAAGAGAAACGCAATCTGGTTGCGGGTGGCCTTTCGGGCGGACAGCAACAAATGCTCGCCATAGCCCGTGCGCTAATGGGCCGGCCGTCATGCCTGCTGCTCGACGAACCGTCCATGGGGCTCGCGCCGATTATCGTGCAGCAGATATTCGACATCGTGAAGAGCCTCAAGGGGCTCGACGTAACCGTGCTGCTGGTCGAGCAAAATGCTTTCGGCGCGCTCAGCATTGCAGACCGCGGCTATGTCATGGAGACCGGCGAAGTCAGCATGAGCGGTACCGCTGCCGAGTTGATTGCCGACCCGCGTATCCGCCAAGCCTATCTCGGAATCTGATATGACCTTGGTCACTATTGCCTATCGGGACGACATTGCTGTCGTCACAATCGATAATCCCCCGGTCAACGCGTTGAGCAGGGCCTTGCGGCAAGAACTTTGGGATGCGGTCGCCATGATCGATGCCGATCCCAATGTCCGGGCTGTCGTGCTGACGGGTGGGGGACGAACCTTTATTGCCGGTGCGGATGTTACCGAGTTCGACAAGCCACCCGAGCCGCCGCATCTGCCCGACCTTGTTGCTCGTATCGAAGAGACGCGCAAGCCATGGCTCGCCGCCATCCACGGCTCGGCGCTGGGCGGCGGTCTTGAGATCGCGCTGGGCTGCCGCTACAGGGTCGCTCTCGCCAATGCCTCGCTTGGCTTTCCTGAAGTGATGCTCGGCGTGGTGCCAGGCGCCTCCGGCACTGTGCGAACGCCACGCTTGATCGGTATCGCGGCCGCGCTTGATCTGGTGATCAGCGGCAAGCCGGTTACGGCCGCCCGGGCTCGCACCATCGGTCTGATCGACGCCGTATTTGAGGGCGATCTGGTCGCGTCCGCCGTGGCCTTTCGGCACGACGCGTTGGAAGCCGACTTGCCGCTGCCGCTCGCTAAGCGCCCGGTGGAGCGCCCTGACCCCGCGTTTTGGGACGAGCAGTTTGCCGTAGTCGCTCGCCGAGCCAGGGGCGAAGTTGCACCGGTCAAGGCGTTCGATTGCCTCCGCCGCGCAACCGAGCTCTCATTTGCCGAGGCGCTGGCTTTCGAACGGGAGACGTTCCTTTCATTGCGCACCTCGGATCAGGCGGCAGCCCTCCGGGCGGTTTTCTTTGCCGAACGTGCGGCGGCGCGACCAGGGGATCTGGCCGGCGTTGAGCCGCGATCAATTGAGCGGGCGGCTGTGATCGGCGGTGGAACGATGGGGGCGGGCATCGCTGTCGCCCTGCTCGAAGCGGGCCTGCCTGTGGTGATGATCGAAAGGGATGCCGAGGCGGTTGCGCGCGGCATTTCCAATGTCAGGAAGATCTTTTCCGGTAGCATCAAGCGCGGGAGGCTTACAGAGACGGACCTGGAGGTCATGCTCGCCCGTTTTACTGCTGCCACCGACTATACGGCGCTGGCCGATGCCGATCTCGTTGTGGAGGCGGTGTTCGAGGATATGGCGGTCAAGCGCGCGGTATTTGCGCAACTCGACGCTTCGTGCCGGCCGACGACCATTCTCGCCACCAACACGTCTTATCTCGACCCCCGCGACATCGCTGAGGGCGTTTCGCATCCCGAACGTCTCATTGGTCTGCATTTTTTCAGCCCTGCCAACGTTATGAAGCTGCTGGAAATCGTGCCGTTGACGGAAACCGACGCCCGCACACGGGCATCGGTTTTTGCGCTGGCCCGCCGGTTGCGCAAGGTGCCGGTGCAGTCGGGTATCTGCGAAGGCTTCATTGGCAATCGAATACTCAAGCGTTACCGCGCGGCGGCGGAGACCCTCGTGCGCCAGGGCACACCTGTTGCCGCTATAGATGCGGCCATGCGCGAATACGGCTTCGCCATGGGCCCTTTCGAGGCGCAGGATCTGGGTGGGTTGGACATTGCCTATGCTCAGCGCGAGGCCTCGCGCCTTGCGGGCAGGGATGTGCCGCATGCACTGGGCGACGTGCTGGTGGAAGCGAACCGAAAAGGCCAGAAGACGGGGGGAGGCTGGTACGATTACGCTGATGGCGACCGAAATCCGGTTCCGTCATCAACGGTCGCTGCTTTGCTCGCCGAGCATGTCAGCGATGGCCCGGTATTGTCATCAGCGGCGATATCGGCGCGTCTGGTTGAAGAAATGGCGGATGAGGGCGAGCGAATTCTCGCTGAGGGGATCGCACAAAGTCCTGAAGACATCGACCTCGTGGAAATCCATGGCTATGGCTATCCGAGATGGCGCGGTGGGCCGATGCACGCGAAGCGGACGCGGGATGCAGGCCAGTTTCCTAGAGCCTGAAGTTACCTTGCCAAAAAGCCGGGCGCTGACGCGCCCGGCCTGTTCGTTGGCATGGGTGATGAGCTAGTTGGTCGCGGCGCCGGCAGCAGCCTGCTTGATGAGATCGACCACAGCTGCGGGGTTCGAGACATAGACGGCGTGGCTGCCGGGTACTTCCACCACAGTCGATCCGGCCCGCTCGGCCATGCCGCGCTGTGCCGGCGGCGGGATCATGTGGTCGTCGGCGGCGACCAGGTACCAGGTGGGCTTGACCTTCCAGGCTGGCTCGGTCACTGCGCCCTCGAGCGCTTCGATACCCCAAGGCACTTGGGAATCGGCCATGAAGGAGGCCAGTTCAGGGTCGACGTCGGCGGCGAACGAAGCGGCGAACTGTGCCTTGTCGAGCATCAGGAAGCCGTCGACGGGAGGCAGGATCGGCGGAACGGGCGCACCGGGAGGCGGGTTGGCGATCAGGCTTGCCACCGATTCACCGGCGTCAGGAGCGAAGGCCGCGATATAGACGACCCCGGCGACCTTCGGGTCGGTGCCGGCCTCGGACACCACCACGCCACCATAGGAATGGCCAACGAGGATAACGTCTCCGGGTGCCGCGGCGATGGCACGCTGGGTGACCGCGACGTCGTCGGCAAGCGAGGTTGTGGGGTTCTGCACGATGGTAACGTCATAGCCGTCCTGCTTGAGGGTCTGGTAGACACCGGCCCAGCCGGAGCCATCGACGAAGCCGCCATGAACGAGGACGACGGAGGTTACCGGCTGGGCATCTGCTGCCAGGGTGCCGGATGTGGCGGCGCCGAGAGCCAGGGCTGCAGCGGCGATCTTAGCTACGGGATTTGACATTGAAGTTCTCCTTCTCGAGTGCACTATTGCGAGAAGGACTATGGAGGAGCCGTGCGGCGCGCGCTTTTAGACCACCTTCAGGACATCCTGCTTTTTCGTTGAGACGGCTTTGATTTTGCGTGCACGGCGCATATAAAAAGCGTTCAGGGCCCATTTCGGCCCGCGTTTGGAGGGAACCGGTTGCCCTACCTCTTCGAGGATTTTGCGTTAGACGGGGATCGGCGCGAACTCCGCCGGGGAAACGAATTGGTGCCCGTCGAGCCGCAGGTGTTCGATCTCCTGCAATATTTGATCTGCAACCGCAACCGGGTCGTCAGCAAGGACGACCTGATCGACGCCGTCTGGCAGGGGCGCATTGTCTCTGATGCGACGCTTTCCAGCCGCATCAACGCGGCCCGGAGCGCGCTGAACGATAGCGGCGTTACCCAACGCCTCATTCGCACCATCCTGCGCAGGGGCATCCGTTTCGTCGGTGCGGTGCTTGAGGAGGGCGTCGCCGCCGAGCCGACCGGGAGCGAGTTGCCCGGCCCGAGCCTGCCCGACCGGCCATCGATAGCCGTGCTGCCATTCGCCAACATGAGTGGCGATCCCGAGCAGGACTATTTTGCCGATGGCATGGTCGAGGACATCATCACCGGGCTGTCGCGCATAAGCTGGTTGTTCGTCATCGCCCGCAATTCGAGCTTCACCTACAAGGGCCGGGCGGTGGATGTGAAGCAAGTGGGGCGTGAACTGGGCGTGCGCTATGTGCTGGAAGGCAGCGTGCGCAAGGTGGGGAACCGGGTCCGTATCACGGGCCAGTTGATCGATGCTGAAGACGGCAGCCATTTATGGGCCGACCGTTACGACCGGGACCTGACCGACATCTTCATGCTGCAGGACGAGATCACCATCAGCGTCGTGGCCGCGATAGAGCCCAACCTGCGCCGCGCTGAGATCGAGCGGGTCAAGCGCAAGCGCCCCGACAACCTCGATGCTTATGATTTCCTGCTTCGAGCCCTGCCTGATGTCTATACCTTCATGCCGCAAGGGGCCGCCCAGGGTCTCCCGTTACTGGAGCGGGCGCTGGCCGCCGAGCCAAACTATGCTCTCGCTCATGGATTTGCCGCCTGGGCCCATCAGACGCTTTTCGTGCGTGGCGGCATGCATGATGAGAACCGCGTCAAGGCGATCGTCCATTCCCATGCTGCGATAGAGCACGGTTCCGGCGATGCCATGGCGTTGGCCCTGGCCGGGTTCACCATCGGGCTGGTCGAGCACGATCACCGGCTGGCCGAAGAGATATTTGCCCAGGCCCTGGCCCTGAGCGGATCCTGCGTTTTCGCCTATGCTTTCGGTTGCGTTCCGGCCGCCTATGGCGGTGACGCCGAACGTGCGATCGACTGGGGCGAGCGGGCTATGCGTCTCAGTCCGCTCGATACAATGAGTTGCATTCCGCAGGGCGTAATCGGCTTTGGCAATTTCCTGCTCGGCCGACATGAGGATGCCGTTGCTGCCGGCCGTCGGGCAGTCGAGTTGAACCCGCATTTCAGCATTCTGCACGGCTGGCTCGCGGCGCCGCTCGCCATGCTGGGACGGCTCGATGAGGCCAAGGCGGCGGCAGGCCGGCTGATGGTGCTCGACCCGGAATTTGCGATAGGGCGGTGGTCGAGCACGGTCGGAATTGCTCCGGGCATTCTCGAGGATGTGACAGAAGCCATGCGGCTGGCGGGCTTGCCGGAATAGCAGGGCCGGGGGCGAAGCACCGAGCGGCCCTCCGCGGAGAGTCAGCATCAGACCAGTGGTCGGCCTTCTCCTGTTTGAACGGTACCCCCCAACCTGACGCGCAGGCCGCGGGCTAAGATTATCTGCGATCAAGGGGTACGTCACATCAGTGCGGAGTCCCTGTGACGTTTCATGCCGAGCGCAGCAGGTCCCGAACCGGGCGGACGTTGTCCTCGAATGGCACATGCCGCCGCCGGAATGTTGCGCCTTCGACGTATTCCGGCCCGCTGATCCGGTCCATTCGAAAATGCCGGGAATCTTTGCGCGCAGGATCCCACGCCACCAGGTACCATAGCGGTGGCAAGATCAGCATGGCTTGCGGCTCAACGTTCCGGCTGGTTACCGCCCCTTTTGCATCACGATACTGGAAACGCAGATATAGCCGCTTGAGAAAGGCTGTCTCGAATGCGGGCAACAGCGCAGTGTCCATCGCTCCCATGTCCGATATGTCCACCTGCGGTGACAGTTGGCCGACGTACAGGCAATCGAGAAACCGGCGCAGGTCGCGGACCTTGTCCGAAGGCAAGGCTTTCTCGATTTTGGCGAGCCCGGCATCTGCGAGTCCCGAGAACGGCAGATTTCCCGCTGCGCGCATCGATGCAACGCTGATGAGAAGCGCAAAGACCTCGGCGACCGAGAGCCGTGCCGTGGTCTGAACCGATTGCGGATCGAGCTGCAGACCGCCCCCGCGCCCGGGTTCGGAATGAATGACAAAGCCCTCATCGCGCAGCGCGCCGATGTCACGCAGCACCGTGCGTCTGGATGCGCCAACCGCCTCCGCCAGGTCAGCGGCTGTCGAAGTGCCGTTGCGGCGAAGGCGGCGCACGATGGCGTCTTGTCGGAGGCGAGGGTTCATTTCGCAAGGCTACCATTAAATGGTGTCAGTATTTGGCACCATTCGGTCCTAGGCAGCTGCTGAACATTCCAGCAAGGAGATAATTCCATGTTTAGTGCGGCCGATTTTCCCAAGCCTACCCTGATTTCAGTCAATGGCGTGGAACTCGAAGTTTTTGAAGCGGGCCGGGAAAATGCAGGAAATCCCATTGTGCTCTGTCACGGCTGGCCAGAACATGCCTTTTCCTGGCGCTATCAAGTGCCCGCCCTTGCAGCGGCGGGCTACCATGTCATCGTTCCCAGCCAGCGGGGGTATGGCAACTCGTCTCGTCCGGCCGAAGTCACAGATTATGACATTGAACATTTGTCGGGCGATCTCGTCGCCCTTCTCGATCACTACGGATATGTGGACGCCACCTTTGTCGGTCACGATTGGGGGGCAATGGTCGTCTGGGGACTGACCCTGCTGCATCCGGGCCGGGTCAAAAGAGTGATCAATCTGAGCTTGCCTTACCAGGAGCGCGGAGAAAGACCCTGGGTGGAGTTCATGGAAGAAGTACTTGGCGGCGACTACTATTTCGTCCACTTCAATCGGCAGCCGGGCGTCGCCGACGCTGTATTGGACGACAATACGTCCCGGTTTCTTCGCAATCTGTATCGAAAAAACGAGCCAATGGGTGAGCCAGAGCCGGGAATGATGATGATCAATCTCGCCAGGGCGGAAGCACCACTCGGTGAGCCCTTGATGAGTGACAGTGAACTGGCTGTTTTCGTTTCGGCCTTTGAAACATCAGGGTTCACGAGCAGCATAAACTGGTACCGCAACCTCGACCGCAACTGGCACCTGCTGGCGGAGGTGGACCCGATCATCCAGCAGCCCACGCTCATGATCCATGGTAATCGGGATGCGATTCCGAAGTCCCCAAACCTTACCGCGTTCGTACCCAATGTGGACGTGATCAGTCTCGATTGCGGTCACTGGATCCAGCAGGAAAAGCCGGAAGAAACCAACCAGGCGATCCTGAAATGGCTGGAACAGCAGGGTGACGCTAGGTCCATGACGCCCGTCGGTAGTGTCTGAGACCCGTCGTATCGCTATGGAGCGGCAGGGCGCTTTGAGGCTGTCTGTGCCGGATCGATGGAGGCGAGACCGGTAAGGATCAGCACGATCAGGTCGGCCTGCCGGCGCGTACCGGTCTTGTCGAACAGGTTCCGCAGGTGGAACGCCACGGTGGTTGCTGAAATCGCGAGGTCCTGAGCGATCTCGTCGGTTCGCCGTCCGCCTGCCAGGGCGCTGGCGACTTCGGCCTCGGTCGGCGTCAATCCGAACACATCGGATAGAATGACATTGGATACCTCCGGGCGGCGCGCCGGATCGGAGATGAAGACGACAGCGAGATTGTCCTGTGGGCCGGCATCGGCTGGTTCCGGCAGAGAACATACGGTCAGGAGCAGATCCTGCGGGCTCGATCGCCTCGGAATACACAGGCTGGCGAGGTAATCTTCTCCGCGGGCCGAAGCGGCGCACGCGGTCTCGATAAGGGCTCTCAGGCTGGCACTGGACACTCTCGAGCCAACTCGAAGCGTCCCGCCAAGGACGAGGCCGTCTTCGGCGTCGTGCATGTCCTTGGCTGCCTGGTTTGCGAAGGTGATCTTTGAACGTGAGGCGATGAGCACGCCAAACGACAACATATCGAGGATGCGTTCGATTCCGGAGCGCCGCTCCGCTGCGGGAACGCTGAGGGCTTTGCGCAGCGCTGCGATATCCCGCTCGGTTTTTTTGTCCATCCTTGAGACCTGGTCGAGGCGCGCCTTTACGGTGGCGAGCAAAAGATCGTAGTCGATGGGTTTGACGAGATAGTCATCTGCGCCGGCGAGCTTTCCGGCAATGACGGATTCGCGTTCATGAAGGGCGGTCAGGAATACAAGGGGCACATCGGCCAGATCGGGGTGACGGGCACGAACCGCCTCGAGAAACCCAAACCCGTCCAGATGCGGCATGGAAATATCGCACAGGATGAGATCGGGCCGCTCTGAATCGAGCATGGCAAGCGCCTGGCGCCCGTCGGCAGCTCCGCGCGCCCGATACCCGGCTGCCGTCAGCTCGTCGATAATGTCCTGTCGCAAGTGGAGCTCATCCTCGATGCACAGGATGTTTCTCTTGGTCTTGGTCACCGGCGATTGCCTCCCCTGACGGCAAAGAACATGCCCAACGCCAGTTCACACGAACTCTAGTCCGATGCCAACCTCCGCCACCCCCTGCAAACGAACGGGGACGATCGCGTTCGGCCGCAATAGAGTGGCGCCGGATCGAACTGGAATGGAGTTGTGGCCCATGTGGGATTTCTCGGTCGCGCGGGCATTGGGGCTCATGTTCAAGACGCTGCCCTTCGTCATGCTGCGTGTCGCTGTGTATTTTGGGGTGGCAGTTGCCTATGTGCTCGCCACGGGAACCGGGGCCGGTATCGGCTGGGGCGTCGGTGGTTTCGGCGACGAGGGGTTCAGGGCCAGCACGACCCTTTGGGGTGGTGTTATCGGCTTTGGCCTCACGGCTGCCGTCATGTACCTGCTGCGCGAATATATCCTCTATATCGTGAAAGCGGGCCACATTGCCGTGCTGATCAAGCTTCTCGACGGGGAACGGATGCCCGAGGGGCGCTCGCAGATCACCTATGCCCGTGAGGAAGTGACGAAACGGTTCGCGCAGGCCAGCGTGCTGTTCGGTGTCGATCAACTCGTCAAAGGCGTGCTGCGCGCCATTACCGGACTGGTCCGTGGCATTGTGAGCATCCTGCCCATCCCCGGTGCCCAGCAACTGGTCTCGGTTGTTCAAGCGTTCCTGCGCATCGCGGTCGGGTTTATCGACGAGGTCATCCTTGCCTACGCCATTCGCACCAAATCCAACAATGCCTGGGCCTCTGCTCAGACGGCGCTGGTCCTTTACGCCCAGAACTACAAGCCCATGCTCAAGAATGCAGCATGGCTGGCGCTTATCGTTTATGGCCTGTCCTTCGTGGTTTTCCTGGTCATGCTCGCGCCAGCGGCATTGGCCGTCTATCTCATTCCCGGTGCCTGGTCGGCAGGGGGCGTGATTTTCGCGCTTTTGTTTGCGTGGGCCGTAAAGGCGGCCCTGCTCGAGCCCTTCGCGATAACCTGCATGATGGACGTTTATTTCCGCACCATCGAGGGACAGGTTCCCGATCCGGCATGGGAGGCCAAGCTTGAGAACCTGTCGCGCAAATTCAGAACGCTCAAGGAAAAGGCTGCCACCTATCAGCCGCCCCGGGCTACGGATGCTGAAACCGCGACTGCCTGATCTGTAGTTCTACCGAAACAGGCCCCGGCGGACGGGGAGAAAATGGGGCCTTCGGCATCGGTCTCGTGGACAGGACCGCACTTGTCTGGTTTCCTGTGCTTATTCAGCAAGGAAACCGGGGGACGTTTAATGTTGCCATGTGTATTTCCCGAAGTTCGTCGGGTCATCCGGAAAAGTTGTGCAGCACCGATGAAATCGAAGCGCCCAACGATACTGCGAACGGGCTGTGCAACTTTTTTGCTTTTGTTCGGCCTGTCCGCTGCCCGGGCCGACGAAGGCGCATTGGCCGCTCCGGCGGGCGAGATCATTCTCACGATTACCGGAAATATAGCGCGCACCAACCATGATGACATGGCGGTCTTTGACGAAGAGATGCTGGCGACGCTCCCCACAGCAGTTCTCGAAACAACGACTGTCGTTACCGACGGGGTAAGGCGCTTTGACGGATTTCTAGTGCGCGATCTGCTCGACCGCGTCGGTGCCGACGGCGAAACCGTGACGGCGATTGCGCTCAACGATTATGTCATCGACATTCCCATGGCCGATTTCGAGCGTTTCGAGGTGATTGCCGCGACCCACATGGATGGGGATCGCCTACTTCGCAGCGACAAGGGACCCCTGTGGATCGTCTATCCACGAGATGATCATGTCGAGTTGCAGGACATCCGCTACGACTACCGTTGGGTTTGGCAGCTCATAGAGCTGGATGTGAAATGACCCGACGGCGCGATCTGGCCGCTTACACGGTAGCTGGGGTCGCCATCGTCGTGTTTGCCATCCTCCTTTCGTTTGCCCTTCTGAGGCTGGCCGAGACCGAAGCCGAAATGCGCGAGAACGAAGGCGACAACATGCTCTGGGCGATATCGCGAGCCCAGTCTGCCGCGCTGCTACTCGATTCCGCCGTTTCCCGGCAGGCAAGCATTCCTCAGGTCACCGCGGATGTCGAAAGACGCTACAACGTTGTGCTCAGCAGGCTGACCCTGCTCTCTGATGGGCCGCAACGGCGCTACATGCAGGAGCTTGGCCTCGACGACGAAGTTGAGGCCGCGGCGCGGCTGACACAAGCGCTTGAACCCCAAATTCTCGACCTGGCCTTCGGCGACTTCGAAACCGCGGCGTCAATTCACGATGCCCTTGCGCCGCTGATCGAGGCCCTGGGGCGTGCCGGCAATCAATCCATGGTCAGGCAATGGGAAGCAACCGGCGCCCGATCGGATCGGCAGCGCGCGGCTATCGGCCAGGTCATAACCTCCATTGTTGCGATTATTGCCCTTGGCATATTTCTGTCCTTCACCTTGCTTCGCGCCATGGCCGAACGCCAGCAGGTCCGGCATTTCCTGTCGCGCGAGCGCGAGACAGCAGAACTTTATCGCGGCTTTGTAGCCCTGGTTTCGCACCAGTTCCGCACCCCGCTTGCGGTCATGGATTCAGCAATGCAACGCGTGTTGCGCAGCGGCGAGGCCATGTCCCGCGCCGAAATCGACCAAAGGGCGGGCCAGGTCCGCGCCGAGATCAGAGGACTGACCACCCTCCTCGACGCCACGCTCGATGTCGTCCGGCTTGAAGCCGGTCAGGTCACGGCAACGCCCGCGCGCTGCGAGATCGAAAGCCTTATTGAGCAGGCGAAAGCCCGCCAGCTGGCAGAAACGCCCGACCGTACGATCGGCGTCAGCGTTGGTGACGAGGTTCCGCCGTCTCTCACGACAGATCCGGTTCTCGCTGAACAGATCCTTGCCAATCTCATTTCCAACGCCGTCAAATACTCCCCGGAAACCGAGCCGGTATCCGTAAGCGTAAGCGCTGAAAACAGACAGATCTGTTTTGCCGTCGAGGATCGGGGGATTGGCGTGCCCTATGAGGAACAGGACAAACTGTTCAGCCGCTTTTTCCGCGCCAGCACCGCCCAGGGCGTGCCGGGAACCGGTGTGGGACTGTCCACGTCGCACCAGCTTGCGCGATTTCTCGGCGGAGAGTTGGATTTTGTCAGCCATTCCGGCATCGGGTCGGTCTTTACGCTCAGGCTCCCCGACGAATGGGCCGGCCCGCTTGCGGTGTCCGACCCCGAACGATCTCCCGCCTGACGCTGGCGGCCGGCGTGTCAGTTGCCGGCTTCTTCCAGAATGAGCCGCTGGGTCATTGTCATGCCATCGACGGACCAGGATGACTGCCCGCCGACAAGCGTGCCGTTGGAGGCGGCGAAGAGCCGAATGGTGAATTCAAACTGCCTTCCTTCCTGAGACGTAGCGGTGCCTGTTCCCATAAGCCTCACCAGCGTATTCACGTCACAGCCAAGCATGAGCCCGATATCGTCGGTGCTCACGACCGGGGTGCCCCCGATAGTGTCGGGGCCGCTCCAGTCCGGCTCGTCATCGGCAACGGGATGCAGCTCGATGGCCTGCGTATCGTCGGCATAGAGAACCAGGGTGCCGTCAATCATGGCAAGGGTGGATTGATGAGTCTGAATGTTGGGGAGGGGCAGGGAACGCCCGCCTGATCTGAGCACGCTGGGCCCGGTGGTCACCGTATACACCCCGACCAGGTCTTCAGGCGAGGGCTGGTACTCGCAAAATACCATTGGATCGGCTTCCTGCGCCATGGCGGGTAGCGGAGCGCACGGTGCGGCAAGTGCTATCGTGAGCAATGCGCCTTTGAAAACAGTGGTCATCTTCTTCCTCCCGGGTTGATCTGAACTTCGTTGTCATCCGCTGCGCCCACGACCACGGTTCACGTCCCGATGCAGGAGGCGACATTGACCCTGGACGCCACGGCGGCGTTCGGGACGCTGAAGGCCACTTCGATTTCAAGATCACGCGGTCCGGCCGGCGGAGCATCATAGGGGAGGGTCGTGGGGCGGGTTGTTGTCCAGGTTCCCGCGATGCGCGCGTGCCCGACGATCCAGTGGGGTGTGATCAACTCAATCGTTACGACGCCAGCCTGGCCCATGTACCGCATCGCGTACTCTCCAATCAGCGGGTGTCCCTCGTCCAGAATGAAGGTCGCTACGACCTGACCGGCATATTCCTGAGCATGAGCTTGCTGGCCTACGGTTTCCCTGGGCTCTGGCCCGGCAATCGGGTAATCGCCCGGCGGCATCGGGCCATTCTGAAGCAGCATCATGCCGAGGCTGGCGCGCCTGTCGGTTGCAATCATATCAAGCTGGAACATGCAGGGGTCATCCAGCCCGGCTTCGAGGATAAGCCGCAGGCGCATCGGCCCCCAAAACTGGCCCAGCGCTCTTGCCGAAATGGAAAGAGGCGCATCGATTCCTGCATCGCCGGATTGAGCCCCATCGCTCCGCATTTCGACAAATTCCTGGTAGACCGTCACGACTAACTTGAAATTCTGCTCGCGAGAGGCGGCAGCATCGCGCGATACATTGGCGACGCGGACGAACAACTCGCTGTCGAGGTCTTCGCCGGTCTCGAAGTAGACGTTGCGATCTGCCCCCGACACTTCGTCATATCGCTTGTCTCCGACGATCAAGTGAAACGCATCGGGGTCCTCGGTTTCGAGCCGGATTTCGACGGCGCGACTGCCGTTTCCATCCGTGGCAACAGATGCTGGAATGTCGACGCTGAAGGCTCGCGCTGCGAGAGGCCTCACGGTTGCCTCTGTCTCCACCGAAGCAGTTGCCGTTTGATCGGGGACGGGTTTGACCTCAATCACGTCTTCAAAAAAGCCCGGGTGGTTGCCAACCTCTGCGGTGAACGCGGGGTAGATGTCGTAGAGACCGTCAGGATCGATCGTTCGCAGTGCGGCATCTGCAATGGCTACCGACCTACCGAGATTGAGGTGGTTTTCGGCCTCGACCAGAAAATCATGAAAGATGGCGTAGCGGCTGTCGGGCGCGCCGCCATAGCGCTTCGCCAGATACAACCAGAAAGGATAGGACGCGTATTTGCCATCGTCGGGGTCGCCGGTGACCGAAGCGAGATTGTCCAGGGAATAGTCGAGATAGGGCGTGCCCGTACTTGAAATTCCGGTCCCTGCACCAGCCAATGCCAGCGCGATTGCCTCGGCCATTCCTTCGCTGATCCAGTCACTTTCGCGGGAGACGAACAATTGCCGGTTTCCATAGGAAGCCTGGACGGCGTGAAAAAGCTCATGGGCCGCCGTGCCCATATACTGATCGGTTTCAGTGCCCAAAGCGAAAAACAAGCCGTAGGCAATGGACAATTTGCCGTCGGACAGGGAGTAGTTGCCAGCGCGGCCTGTTCCCTCGATCGTGATCGGTTCTTCTTGAAGATGAACGATGTAGGGAGAGTTCGGATCGAGCGGCGGGCTTCTTTGCACGTGCGGGGAGCGAAACCCCATATCTTTCAATTTCTGGCTCACGTCCTGCAATTGCTCGAGGACAACTGCGACGCCATGATCTCCAAGATCACAGCTTGCCCCATTATCCGCGATGCAAGCCGGGTCCCAGTCGGTTATCTGCCAGATCTGTGCCTGTATCGGCGTCGCCAGAACAATTGCGGTCAGCGCGGCCAGACCGGCGATGTGTTTCCTCGATGCGGCAAGTTGCGCGAGGCGAGCTTTGAGCCTTGGCCTCACAGCTTTTCCAGGACAGCATCGAAGGTCAGGTCGATGCTCAGCGTATCGTCAGGGTCGGGGTTTTTTTGACCGATCCGGTCCATCTTTGTGAGGACACCTGCTACTCGACAGTTGATCTCCAGCATGTTGCCGGTGAACGAAAAGCTCGTAAGCATGAAGGAGAGCCCCTCGTCGGCTTCGCCGAAATAGATGCGAAGGGGATTTGCGTGGTTTTCAACGCTGACTTCGGCGTGGGAGAAGGTTCCGTCCAGATCACCTATCCACTCGGCGCCCAGAGCCAGGGCACCCAGGCCGCGCTCCCCCAGAGCTTCGCCTATGATGTAGAGGGAAATGTGCGAATTTCCGTGGTCCGATTGCTGAGCGTAAACCGTGAGTTCCACCTCCTGGCCGTCAATGGTGCCGGTCACCGTACCGCCAGGCTCCAATGCCAACGCAGGCATGGTTGCGAAGAGAAGGCCAGCGATGGTTGTGATCAAGTTGCGCATGAAACGTCTCCTCTGGTACCGGAGTACCCGTTTCGAAAGCTACGCGGGGCAGGGAGCCGTGTCCCCGTTCGTTCGAAGGGGGTGAACCAATTATACGCTTGGGAACTCGTCGCGCGCCGGCCGGATTATCGCAGCGGCAGGCCGCTCGGTTCCTTGAGGACTGTCAGGATGATGTCGGAGCGGACCTGGCCGACCTTGGGGTAAGGCAGGAGATGCATGTGGATGAACGAGGCGAAGCTCTCAAGGTCACGGGTGTGTACGTGAAGGATATAGTCGGCGTCGCCTGACACCGAATAGGCAGCAAGTACTTCCCGATAGCCCTCAAGATACCGCGAGAAATCTTCCGCGTGCTCCTTGCCGTGGCTGGCAAGGTTGACCCGCACCATCGCCTGGAGCGTGAAGCCCAGTTTTTCGGCTGAAAGGCGCGCGCCATAGCCCTTGATAATGCCGGCCTTCTCCAGCGTGGAACGTCGGCGCGAACACTGCGATGCGGATAGATTCACGATCTCCGCGAGTTCAGCGTTCGTCAGATTGGCGTTCCGCTGCAGCGCATCCAATATCGCAATATCAAAGCCATCCATGCGCATTTCTTGCATTTATCTGCCTTCGGTGCTCCGGTTTGTGCAGATCGTGCCAGCGCGCCATGCATAATGCAAGCTCCCTGCATGCCGGATCTGCGATAATCCTGCCGTCACAAGAAGGAGGATTTCCATGGGTCCCTACCCGCATGATGCGCCACCGCCGGAGATCGACGAAAACAACCCGGCTGGCACCGACGGCTTCGAGTTCGTGGAATTCGCCCATCCCGAGCCCGAGAAGCTCGGAGAACTGTTCGAAAAGATGGGCTACGCGCCGGTCGCCAGGCACAAGACGAAAGACATTACGATCTATCGTCAGGGCGATATCAACTATGTGCTCAACGCCGAACCCAAGACCCACGCATCGGAGTTCGTTGCAGAGAAGGGTCCGTGCGCCCCGGGCATGGCCTGGCGTGTCGTTGACGCTCAGATTGCTCTCAAGCGGGCACTGGACCTCGGCGCAAAGGAATACACAGGCAGCGGCAAGGTGCTCGACGTTCCGGCCGTCTACGGTATCGGCGGCTCGTTGTTGTACTTCGTCGATACCTACGGTGCCAAGGGCTCACCCTATGAGGGCGAATTCGAGTGGCTGGGTGAACAGGATCCCAAACCCTTCGGCGTTGGTTTCTATTACCTCGATCACCTCACCCACAACGTGGTGCGGGGCAACATGGACACCTGGTACAAATTCTATGCCGAGACGTTCAAGTTCCGGGAGATCCGTTACTTCGACATCTCGGGAAAGATGACCGGCCTGACCTCCCGGGCGCTGACCTCGCCCGACGGCAAGATTCGTATCCCGATCAACGAAAGCTCGGACGACAAGAGCCAGATCGAGGAGTACCTTCGCGAGTACAAGGGTGAAGGTATCCAGCACATCGCGGTGGCGAGCGAAAATATCTACGAGTCGACCGATGCGATTGCGGCCAAGGGTATGGAGTTCATGCCCGGGCCGCCGGACACCTATTATGAGATGAGCAGCAAACGGGTGAAGGGGCATCAGGAACCGCTCGACAAGCTCAAGAAGCGCGGCATTCTGATCGACGGCGAAGGCGTCGTCGATGGCGGCACGACGCGCATTCTCCTGCAGATATTTTCGAAGACGGTGATTGGCCCGATCTTTTTCGAGTTCATCCAGCGCAAGGGTGACGACGGGTTCGGCGAAGGCAATTTCAAGGCCCTTTTCGAATCCATCGAGGAAGACCAGATCCGTCGCGGCGTATTGAAGTCCGCATGATCGAGCAATGTGGGAGGCAGCAACGCCTCTCACATCCCCACCAGAGACAACATTTATGGCGATTGATGAGGGTTGGAGGAGCTATTCGGCAGCGCCGCCGCGTGGCACGAGGATTTGCGCGTCGCAGGACGTTATCGAGGGCGATGTTCTCTCGATGGTCCTGGAGAGCGAAAATGGCATGCTGCCTTTGCTTGTTACCCGGCGGCACGACAAACTGCGCGTATTCGTCAACGCATGTCCCCATCAGTATTTGCCCCTCGATTATCAGGGGTCAAATCTTCTGAGCGCTGACGGTTCGATGCTGATGTGCAATTCCCACGGTGCAAGGTTCCTGATCGAAGACGGTGAATGCGTGGACGGCCCTGCTATGGGGTGCGCCCTTGATCTCGTCCCGGTTGAAGAGCGCGCCGGCGAAATCTGGATCGGGGCGTAGTTGCTGCGCTTCGGCCATATGTCAGGTTTTTAGCCGCAGTTCGATCGCAGCGAGACCTTTTTGGAGGTCTGCGCCGCCACCGCGCAACTCTTTAAGCAGACGCTCCTGATAGGCTTGCGCTACGGCCGAGAGTTCGTTGTAGGCAGCGAGCCCGGACGCCGTCAGCCTGAGGTGTTCGATCCGGCGATCACCTTCGTCCTCGGTTCGCAGGAGCCACCGGCGCTTTTCCAGAGCCGCGACGGCACGGGAAACCTTGGTCTTGTGCATTGCAGAATGCCGCGCAACCGCCGTCGCGGTGACGGTTCGATACTGGCCGACGGTCGCCAGACAGCGCCATTCAGGACGCGTCAGATCGTATTGGTGCCGGTACAGCCGAGAAAACTCCTGACTGATTGCTTCGGCGGCCCTGTTCAGCCGATAGGGCAGGAAATTCTCGAGCACCAACTCCTGGTCGGGGCGGGGATGTGACATCGTAAATCCGGTTTGATAGTTACATTTTCAACAGTTACGAATGTAACAAATAGCATATTGGAAGGAGCACGGAAATGCCGCTTCAGTACATGCCCGGTTTCGGTAACGACTTTGAAACCGAAACCTTGCCAGGGGCGTTGCCGCAGGGCCGAAACTCCCCGCAGCGCTGCGCTTACGGGCTCTATGCGGAACAGTTGTCCGGGTCGCCGTTTACCGCGCCGCGCGGTACCAACGAGCGGAGCTGGCTCTACCGCATCCGTCCCAGCGTCAAGCACAAGGGACGCTTTTCGGCCGAGGACCTGCCGTTCTGGAAGACGGCGCCGCATCCGGATGAGCATGCTCTGGCTCTCGGGCAATTGCGCTGGGATCCGGTGCCGGTGCCGGTGGAGCGGACCAACTTCATCCAAGGCATCCGCACCATGACCACGGCTGGAGATGCGTTGGGGCAGTCGGGCATGGCGGCGCACATCTACTTGGTCAATGACGACATGGTGGACGATTATTTCTTCAACGCCGACGGGGAAATGCTGGTGGTGCCCGAGAGTGGCTCGCTCTCGATCTTTACCGAGATGGGCATCATGGAAATCGAGCCCAGCGAGATCGCGCTGATCCCGCGCGGCATGATGTTCAAGGTGGCGCGGCTGCCCGGAACCGACGAGGCGCGCGGCTATATCTGCGAGAACTACGGCGCCAAGTTCACCCTGCCGGATCGGGGTCCGATCGGTGCCAATTGCCTCGCCAATCCGCGCGACTTCAAAACGCCGGTCGCCGCCTATGAGGACAAGGAAACGCCCTGCCGCGTGCATGTCAAATGGTGCGGCAGGTTCCACGTCACCGAGATCGGCCATTCGCCCCTCGATGTGGTGGCCTGGCATGGCAATTACGCACCCTACAAATACGACCTGCGGACGTTCTCGCCGGTCGGTGCCATCCTGTTCGATCATCCCGATCCGTCGATCTTCACGGTGATGACCGCGCCCTCGGGTGAGGACGGCACGGCGAACGTGGATTTCGTGATCTTTCCGCCGCGCTGGCTGGTGGCCGAGGATACGTTCAGGCCGCCCTGGTATCACCGCAACATCATGAGCGAGTTCATGGGGCTGATATACGGCCAATACGACGCCAAGGAAGAAGGCTTCGTACCCGGTGGCATGAGCTTGCACAATCTGATGCTGCCGCATGGGCCCGACACTGTGGGGTTCCTCAAGGCTTCCACCGTTCCTCTGGGGCCGGTCAAGCTCGACCACACCATGGCATTCATGTTCGAAACACGGTTTCCCCAGCAGCTGACGAAGTTCGCCGCAGAACTGGAAACGCTCCAGGACGATTATCTCGAATGTTGGGACGGCCTCGAGCGCCGCTTTGACGGCACGCTCGAGGGCAACTGGAACCTGCCGGCAGGAGAGGCACGTTGAGCGCGGGGAGCTGGGTCACCAGCGCCAACCGGCCGAACCACGATTTCCCGATCCAGAACCTGCCCTATGGCGCGTTCCGGATGCCAGGGGAGGCCTTCCGCTGCGGCGTCGCCATTGGCGACTTCGTTCTCGATCTCGCTGCCCTCGAACAGGCAGGATTGCTCGATGCGGGCGGGGGGGATTCGGTGTTCGGGCAGCCGGACATCAATGCGTTCATGGCGCTGGGCGCCGACGCATGGGCCCGCGTACGGGCGCGGCTCACCGAACTTCTGGCTTTTGACGGCGACCCGGCGTTGCGCGACGACGCGGCGCTGAGGGCGCGTGCCCTGGTGAGGCAGGACAGCGTGGAACTCGGGCTGCCGATCAAGGTGGCGGGGTACACCGATTTTTATGCTGGTCGGCAGCATGCCTTTAATGTCGGATCGATTTTTCGCGGGCCGGAGAATGCGTTGCCGCCCAACTGGCTGCACATTCCGATCGGCTATAATGGCCGCGCCTCGACTGTGGTCGTTTCCGGCACCGATGTGCGTCGGCCGCTTGGTCAGCGCAAGGCGCCCGATGCACCCGAGCCGAGCTTCGGGCCATCGACACGGCTGGACATCGAGCTTGAACTGGGTGCCGTGGTCGGGCAGGGCAGTACCTTGGGAGCGCCCATCACGGTGGCGGAAGCCGACGCGATGATCTTTGGCTTCGTCCTCCTCAATGACTGGTCGGCGCGCGACATTCAGGCTTGGGAATACCAGCCGCTCGGGCCGTTTCAGGCCAAGGCGTTCGCCACCACAATCAGCCCATGGGTGGTGACACGTGCGGCGCTCGAAGCGTTTCGCTGCGCCGCGCCAGAGCGCGAGCGACCGCTGCTGCCCTATCTGCAGGAGCCGGGTCCGATGCTCTATGACATAGAGCTGGAAGTGCATATGCAGCCACAGGGAGCGGCCCGGGCCACCACCATTTCGCGCACCAACGCCAATGCGCTCTACTATTCGGCGGCGCAGCAGCTGGCGCACCACGCGGTCTCGGGATGCCGGATGGAGGTGGGGGACCTCCTCGGTTCGGGGACCATCTCGGGTCCCGGGAAGGGGCAGTACGGGTCGCTGCTTGAGTTGAGCTGGAGCGGCAAGGAACCGCTGGTGCTCGATGGCGGCGCGCGCCGCAGCTTCATTGAGGATGGAGACACGCTCACCCTTTCGGGATGGGCGCAGGGCGATGGCTATCGCATCGGCTTCGGCGCGTGCACGGGCACCATCCTGCCGGCTCCGGACCGCCCAGATTGGGTGCGCCCATGAACGCGTCACAGCCGGTTGTTCTCTATGACTACTGGCGGTCGTCTGCGAGCTACCGCGTACGCATCGCTCTGCACACCCTCGAGATTGGCTTTGAAACGGTGCCGGTGGACCTGCTTGCCCAAGCCCATAAGGCGCCCGAATATCTCGGCATCAACCCGCAGGGGCGGGTGCCAACGCTTGAAATCGACGGTCTCGTCTACCTCCAGTCGCTGGCGATCATCGAGTATCTGGAGGAAACACGGAACGCCGGCTTCCTGCCGCGCGACCCCGCCGGACGGCAGCACGTCCGCGCCATCGCTCACACGATTGCAATGGACATCCATCCAATCTGCAATCTGGGCGTGGTCGCGCACGTATTGGACCTGGCCGGCGGTGGGGAGGAGATGCGGAGCGCCTGGATGCAGAAGTTCATCGGCGCGGGTCTGGACGCCGTCGAAGTCATGCTGACCGGTCACGACGGCACCTTCTGTCATGGTGATACGCCGGGCCTAGCCGATTTCTGCCTCGTGCCGCAGCTCTATAACGCCTCGCGCTGGGGGCTCGACCTGTCGCGCTTTCCGACGCTGTCGCGTATCGGAACGGCCTGTGCCGAACGCCCGGCCTTCATCGCGGCCCATCCCGATGCCTACAGATCATAGGATGGCGGCGATTGGCTTCAGCCATGCTCTTTCATCGTGGCTCTGAGATAGCGCAGAAACTTTTCGGCAGAGCTTGATAGCGTCCAGTCGTTTCGGGTCGCGTAGTAAACGGGAAACCGGGTTTCTGCTTCTATGGGAATGGTGCGCAGCCGGTCAGATCCGATTCCGGCGACGGAAAAGGAATCGAGCACGGCCACACCCACATGACGCTCGACCAGCGAAATCACCGTCGAGCCAAACCGTGCCTTTATGGGAACGTGTACGTCGAGATTGGCCCGCTCGAACAATTCGGCCATGATCCGTCCATAGGGATCGTTGGGGTCGATCCCGATCAGTGAATAGTTGGCGATCTCTTCGACCGTGATGCTCTTGTAGCTGGCGCAGGGATGGTCTGGCGGCACGACGAATTTGAGACTTCCGTGGGCCAGCCGGGTGAACGTCAGCGCCGGATGGAGTAGCTCGTAGCTCATCAGGACCAGCTCGCCACGCTGCAGCAAGAGATAATCGATTGCCTCCTCGATCTTGAGGAGTTCGATATTGAGCGCGATGTCGGGCATCTCCCGCCGCATTTGGGCGACCGCGTTGGGCACCATTGCGTTGGCGATGGAGGGGACCGAGCCCAGATGCAGTTCCACATCCTCGCCCGAATTGAGCTTGGACAGGACATATCCCAGATCGTCCACCTTGCGGTGGATTTCGTTGATCTGGCGGAATACTCCGGTGGCCTCGGGCGCGGGGGTATATCGGCCCGCGCGGCGCACGAAAAGTTTAAGGCCCAGCGAGGCCTCGATGTGCTTCATGGCCCGGCTGATGCCAGGTTGCGCGACATTGAGCAGCTTGGCTGCACCTGCCACCGAACCCGACACGGCAATGGCCCGAACGATTTCAATCTGGCGGAGTGTCAGCATGATCCAACATAACAGTATGTTATATCTTCGTTATAAATTGATATTTGTGTTAGTCAATTGTCATGCGTAAGCTTCGGGGTGGAGGCAGCGTGGAAACGTCTCGGCTTGCCCGGATGGCCGCGGGACGGAGAGGCAGCATGAAGACATCGATTGCGACGGTATCGATCAGTGGCGATCTTCGCGAGAAGCTTGCGGCGATTGCCGGGGCCGGATTTGATGGGATCGAAATTTTCGAGAACGATTTTCTGGCCTTTGACGGCGGGCCGCGCGAAGTGGGGCGCATGGTGCGCGATCATGGGCTTGAGATTGCGCTGTTCCAGCCGTTCCGCGATTTCGAGGGGCTACCCGAGCCCGAACGCAGCCGGGCGTTTGACCGGGCCGAGCGCAAGTTCGATGTGATGGAAGAGCTGGGCACCGATCTGGTGCTCATCTGCTCGAACGTTTCTCCCGCCGCGCTGGGTGGGATCGATCGGGCTGCCGCCGACCTGCGTGAACTTGGTGAGCGGGCAGCACGGCGCGGGTTGCGCATCGGCTATGAGGCGCTGGCGTGGGGGCGGCATGTCAATGACCATCGCGACGCCTGGGAGATCGTGCGGCGTGCCGATCATGCCAATGTCGGGCTGATCGTCGACAGTTTCCACACCATTGCCCGCAAGATCGATCCCCAGACCATCCGCGCCATACCGGGCGACAAGATTTTCTTTGTGCAATTGGCCGATGCCCCGCTGATTGATATGGATCTGCTCTATTGGAGCCGGCACTTCCGCACGATGCCGGGTCAAGGCGATCTCGATGTCACCGGGTTTGCCGCAGCCGTCGCCGCCACCGGCTACGACGGCATGTGGTCGCTCGAGATATTCAACGACCAGTTTCGCGGCGGTTCACCCGGCACCATCGCCGCCGACGGCCATCGCTCACTGGTTGCGCTGATGGACGCGGTCAGGCGCGCCGAACCGCAGATCAGCACCCATCTGGCGCCGATGCCGGCGCCGATCGCCGTCGAGGGGGTCGAATTCATCGAATTTGCCGCCAATGAGACCGAAGCCGAAGATCTGAAAATGCTTCTGGCTTCGATGGGCTTTGCCCATGCGGGGCGCCACATCGCCAAGCATGTCGATCTCTACCGCACCGGTGGGGTCAATATCGTGGTCAACACCGAGCGCGAGGGCTTTGCCCATTCGGCCTATCTCATGCACGGCACCTGCGTGTGCGATATCGGGCTCAAGGTCGAGGATGCGCAGGCAACCGTTGAACGCGCCCGGGCGCTGGGCGCCGAACCTTTTGCGCAGCCGGTGGGGCCGGGCGAACTCAAGATTCCGGCCATCCGCGGGGTCGGCGGCGGGTTGATGCATTTTGTCGATGACAAGAGCGAGTTGGCCAAGGTCTGGGAGACCGAGTTCACCCCGGTCACGGCGCGGGGCACGCCCGACATGGGGATCACCCATATCGACCACCTCGGCCAGACCATGAACTATGAAGAACTGCTCACCTGGCTGTTATTCTACACGACGCTGTTCGACACGCGCAAAACGCCCATGCTCGACGTCGTCGATCCAGCGGGTCTGGTGCGGTCGCAGGTCATCGAGAACGATAGCGGCACCATTCGGTTCACGCTGAACGGCGCCGACCAGCGCTCGACACTGGCCGGTCATTTCATCTCGGAAAGTTTCGGCTCTTCGGTCCAGCACATTGCCTTTGCGTCCTCCGACATCTTCAGGACCGCCGAGGCGCTCAAGGCCACAGGCTTTGCGTTCCTTGAAATCTCCTCAAACTACTTCGCCGATTTGCAGGCACGGTTCGGGCTCGACGATGCTTTTGTGAACGCTCTCAGGGCCGGCAACATTCTTTACGACCGCGACGGCGAGGGTGAGTATTTCCAGCTCTATTCCTCGCTCTATGGCGATGGGTTCTTCTTCGAGATCGTCGAGAGGCGCAATGGCTACAATGGCTATGGCGCCCCCAACGCGCAGTTCAGGATCGCGGCCCAGAAACGGAGCCTCAGGGACAGAAAAATTCCAGCGCGCTAGATCCAATGACGGTTCGAAGCGTTGGCGAAACGCGCCGGTTGCGGCGCTCAATAATCGCCGAAGCCGGGAACTGAACGGCCGCCCGAGAGAAACGCAAAACCGGGGTGTCGCGGGCGGCCAAACTGATTAGGGCTTTACGACGTGCCAGACGCCACCGACGCCGTCGCCGGTCGCATCGCCCGGAGCCTGGTCGCCGGCCCAATAGTAAAGCGGCATACCGTCGACGGCCCACTGCGCGAGCCCATCATTGCGCTCAACGAGGGTGAATGCTCCGGCGGCGCTGGCACCAGCGTCGGCAACATAGGCCGGCCAGCTATCGGCGCAGCCGTCATAACAGGTGCTGACGCCGGCCGTGTCCTTGTCGAAGATGTAGAGGGTCATGCCATTGGCATCGACCAGCATACCCGTATCCGACACAACGGGACCGGCCGCAATAGCCAGGGTGGCCGTTGCCGACAGGGCAATGCCCAGGACGAGTGACTTGAAGTTCATTGTATTTCTCCATTTTTTACAGAGGATCCCGCGACGCGCGGGAGCGATATTGGTGATGCCGCTGGCGTCGCCAATCTGGATGAGGCGTGCTTGTTCAGCCGCCGGACGTTTCTAAGGAAAATCAGGGGTTAGTTGCCGGCGTGCCGTCCAAAAGAGCCAATCGAAAGAAGCTTTGTAATGCTCGCTGGAAGCATCTGTTCGACTGTGCCGGCCAGCGACGGCCGCTTGAGTGTCCAGAGCGGGGGTGCGCGCAGAGAAGAACGCGCGCAGCGCGGGATTGCTTACCGCCCGCCCGCCAGACCGAAGCCCTTCGAGAAGGTCTTCTATCGGAATAACCCTGGCACCGATCAATACCCGACCGCCCTCCGCTTCGAGCAGTTCGGCAATTTCGATCAGGCTGGCGCGTGCCGAACGCCTTACCCAGGTCAATTCGGTAAGATCGACCACAACCCGCTCTGTTCCCTGAAGACGAAAGTCAACGATCCAATCATGGAGGCGTCCGGCGTCTGTATCGTCCACAATGCCGGAAAGATCGATCAGGCCCATTTCGCCGATTATGGTGATTTGTGAATGCATGATGCTTGCCTGTTTACGCGCGGACCCGCCGGCAGACGGGGCGCTTTTTTGGATTTTGTATCGAGATGTCTGGTCGTCGCGCATTCCATCAGGGTTGGCGACGGGGCCACCTCTGATTGGCGAGCGTTGTTCTCACCGTTGTAAAATCCGTATTTTTTCGGCACGCCAGCGTTGTTTTGTTTTTGGCGCCGACAACGGTTTGGGAAGAGGACGCCCGGAGAGCCGGATCGTCGCGGGGTGCTTCATATTAAAATATGATTGCAATTGTCATGTTCAGTACTTATGACTGCGCCGTAGACATTTGTCGCCTTGGGGGCGCGGGGGCGGTGCGGACGCGGCATCGACTCTTTATTGCATGGCCCTCGGTTCAAGGCACCAGAAGACGAGAGGGCGTCATGCCCAGCAACGATCATCCTGACGCCCGGAAAGATCCCGAGCGCCTTACAACCCAAGCCATTGCTGCGGGCTATGACGGGACGCAGATTCTTTCGGACGTTTCGCTCGCTGTTGCCAACGGGCAGATGACTGTTCTGGTCGGGCCGAACGGCTCGGGCAAGTCGACGCTGCTCAAGACCATGGCGCGCATTCTGACGCCAAATGCCGGACAGGTGCTCCTCGATGGCAAATCGATCCATACAGCAAAAAGCCGCGATGTTGCGCGGGCCATGGGTATTCTTCCCCAGGGGCCCATCGCGCCCGAAGGGCTGACCGTTCGCGAACTTGTCGCCCAGGGGCGTTTTCCGCATCAGGGTCTGATGCGGCAATGGACGCGGCAGGACGAGGATGCTGTCGAAAAGGCAATGGCCACGGCATCGGTGACCGAATTTGCCGATCGTCCGGTGGATTCGCTATCGGGCGGCCAGCGTCAGCGCTGCTGGATCGCCATGGTGCTCGCCCAGGAAACCGACCTTTTGCTGCTCGACGAACCGACCACGTTCCTTGATCTCAAGGTTCAGGTGGATTTGATGGAATTGCTGGCCGACCTTGCTCATAGCGGCGGCCGCACCCTGGTAATCGTGCTCCATGAACTCAGCCTCGCCGCGGCCTATGCCGACCATCTGGTGATGATGAAGGACGGAAAAATCGCATGTGAGGGCACGCCGGAGGCCATTTTTACCGCCGGGCGCCTCAAGGATGTTTTCGATCTCGATGCGCATGTGATGCGCGATGCCACCACGGGCCATCTGGTTTGCGTGCCGCTGGGCACCCATGCTCGCCGCAAGGCGGCGGTGCGGGTCGCATGAGTGCGGTCGCACATGAGCCGGGCTCGCGACGCGTAGCCCTTACGGCGTCCGGCCTGCCGATGCTTCTCGGTTTAACCGTACTGCTGTTTGGCCTGCACATCGCCGTGGGCGCCAAGCACTTGCCGCTTGGGACCGTGATCGAGGCCATCGTTAGTCGCGACGCCACTGTATTCGACCACATGATCATCTGGGATCTGCGCTTGCCGCGTGCGTTGATCGCGCTAACGGTGGGGGCCGCGCTCTCGGTCGCCGGGGCGCTGATGCAGGGCGTCACCCGTAACCCGCTGGCCGATCCAGGCCTTTTGGGCCTGATGGCGGGGGCATCGTTTGCAGTGGTCATGCTGTCGTTCTTTTTCGGCGCTGCATCGCTCTATTGGCTGCCGTGGATTGCGGCGCTCGGGGCACTGGTCACCGCGCTGGTGGTTTACTTCATCGCCCATTGGGCGCCCGGCGGCCCGACGCCGCTGACGCTCACGCTGTCGGGCGCGGCGATTTCGGCCTTTCTGGGCGCAATCATTTCCATCGCCCATCTGCTCAACGAGGAGTCGTTTGATAACCTGCGCGTCTGGCTTTCGGGCTCACTGGCCGGGCGCGACATCTCAATGCTTTACGTTACCGGCCCTTGGATCGCCGTTGCGCTGGTTGCCGGGCTTGCCCTGGCCCGCCAGGTCACTGCGCTGGCCATGGGGGACGACGTCGCAAAAGGGCTTGGCGTGCGCACCGGGCCGCTCAAGCTGCAATTGCTCGCTGTGGTTGTGGTTCTCACCGCCTGTTCGGTGGCGCTTGCCGGCCCCATGGGGTTTGTCGGGCTGGTCATCCCTCATATCGCGCGCCTGTTCGTCGGGTCCGATTACCGCTGGATCGTGCCCTATTCGGCGGTAATCGGGGCGGCGTATCTTCTGGGTGTCGATATCATCGCCCGCATTGCCATCCCGCCGCGCGAAATTTCGACCGGGATCATCACGGCGATGGTCGGCGCGCCGGTGTTTATCCAGCTCGTGCGCATGAGGGCCAAATGACCGCTGCTGTGCCCGAACGCCATGTCGTCCTGCGGGCGGCAAACGAGCGGATCGCCCTGCGGCTCCCGGCGCGCGGTCTTGTGGCCATCGGCGTTCTGAGTGCCCTGCTTCTGGCGATATGGGCGCTCAGCCTGACGCTTGGCAGCTACGACATCGACCTTGCAACGCTTGTGACCACCCTGTCGGGTACGACGGTATCGCCGCCCATCGACAATGTGGTGTGGCAATTTCGCATGCCGCGCGCCCTGGTTGCGGCGCTGGCCGGCGCCATGATGGCGCTGTCGGGCGGTGCAATGCAGAACGTCACCCGCAACGGGTTGGCCGATCCATCGCTCATCGGCATCAGTCAGGGTGCAGCGCTTGCCGTCGTTTCGGCCATCGTGGTGTTCCCACAACTGAACTTTGGCTGGCGACCGGTCATCGCATTTGGCGGCGCACTCGGTGTTGCGGTTCTGGTCCAGGTCTTGAGTTTTCAAAGACGTGGCAACAACACCATCCGGTTCATCCTGCTTGGCATCGGGGTTTCGGCGTTCATCTCGTCGATAACCTCGGCCATGCTCACCTATGGCGACCTCGACCGCGCCATGTCGGCCCTCTCGTGGCTGGCAGGCTCGGTCAATGCGGCCACATGGACCGATGTGCAGATCCTTTCAGCCTGGTGCCTCGTTCTTGTGCCGCTCATTCTAGCGCTGAGCCGCATCATGTCGGTTTTGCGCATGGGCGAGGATACGGCGATCGGCCTGGGCGCGTCGGTCAGATGGGCGCGTTACGGGCTGATCTGCGTTGGCGTCGGGTTTGCCGCAGCGGCGACGGCCATTGTGGGGCCTTTGGGCTTTGTGGGTCTGATCGCGCCGCATGCTGCCCGGCGGATCGCCCGCAGCGGCATTGGCATCCATACGCTGCTGACCGGGCTGTGTGGGGCCGTCCTGGTCTCGGTGGCAGACCTGATCGGGCGCGCGGCGTTTGCCCCCATCCAACTTCCCGCAGGCCTCATTACGTCAATCATCGGGGTTCCCGTTTTCATCTACCTCCTGCAACGGGCCTCGGCCAAATCGCATTTGTGAGACATGATATGAACCGTTTCGCCCTTGGCGTCCTCGCGGCCGCTGGCATCCTTTCACTCCCGATCCCGTTTGCACTGGCGCAGGACTTTCCCCTGACCATCGAGCACAAGTTCGGGACGGCAATTATCGAAGAAAAACCTGTCAGGGTCGTGAGTATAGACTATGGGGGGATCGATAACATTCTGGCGCTCGGTGTGGAGCCGTTAGTCGTCAAGCAGTGGCGTGCGCAGGACGGTTTTGCGTTTACGGCCGGGCCCTGGGCGGAGCCGTATCTGACCACCGAGCCTGTCGTTCTTGAAGGTGATCTTGATTTTGAGGCCATCGCGGAGCAACAGCCCGATGTCATCATCGCCCTCTATTCGGGCATCACCGAAGCAGATTACGAAAAGCTGACTTTGATCGCGCCGGTGGTAGCGGTTCCCAAGGGCATGGGGGATTACGCACTTTCCTGGGATCAGCGCGCCCTCATAGCCGCGCGGGCATTGGGCGAAGAGGCAGAGGCAACTGCCCGTATCGAAGCTATCGATGCGCAGCTTGAGACCGTCCGGGCGCAACATCCCGAATGGGCCGATATGACGGCGGTGGGTTCAGGGAAGGTGTTCCCTGGGCCTATACCCACTATGACGTGCGCGGGCAGTTCCTTGAGGGCTTCGGCTTCCAGTTGCCCGAAGCGCTCGATGCCGTCTCGAAAGAGGACGAATTCTATGTCGAGGGCTCGCCCGAAGACATTGCCATGATCGATGCGGACGTCGCCATCTGGTATGGCAGCGGCGAATATGAAGCCATCCGCAATTCCCCCGCGCTGCCCTTTTTGCGGGCCCATGAAACCGGCGGTGAAATATATCTCCCCGACCAGGTCGTCGCTGCGTTTGCGCGTGTCTCGCTTCTCTCCCTACCCGTCGTGATCGAGGCTCTTGTGCCGATGATAGAGGCCGCAGCGGACGGCGATCCCGAAACTGTGGTTACCGACGCGCGCTAGACCTCGCCAAGCCTTACTTCCCGAAAGGGACTTCACACCGGAATTGAGTTCTTAAAAATGAAATCCAATACCATCCAGATCCTTTTTGCCGTTGCGGTATCGGCTTTTTCTTTGCCGAGTTCTGCATTTGCCCAGGAGTTTCCGCTCACTATCGAGCACAAGTTCGGCACGACTGTCATTCCTGAAAAGCCCGTCAGGGTCGCGACCATCGATGCGTCGGGCGCCGACGATCTGCTGGCCCTGGGCATCCAGCCCGTGGTCATCAAATACTGGTTCGGCGACTATGAAAGCGTCGTCTGGCCATGGGCCGATTCTTACCTCGAAGAGGTTCCGGCAGCCGTCGTCCGCGGGGATCTCGATTTCGAGATGATCCTTGCCGCTGATCCTGATGTGATCCTTGCCTTGTGGGCCAACGTCACTCCGGAAGACTATGAAAGGCTCAGCCAGATCGCGCCTGTCGTTGCGGTTCCTCCCGGCGTCGGTAATTACGACATGAGTTGGGATGATCGTGCGCTGCGCACCGGGTTGGCGGTGGGCCTTCAGGACGAAGCGCAGGCTCAGGTCGATGCGATCCGTGCCCAGCTTGCCGACGTGGCAGCCGCTCATCCCGAATGGCAGGGGATGACGGCATCAGTCGCTGCCATTCGGCGTCAGGGTGATCCGGGCGCTTACACCTCGGGCGATATCCGCGCGCGGCTTCTTGCCGATATGGGTTTTGAAACGCCGCAGGAGATCGAGGCGCTTGCGACCGAAGACAGCCCTTATTGGGCGTCGCTCTCGCTCGAAGACCTTTCCCCACTTGATGGCGATCTGGTTGTCTGGGTGTCTTCGGATGGAAATTTCGACAACGTGCTGGACCTGCCGGACAGGCCCTATCTCGATGTCGTCCAGCGTGGCGGCGAAGTGCTTGCCGGCAAGGAGATGACCGGCGCGTTCTCGCACGCAACCCTTTTGTCGCTGCCTTACGGCATCGAGCGCCTCGTGCCCATGATCGAGGCGGCGCTCGACGGTGACCCGGACACCAACGCCGACGACCGTTAATCCCTTTTATTGGAGCTGTTCTTCCATGAGCTTTTCATTTCAGTCTATTGGTCGGCTCGCGCGTGTTGCAGCGCTTGCCATGATCGCCAGCATCTCCTCCTTTCCGGCTATGGCCCAGGAAACCCGCCTTTTTGTCGATGACATGGGGCATGAGGTCGAAATTCCGGTCGATCCGCAGCGCATCGTTTCGTTGCGCGGTGAGCAGATCACTGCGCCCCTGCTCGAACTTGGTGCCGCTCTTGTCGGCTCGAGCGGACGCGTGGACCCGGGCGTCAATGATGGTCGGCCCTATGTCCGTGGCGCCTATGATGCGCTCGGCTTCCGCTTTGAAAATTCCGATATCGCCTGGGTGGGCGATCCCAATGAATACGATCTCGAAGCCATCGCTTTGGCCGAGCCTGACCTGATTGTGCTGTCTGAAGGCGGCGTCGATAGCTACGAGCAGCTTTCGCTCATCGCCCCTTCAGTCGTTATCGCCGGCTGGGAGGAAGATCTTCTGGCCCGCTACCGCAAAATTGCCGATGTCGCGGGAAAGCTCGACGTTTACGAAGAGCTGCTGGAAGACTGGACTGTGCGCTTTGCCGGCGCCCAGGCAGTGATTGCGGAAACCATTGGTGATCCGGCCAGCGTTTCCGTGGGGGTTATCGAGCCGCGTGCCGAGTCCATCCGGGGCTTTCGCACCTATGACGCGCTCACCCAGATCATCCATGAGCTGGGCTTCTCGATGCCTCAGGCCGTCGCCGAACTCGAGGACGCGCGTATCGATATCAGCCCCGAACTCGTCCACCAGTTCGACGCCGATTTCATGATCAGCACTTATTGGCCAGCCAACGGCACCACTGTGCAGTCAATTTACGAGCTTTGGGATGCGGCGGTGCCCCTTTGGCGGCAGGAGCTGCATGCCGTCCGCAACAACCAGTACTTCATGGTCCACCGTGAGGAGATGCGCGCCGTCAGCTTTGCCGCGTTGCGTTCCGTCCTCAACATTCTTGTTTCCCAGATCGCTACCCGTGGTTTCGTGCCACTCGACGCCGAATAAGTTCGCAAGGATTTTTTCAAATGAACATGTTTTCGAAAATTCTCGTTGTCACCTTAGCGTTGAGCGGATTGGCCATGGGCGCCACGGCCCAGGAAACACGCGAATTTACAGCAGAGAATGGAACGTTCACCATTCCGGCCCGACCCCAGCGCATCGTGGCGCTCAACGATCAGATTCTCACGCTGCCGCTTTATGAAATGGGGGCGCCCGTCGTTGGCAGTGCAGGGCGGCTCGATGCCGAAGGCAACGCCTTCCTGCGTGGGGGCATGGATACGCTGGGAATCGATTTTCCCAATACCGAGATCGAATTCGTCGGGTTGTTCAATGACCTCGATGTCGAGGCCATCGCGGCGCTTGAACCCGATCTGATCATCGGTGGCGTTTATAACGACGCGGCGGTAATCGACCAGTTGCAGACGCTCGCTCCGACGTTGGTCATCAACAATGGGGAGCTCGGGCTGGTCGGCACGCTGCGCACGCTTGCCGATGCCAGCGGCACTGGCCCGACCTTTGAAGCGCGTTACGCGCGTTACCTCGATAACGTCGAGCGTCTCAAATCCTTCGTGGGTGACCCGGCAGCGATTTCGGCAACATTGACCTTCATGTTCCCCGAAGGCGAACAACTCTGGGTCTATAAAAGCGGTCTGGGCGCAATCAGCCAGGTTCTCGCGGACGTCGGCATTTCTCAACCGGCCGCCGTTGCAGCACTGGAAGAACCTCAGATCAGCTACAGCGCCGAACTCATCCAGGATCTCGATGCCGATTTCGTTTTCGGCTTCTATCGCCAACAACCCGACGCAACGCCGCAGACGATACGCGCGGCGTATGAAAAATTCGCGCCAGGTTGGTGCCAGGCGCTCACGGCCTGCCAGAACGGACAGTTCATCCTGCTGCCCGGGCCGAGCTTTGGTTCGGCCATGGCATCGCTGGACCTGGCGCTGGAAATGGTCGAAGCGCATATCGCCGGACGGCCCTTCACCCCGTTCGAGGGCGCTGCGCAATAATGGCCAATCACGTCTTTTGCCGCGATCTTTGTCTCGAGCGGGATGAGCCCTTGCAAGGCACGGGCGATGCGCCAAGGCGCGTGCTCCTGCTCGCCTGGCCACGCGGCAAATGGCGGACCCCGCGATGGGAGTCGGCGGATATGAGCGCATTGCTCGCCGCCTCCATTCACAACGCCGCAAAAAGCGGCCTGCACGTCGCGCTTGTCGACCGCGTCGGCGACAGCGAGGCGCTGCCGCGCCTCATGGCGCAGCCGGAAGGGGTCTATGCCGATTTCGAGAATGAAGCGGCATTGATTGCCGCCATCGACGCCTATGCCGAGGGCATTGTCTTTTCCGGCGAGATCGATCCGCGCATCACGATCCTCGTCTGCACGGATTCGCGCCGGGATGCCTGCTGCGCCCGATACGGGTTCTCGACTTACAAGGCGCTGGATGCCATCGCCGACCGGGACAAATTCAACATTGTGCAGGCGACCCACCTTGGCGGATGCCGGTTTGCCGCCTCGCTTGTCGTCATGCCCGAGCGGCAGCGCTATGGCCGCATGACCGCCGGGCAGGCACCGGCTTTTCTTGAAGCGCTCTCGCGCGGTGAAATCTTCCTTCCCGCCTACAAGGGCCGCACCGATCTGCCCGAGCCGGTTCAGGTGGCCGAACTGGCGGCGCTTGAATGGGCCGCGGCGCACAATCGCAGCAACGCTCCCGTGCTGGTCCTGCCGTTCGATATGCCTGACGACCCGGCAGAAGGGCACGAACTCACGATCCGCGCCGCGGTGCGCGATGCCGAACTCGATATCCGCCTTCGGGCGCAAACCTACATGGTCCAGGGCAATTGCGGCGTCGTCGCCGAAGGCGGCGGCAGTGACGTGCTGCGCTGGCGCCTGGACCATCTCACCACCACCAAAACCAAACTCCAAGAGAGACTTTTATGATGAACCGCGTTCTCGCCGCCTGTCTGACCTCCACGCTGGCCCTGTCGCCCGCTCTCGCGCAGGAAACCCAAACGTTGACCGATGGCACCGGCACCGAGGTGACCGTTCCCGGCGATCCGCAGCGTGTGGTGGCGCTCCACGATACCTCGCTCACAGTCGCGCTGCTCGAGTTGGGCATCGTTCCGGTCGGCAGCCATGGCCGCACCGCCGAGAATGCCGAGCCCAACATCCGTTCGGGCAAGCTGATCACCGGCTATGATTTCGACAATTCCACAATCGAATTTGTTGGAAACCTGCCCGCAGATGTCGAAGCCGTGGCCGCCCTCGAGCCCGATCTGATCCTGACCACCGACTGGCAAACCGCCGATGTCGGCCAGCTTCGGTCCATCGCTCCAACCTACGTCTTCCCGATCTCCACGATGGATGATTTCGACGTTTACCGGACCGTCGCCGAAGTTACCGGCACCGCCGATGTGCTCGATAAGCTCGAAGCCCGGTATCAGTCCCAGCTCGACATGATCGATGGCCTGACCGACCCGGCAGAAATCACAGTCAGTGTCATCCAGGCCAATGGCGGCGAATTGCAGGTGTGGAACACCTACGGTTCGCTGGGCAAGGTGTTGCGCGACGCCGGGTTTGTCTTTCCTGCCGCAATCGATGCCATCGAGGGCAATGAACGCCAGATTTTCTCGGGCGAATCCTATCCCGAGTTCGATGCAGATTTCATCTTCGTCACCTACGCCGTTGAGCGGGGCGAGAGCCCGGCCATGGCCCGCGCGGCGCTCGATGAAGTTCTGCCGAACTGGTGCGACGTGCTCCATGCCTGCCGCAACGGCCAGATTGTCTATGTCCCGCGCGAGATCGCCTCATCGGCGACCTATGACTCCTTGACTGCGCTCACCCAGATTGTCGCGTCCCACGTAGTGGGCCGCGACTATGTGGCCCTCGGGCAGTAAATTCCAATTGGGGGATCAAGTTATGAGCCTGTTCAGATTATTTGTTGTCAGCGCGGTCGCTGTGACCGTGCTGGCCGTGCCAGCGCTGGCGCAGGAAACGCGGAGTTTTACTGACGATGCAGGGAGGACGGTCGAGATCCTGGCCGATCCGCAGCGCATCGCGTCACTGCAGGACCTCTCGATCACCATTCCGCTGATCGAGCTTGGTGTTTATCCCGTGGCCAGCCACGGGCGCACCACGGAGGCAGGTGAGGGGTTCATTCGCTCGTCCAAGGTCTTGACCGGCGTTGATTTCGACAACTCCGACATCACCTTTTTGGGCAATCTGCCGGTCGATGTGGAAGCCGTCGCCGCGGCCGAACCGGATTTGATCATCACGACGCCATGGCAGACCGCGCCGGTGGAACAGCTCGAGGCCATCGCACCGACCATCGTGCTCGATGACACTGTGCGTGGCGATTTCGGCATGTATGAAGCGCTGGCCGAGATCACCGGCACCACCGACACCCTTGCTATCCTCGAAGGCCGGTACGACAGCCAGATCGAACAGATCAAGCGCCTGATCGATACCGGGTCGATTTCTGTGAACGTCATTCAGGGCGTCGAAGGCGAGGTTTTGTCCTGGCACACCTATGGCGGCTTGGGCCGGGTGTTGCGCGATGCGGGATTTGCCTTCCCCGAGCGTGTGGACGCCATACCCGAAGGAGAGTTCGCGCGCATGAGCGCCGAAGCACTGCCCGAACTCGATGCCGACTTCCTGTTCGTCACATATCGCACCGATACGCTGGAAACGCCGGACGACGCCTTGGGGCACCTCGAAAACGTCATACCCAATTTCTGCGACTATCTGCATGCCTGCCGGGAGAACCAGATGATCGTCATGCCACGCGAGGAGGCCTCAGCCAGCTCCTACTATGCGCTCGGGGTTATGGCCTACACCGTCATCTCGCACATTTCGGGCCGCGATTTTACGCCTAAGTCCGAATAGGCCCGTTTCATACTGAAAGAAGCAATTGCTCATGAACGCCATACTTTCCCTTACTCTGGGGGCCGCTTTGGCTCTTTCGTCCTTTTCCGCCATTGCGCAGGACAGCCGGACCTTCATAGACGGCACCGGCACTGAGATCGCCGTCCCCGCGAGCCCGCAGCGTATCGTGACGCTGCACGACAGCCGGCTCACTGTGCCTCTGCTCGAACTCGGAATTGTGCCGGCCGGCAGTCATGGACGCGTAGCCGAGGACGGCACGCCCTTTATCCGCTCAAGCCTCGAAATCACCGGTTACGATTTCGCCAACACCGATATTGCCTTCGTCGGCGAGACGCCAATCGACATCGAACAGGTTGCCGCTCTCGAACCCGATCTGATCATCGCTCCCAATTGGGAAGAAGCTGGTATCGACCAGCTGCGCACCATCGCGCCGACTTATGTCTTCGACTATGAAGCGATCACCGACGAGTTCGAAATCTATCAAAAGCTTGCCGAGTTGGCCGGCGTCGAGGATCGCCTCACGACGCTTGAAGCGCGCTACGCCGAGCAGATCGCCATGATCCGGGCGCTGGTCGACGATCCTGCTGATATTACCGTCAACGTCATCCAGCCGCGCCAGGGCCAGATTCGGGTATGGAATACCTATTTTTCGCTCGGCAAGGTGTTGCGCGACGTAGGTTTCTCCTTCCCCGAAGCGGTGGATGCAATAGGGGAGACCGACGTTGCCGATTTCAGCGCCGAAATCCTTCCTGAACTCGATGCCGATTTCATCTTTATCACCTACCCGCTCAAGGCTTTCGGTCAAACCCCCGCCGATACCGATACGGGCATGGCCGAAGTTCTGCCCGGTTGGTGTGACGTGCTCCACGCCTGCCGGAGCGGTCAGGTGATCTACTTGCCCCGCTCGGTGGCTTCCTCGACCGCTTATGAGGCGCTCGGGCAGATGGCTCAGGCTGTCGGCAGTCATATTGTCGGCCGCGACTTCGTGCCAATGCCCGAATAAATGGCAAGGTCCGTCGGGAAGCCGGCGGATCTTCCGCTAGACTGATCGTTGATTGACCCGCTCGGCAACCGCCGCGGCGCTTTCGACCCGTTCGGAGTAGCGGTCGACCAGATAGTCGGCACGATCGCGCACCAGGAGGGTGAATTTGACCAGCTCCTCCATCACATCCACGATGCGGTTGTAATAGGGCGAGGGACGCATGCGTCCGGCTTCGTCAAATTCGTTGAACGCTTTGGGCACCGAGGACTGGTTGGGGATGGTGACCATGCGCATCCAGCGGCCCAGGATACGGAGCTGGTTGACGGCGTTGAACGACTGACTGCCGCCATTGACCTGCATCACCGCCAGCGTTCGCCCCTGCGTGGGGCGCACGCCACCCATCGAGAGCGGCAGCCAGTCGATCTGCGACTTCATGACGCCGGTCATGGCGCCGTGCCGCTCGGGCGAGCACCAGACCATGCCTTCGGACCATAGCGCGAGCTCGCGCAGTTCAACGACCTTGGGATGATCCTTTGGCGCGCCGTCGGGAAGGGGCAAGCTCTCGGGGTTGAAGATGCGCGTCTCGGCGCCGAAGCGGCGCAGGATGCGGGCGGCTTCAAAGGCGGCGAAACGCGAATAGGAGCGCTCGCGCAGCGAACCGTAGAGCAGGAGAATGCGCGGAGCGTGCTGCTTGTGCTGCGGAGAGAGCAGAGCCGTTTCATCGATCGGTCGAAAGTGCTCTTCGGCGAGAGCGGGAAAGGTATCGATCTCAGACAATGCGCTTTCCATCTCCGTCGATGACGACTTCTCCATCTTCCTTGGTGAACGGCCCGATCTCGGGGTTGGGGAGGATATCGAGGACAATTTCCGAGGGACGGCACTGGCGCACGCCCTTGTCCGTCACCACGAATGGGCGGTTGATGAGGATCGGGTGAGCCAGCATGGCGTCGATCAATGCCTCGTCGGCGACCGAGGGGTCATCAAGGCCAAGCTCGGTATAAGGAGCCTCCTTTTTCCGCATTGCGTCGCGGACCGACAGGCCCGAGCGGGCGATGAGATCGATCAACGTTTCGCGGCTCGGAGGGGTTTTGAGATATTCGATAATTTCGGGCTCTTCGCCGGACTGGCGGATCATGGCGAGCGTATTGCGCGAGGTTCCGCAATCGGGATTGTGGTAAATGGTGATGGCCATTTCAGACCTCTGTAAAGTGGTGGCGGGTGCGGTTGGCAATGGCGACCAGTGAGAGCATGACGGGCACTTCGACGAGCACGCCGACCACTGTCGCAAGCGCCGCGCCCGAATTGAGCCCGAACAGGGAGATGGCGACGGCCACGGCCAGCTCGAAGAAATTGGATGTCCCGATCAGGGCGCAGGGCGCTGCGATATTGAAGGGAACCTTCCACCTCCACGCCGCCCAATAGGTGATGGCGAAGATGCCGTAGGACTGGATGAGCAGCGGGATGGCGATCAGGACGATAACCAGCGGGTTGGCGAGGATCGTCTGGCCCTGAAAGCCGAACAGCAAGACCACTGTCGCCAAGAGCCCGATGACCGAAGCGGGCTTGATCCGCGCATTGAAAGCATCGATCCGGCTCGTGTTTGTGGCGTCGCCGCGCAGCAGGACCTGCCGGGTAATGGCACCGGCGATCAGCGGCAGGATGACATAGAGCCCAACCGAGAGCAGCAAGGTCTCCCAGGGCACGGTGATTTCAGTCAGGCCGAGCAATACCGCAACAATGGGAGCAAACGCGACCACCATGATTGCGTCGTTCACGGAGACCTGGACGAGCGTGTAGTTGGGATCTCCCTTGGTCAGTTGCGACCAGACGAACACCATTGCGGTGCAGGGCGCGGCGCCGAGCAGGATCAGGCCGGCGATATATTGCTGGGCGTCCGCCGGATCGATGAGCGGCGCGAAAATAACGTTGAAGAACAGCACCGCCAGCAGGGCCATGGAAAATGGCTTGATCAGCCAGTTGACCACGAGCGTGAGCACCAGCCCCTTGGGCTGGCGGCCGACCTGGCCGATGGCCGTGAAATCCACAGCCACCATCATGGGGTAGACCATGGCCCAGATGAGCACGGCAACGACGAAATTGACCGAGGCGTATTCCAGGTTGGCAAGCGTGGCAAACAGGCCGGGCACGAGATTGCCCAGCACGATGCCGGCCACGATACAGGCGGCGACCCAGACCGAGAGCCATTTTTCGAAAAAGCCGATGCCGCCCGCCGGGGCGGGAGCGGTTGTGTCAAAACTCATAAGGTTCAGTCCTGGGTCTGGCCGATTGCGTCGAGCCTGGTTTTGAGCGTCATGCGGTCGAGGCTGGCCATGGGCAGGCTGAGCAGCAGCGATATCCGGGTGCCCAACTGGCGCGCGGCCTCCGCGAACGCCAGGTGCTTTTCGGCGTCGGTGCCCTGGGCGGCGGCAGGATCGGGTATGCCCCAATGGGCCGTCATAGGGTGGCCCGGCCAGATGGGGCAGGTTTCGTTGGCGGCGGTGTCGCAGACCGTGAAGATGAAATCGAACTCCGGCGCGCCCGGTTCGGCGAATTCGTCCCAGCTTTTCGATTGGGCAAAGCCGGTGTCGATGCCGATGCTCTTGAGCAGGTCGAGCGTGAAGGGATGAACCTCGCCCTTGGGATGACTGCCGGCCGACCAGGCCCTGAACCGGCCCTTGCCGTCACGATTGAGCAGGGCTTCGCCGATGATCGAGCGCGCGGAATTGCCCGTGCACAGGAAAAGGACAGAGTAGGGGGTGTCAGTCACAACAGGGCTCCATGGCGGTTTGTTGCAGGCAGGAGAGATTGGTGACCAACGGCGCACAGACTTCGGGACGGCCGCCGCAGCAATCTTCGAGCAAAAACGCCACGAGATCGCCGGCGGCCTTGTAGTTGGCACTATAGCGTATGGTCCTGCCCTCGCGCTCGGCGGCGATCAGCCCGGAGCGTGCGAGAGCGGCGAGATGACTGGAAATTGTGTTCTGCCTGCCGTTGACGGCTTCGGCGATTTCGCCGGCCGGCAGGCCAGCCGGCCCGACCTTGATCAGGCGCCGGAATATGGCCAGACGGGTCGGCTGAGAAAGCGCGTCAAAGGCGGTGAGTGCATGTGCTGTATCCATATATCGAGAAATATCGATATATGGATACAGCGTCAAGCCGGTTTTTTGGCATCCGGCAGCGCTCAGCCATGGTTACTAGGCCACAAGGCCCGCCAGACTGAAGACGATTCCCGCGGCGGCGCAGCCTGCCAGCACAGTGACGGGCCCGAGCTTGAACCGGAAAATCGCCACCATCGCTGCAAGGATCAGCAGGGCCGACAGCCAGTCGATCGATGCGAGAACGGGGGCGTCGATGTGCAGCCCGAAGGCGGAAAATTCCACGACTTCGGAGAACACGACATGCAGCCCGAACCACACCGCCAGATTGAGGATTACCCCGACAACCGCTGCGGTGATGGCGCTCAGCGCGGCAGTCAGGATCTTGTTGTCGCGCAGCCGCTCGATAAAGGGCGCGCCAAGAAATATCCATAAAAAGCACGGCGCGAACGTAACCCATGTGGTCAGCAATCCGCCCAGTGTTCCCGCGAGGAGCGGCGGCAGCGTACCGGGCGCGCGGAAAGCGCCCATGAAGCCGACAAACTGGGTGACCATGATCAGCGGGCCGGGGGTGGTTTCCGCCATGCCGAGCCCGTCGAGCATTTCGCCCGGCGCCAGCCATCCGAAATTCTGCACTGCCTCCTGGGCGACATAGGCGAGCACCGCATAAGCCCCGCCAAAGGTGACGACCGCCATGACGCTGAAAAATCCGGCAATCTGGGAGAACACGTCATCTGGTCCCAAAAGCGCGAGCAGCAGAGCGACCGGCGTCAGCCAAAGGGCAAGAATGACAAGGGAAACTCGGAGTGCCCATCCCAGATCGACATGGGTATGGGCAGGCGATTCCTCGCCGAGCAGGGTATCGGCATCGGCGATCTGGGTCTCACCGATCTTGCCGTGATTGACCTTGGGCTGAAAGGCCGATGCCCCGGCGTAGGCGCCCAGAAAGCCGATCAGGCCGGCTGCCAGAATGATGATCGGGAAGGGAACGGCAAACCCGAAAATGGCGATAAACGCACCCGCGGCAATGGCCAGCATCGCCCCGTTTTTGAGAGCGCGGCTGCCGATGCGGATGACGGCCTGGATGACGATGGCGAGCACGGCGGCCTTGAGCCCGAAAAACAGCCCCTCGACGAGCCCGACATTGCCCCAGATGGCATAGATCCAGCTCAGGGCCATGATGGCGACGATGCCCGGGATAACGAACAGCACACCGGCGATGATGCCGCCCGCCGTGCGGTGCATCAGCCAGCCGATATAGACCGCCAGTTGTTGCGCTTCGGGCCCCGGCAAAAGCATGCAGTAATTGAGCGCATGGAGGAAACGCTGCTCGCCGAGCCATTTTTGCTCTTCGACCAGGATGCGGTGCATCATGGCGATCTGGCCGGCGGGGCCCCCAAAGCTCAGAAGGCCGATCCGGGCCCATATTTTCGTTGCTTCAGCGAGTGTCGGGTAGGGTCGATCCTGCATGTACGCCCGGAAAATGAGGTGGTGACACGCAGTTTAACTACGCAATAGCGCCAGATGTCTATTGCCCGTCGATGACGACGGGATGAAGGTCGGCCAGTGCGGCCCCGATTGCTGCCTCCACGCCCGGTTCGCTTTGTCCGTGACCTGCGGCGCCGACGATCTGCACCGTCGCGCCCAGCCACGCTTCTGCCAATGCGTGGGACGTCGCGGGCGGGCACAGAAGGTCATACCGGCTCTGTACGATGCGCCCGGGAATACCGGCCAGTTTTGGCGCGTTGGCCAGCAATTGGCCCGGCTCGAGAAAACAGTCATTGGAAAAATAGTGCGCTTCCATGAAGGGTGAGGCAGGAAAGCGCGCGCCGGGCGCCGGAAGCTGGGACAAGTCGAGTGCTTCGGCTGGTGGCGCGATCTGAGAGAGGATGCGCTCGGCCTGGTACCAGGCAAAGGCCGCCGGACGATGAATTTCCGGGTCGGGATCGAGGATGCGGCGCCAATAGGCTTCGAGGGGCTGATTGCGCTCCGAAGGCGTCAGCAGATCGAGAAAATCGGCGTGAAGGCGCGGATAGAAGTGCGACATGGCCGTTGAGAATGCCCGGTCGAGTTCGCTTCGCGTGCCCAGAAAAGCGGCCCGAAGGACCACGGCAGTAACGCGGTGTGGATAGGCTTGCGCATAAGCGAGCGCCAGTGTCGCGCCCCACGAGCCCCCCACCACAAGCCATCGTTCAACGCCCAAGGTGGCGCGGATCAATTCAATATCGGCGATCAGCCGGTCGGTGGAATTGGCGGCCCTTTCGCCATGCGGCGTGCTGCGTCCGGCCCCGCGCTGGTCGAACAGCACTGCATGAAAGCGGTCCGGATCGAACAGGCGGCGGTGGCTCGGCTGGCACCCGCTGCCCGGCCCGCCATGCAGGAACAGCGCTGGGATGCCGTCGGCGTTGCCGACGGTTTCGACGTAAAGCGTGTGCCCTTCGCCGACCGGCAGCATCTGCGTGGAGAGGGGCGTGTGCGGGTCGACCTCAACCGGCGCTTCACTTTCCATCCGCGGGCTCCGCTTCGAGCGTGCCGCCGGCGAAATTGCGGTAGATGAACCGCGTGGCGCCGGCCTCGGCTTCCGTTTCGGCGGTGCGGAAAATCTCGGTGTGATGGGGTGACAAGGCGCAGGCCGGGTCGGTGTTGTCGGCGCTGCCGGTCAGCGCGAAAGCCTGGCAGCGGCAGCCGCCGAAATCGACTTCCTTGAAGGCGCAACTCTGGCACGGTTCGGGCATCCATCCGGTGCCGCGATAGCGGTTGAAGGCGTCCGAATTCTGCCAGATCCAGGCGATGGAATGGTTGGAACGCACCGAAAGGAAGTCAAGCTCGGTAATGGTTTCGGCAGCGTGGCAGGGCAAAACCTTGCCCGAAGGGGTGATGTTGAAAAACTGGCGGCCCCAGCCGCCCATGCATTTCTTGGGGCGCTCGGCATAATAGTCGGGGATCACGAAATCGATGTCGAGAATGCCCTTGAGCCGCTCTCGCGCGTCGTCCACCACTTCGGTAGCGCGGTCGATCTGCGCGATGGTGGGCATCAATGCAGCGCGGTTCTTTAGCGCCCAGCCGTAATATTGGACGTTGGCGACTTCGATCCGGTCGGCGTCCATATCCACGGCCATGGCGATGATGTCTTCGAGTTGATCGAGGTTCTGCCGGTGCATGACGGCGTTTACCGTCAGCGGCAAATCGAGTTCGCGCGCCCAACGCGCCACTTCGTGTTTTTTGGCATGGGCATTGCGAAAGCCCGCAACCCTGTCGGCCTTTGCCGCGTCGCTGCCCTGAAAGCTGATCTGGATGTGGGAAAGCCCGGCATCGGCCAGCTCGGTCAGCTCGGTCAGCTTCTCGCGGCTCAGCAACACTGCGGAAGTGATGAGGTTGGTATAAAGATCGCGGTCGGTCGCGTGCTGGACCAGTTCGACGATGTCCTTGCGGGCCGTCGGCTCGCCGCCGGAGAAATGGACCTGCAGCACGCCGATTTCTGCCAGTTCATCGAGAACCCGCTTCCACTCCTCGGTCGTCAATTCATTGCGCGCCCGCTCCATCTCGACGGGATTGGAGCAGTAGGGGCATTGCAGCGGGCATTTGTGGGTGAGTTCGATCAATACGGCGAGCGGAATGCCGTATTTGGCGGTGATCGGTTGGCCCCGGCCTTCGAGCAGGGCCAGTCCGTCATTGGGGTCTGTTTCGATCGGGGGATGGTGCCGGTCGAGTGTCGGGCTCATGGTTTTCCTCCTCCATCGATCAGGAACCCGGAATTGGCCAGATCCTGAATCATCTCGATCACGTCGGCCGTTATCTGGTCGGCGGGTGCTGCGTACTTTTGCGCCAGCGTTTCGGCCATTTGCGCAATCGTGCGCTCGCCATCGCACAGGTGCAGAATTTCGACAGCGATATCGTCAGGCGCCAGCACCCTCTCGGGCACCAAAAGCACCCAGCGGCCACGCGTTTCGTCGTGCCGCAGCTTGACCCCACGGGCTAGGCGGGGCGCGCTTTGGGGCGTCGCCACCATGCGGCGGCGGGAGGCTGGCGCTGCTTGGTTCATGTCGCGTCCGGAACAAAGGCGCCGGGCGGGATGTGTCCGCCGACATAGGCGTGGTGCAGGGCATCGAGCTGCACCCAAAGCACATTTGTCTTGAAAATCAGGGCGTTGCAGACCAGCCGTCGCTCCTCGGGAGTGCGGGCGTGGGTCTTGACGTAATCGAGCGCGAAATCGGCATCTCGCGTGGCTTGATCGAGCCGACGCGAGAAATAGGTCATCACATCGGGCGAGATGAAATCGTAGTGCTCGAGCATTCCAGCGATGCGCTCCTGATGGAGATTGGGCGCGAACAATTCGGTGAGTGAGGAGGCTATGGCTTCGAGCGGAGAACGGTCGCGCACGAAATGAACATAGGCTTCCACCGCAAAGCGCGTGGCGGGCAGAATGCCTTCGGTCGATTCAACATAATCGGGATCGAGCCCCAGGCCGGTCGTGAGCTTGAGCCAGCGCTCGATGCCACCTTCGCTGCCAATGTCGCCATCATGGTCCGATATCCGGTGGCGCCATTCGATGCGCGTTGCCCGGTCGCGGAAGCGGGAAATAACCACGGCATCCTTTAATGGAATGGTGCTCTGGTAGAAATAGCGGTTGAGCGCCCAGGCCTGGACCTGCCCCTTGTTGAGCTTGCCGCCATGCAGCAGCCCGTGGAAGGGGTGCAGATTGTGGTAGCGCGTCGCGCCGATGTGGCGAAGCTGGGCTTCCAGCGCTTCTGGGGAATCCAGCTCAAGGTCGGGGGCGACCGAAAGTGCGGTTATCTGGTTCATATGCTGATCTCCATCCCTTCGGCGGGTATGGACCACCCGGCCGCCTCCAGCGTTTTCCGCTCGTTCGCGTCCGGGCGCAGCGCCGGATTGGAATTGTTGATGTGCAGGAAAAATTTCTTGCCTATTGGCGTATCGGCGAGCGCCGGTATCACGTCGCTCATCGCAATGTGGCCCATGCGCTGGCCGGTCTTTGCACTGAGGCCCTGCGCAACCATCTCGTCGTCGCGCCACAGCGTGCCGTCGAAAAACACCGCGTCGGCGCCCTCGATCAGGCTCATAAGCTCATCGGTGATCGCGGCACAGGCCGCGAGAAACACCATGCGTGATCCTGTCGACTGATCGGTGAGAACAAGACCCAGCGTGTCGCCTTCGGCATTTTCATCGTGGCCCTCGAGAAACAGCGCGGTTTTGCCCGGCGCCGCGAAGGCAAAAATGGCGAGCCCGGAGGGCGAGCCGTCTGGCAGCGCCGGAACGAACGTTTCACCGAGCGCAACGGCTCGTCGGTCGACGTTTTCGGGCTTCAATGCATTGAAAATCGAATTGCTTTTGAGGATCGAAAGCACGCGATCATGCGCATAAAGCGTGAACGGCGAGCCCTCGCGCAAGGTCAAAAGTCCGGTGATGGCGTCGATCTCGCCATTGGTCAGGATCACCCCGGCGATGGGCGAATGGCGCTTCAATCCGGCCTTGGGCCAAAGGGCTGGCGTATTGGCAATCTGCTGGCGCAGATCGGGCGAAGCGTTGATGAGGAACCAGTGCTCGCCATCGGCACTGACGGCGACCGACGCCTGATTGCCGCCGATGTCGAGCGCGCCCGAGCGCGCATCGCGGCAGTTGTCGCAGCCACAGTTCCATTGCGGAACGCCGCCGCCTGCCGCGGTGCCGAGTATGAGGATTCTAGTCATAGCGGGAGACCGCGGCAGGCAAATCGATTACTTGCGCTTTGCGCAAGCGTACATGTTGATTTCCATGCTGACAGGAATTTCAGTGAGCTTGGGCTTGTTCCAGGCCATAGCGTTTCTCCTCGCTTGAACACGGCGTCATTGCCGTATCGTTCATGCTGCGAAGAGAGCGGGTGTTGCGCAATCTATGGAGCCCATAGCTGGGTGATTATGGCTAGAACTGCGCCTGCGGTCCGCCGTCGAGAAACGGCGGAATGGGCAAAACCTCCGGCAGGGCGATGGTTTGAGCGGTATCCTTGAGCGTGTCGAGGAACGTCCGATAGGGTTCGATGTGTTGGTACTGCGAGGGGATGAGCGCCATGATGTGCCGCGGCACGGCGTTGACGGCATACAGCCGGATGCCCTTGAGGGTTTCGGCTCCATGGAGCAGCGACAGGGCCGGAACAAGGCAGACCCCCGTGCCGGCCCTCACCAGTTCGGTTGCGATCTCGAAACTGCGGCACTGGGCGACAATGGTGTGGCCGGGGAACAGGCGTTCGTACCAGTTCTGGACACGTTTGGTGTGCTGGGAACCGAACGCGAACTGGATCGACTGGTTAAGAGTGGCCAACTGGTCGGCTGGAAGATCGCGCTCGGGCTTTTCCACTTTGGAGAGGTCGAGGTGGCCGGGTACGGCCAGCACATGAGAATCGGTGAACAGGGGTATCTGGGCAAAGCCCCCGCCTGATGCGGCAATCGAATTGTCCGCCAGCAACCCCACGGCAATCCGGCGGTCATAGAGCAGCTCGAAAATGTCGGACGGTGCCATGTCCTGAATATCGAAATCGATATCGGGAAAAATTTCCTGCAGGCGCCGCAGCGCCGGTGGCAGCAGAACGCGCAACACCGAAGTGATGCCGGCCAGCCTTATCGTCATGCGGCGGCCGGACGTATATTCCATCAACCCGTCTTCGAGATCGCGCATACCACGCAGCACGTGTTCGGCCTTGGGCAAGAGGTATAGCCCGGCCTCGGTCAGTTCCATCTCGCCGGGCCGGCGATTGAACAGCCGCGCACCGACAAGTGTTTCCAGCCGGGAGAGCTGCTGGGACAGCGAGGGCTGCGCGATGCCGAGCTGCTTGGCCGCTTCGGTCAGCGTCGCTGCATGGGCGACGGCCGTAAATATCTTGAGCTGATGCAGGGAGATATCGGGGTGGGGGCGCATGGATTGCGTGTTCATGTTCGGCAACCGCACTGGCCCGCTGTGGTACTCTGCGCCAAAGGCAATATGGGTGGCGCGATCGGGCTTACGCTGCCATCCTCGAACGTGTCTATGCAATAGACGTTATGGTCTCCGACTGCAAATAGGCCCGGCGAACGCTATCCATGGCGATTGCTCCTGAACGGATTCATCGCCATAACGTCACCATGGTGCCTACGCTTTCCATTCTGGTGGTCGACGACAATCGTATCCGGGCCTCGATCATCGAGGACGGTTTGCGCGAGGCCGGGCATGGCCCGGTCCATGTCATTACCGAGATCAACGAGGTGGCGAGCCGGATCGGTGAGATCGCACCCGATGTGGTCATCATCGATCTCGAAAACCCCAACCGCGACATGCTTGAGCATTTCTTTGCACTCTCGCGCGTCCTGCAACGGCCGATTGCCATGTTCGTGGACCGGGCGGATCCGGGCTCGATTGAAGCGGCGGTTGATGCGGGGGTTTCCGCCTATGTGGTCGATGGGCTGAAAAAGGAACGGGTCAAGCCTATCCTCGATATGGCGATTTCGCGTTTCAATGCCTTTTCGCGGCTGAGGAGCGAACTCGCCGCGGCGCGTTCCGAACTCGAGGACCGCAAGACGATCGAGAAAGCCAAAGGCATATTGATGCGCACCCGGGGGCTGTCCGAGGATGGAGCCTATAGCCTGTTGCGCAAGACGGCCATGAACCAGAACCGCAAGATTGCCGAAATCGCCCAGAGCCTGATTACGGCGGCGGGATTGCTCGAACCATGAGCAAAGGGACACAAAAATGGGTCTGACACCGATTACCCTGGGCTTTGTCCCGCTGCTCGACAGCGCAGTGCTGATTGCCGCCCAGGAACAGGGCTTTGCCGAGACCGAGGGGCTTAAATTCAGCCTCGTGAGGGAAACCTCGTGGGCCAATATCCGCGACAGGGTGGCGGTGGGGCATTTCGATGGCGCGCACATGCTGGCGCCCATGCCGCTCAGCGCAAATCTGGGGCTGACCCCGCTGGACGTGCCGCTGGTCGCGCCCATGGCGCTGGGGCTAGGCGGCAACGCGGTGACGTTATCGCTGCCGCTTTGGCGCGCCATGGAAGCGCAAGGAGCCGGTTCAGGGGTTGATGCCCGGCAAAGCGGCCTGGCGCTTGCCAAAGTGATTGCCGACCGGCGCAAGAGCGGTCTGCCCCCGTTGCGTTTCGGGGTGGTTCATCCCGAGAGCGGGCACAATTACGAACTGCGATATTGGCTGGCGGCGTCCGGCGTCGACACTATGGCCGACATCGAGATCATCGTCGTTCCGCCGTCTTTTCTGCCCGATGCCTTGGGTGCAGGGCGTGTGGATGGGTATTGCGTGGGCGAGCCGTTCAATTCGGTTGCCGTCGCCCGGGGCTTGGGCCGCATCGTGACCACCAAATCCTCAATTTGGCGCTCCAGCCCGGAAAAGGTGCTTGGCGTGCGCCGGGAATGGGCCGAGCGGTTTCCCGAGCAGATGGCCGCGGTCATCAGGGCCATTACCCGGGCTGCACGTTGGTGCGGCGACCCCGCCAATCACGACACCCTCGCCGAAATCCTCGCGCGGGAAGACCGGCTTGGCGTCGCCGCCCCCATCCTCACCCGCGCGCTGTCGGGCCGGCTCGACCTGGGGGGAAATCAGACCTTCGAAGTTTCGGACTTCTTTATCCCCTTCGAGCGTGCGGCCAACTTCCCCTGGATTTCGCACGCCCTGTGGTTCTACGCGCAGATGGTGCGCTGGGGGCAGGTGGCCCACAGCGCCGACAACGTCGCCAGGGTCACCTCGACCTACAGGCCCGACATCTACCGCGCCGCGCTTGCGGGGCAGGGCATTCCGGTGCCCGCCGCCAATGCCAAGGTCGAGGGCGCGCTCACCGAGCCGACGGCGCTCGGCGCAATGGCCGGCACACTGATCCTTGGGCCGGATGGGTTCTTCGACGGCACCCAGTTCGACCCCGACGCGATCGACAGCTACATCGCCGCGCAGGCGTCCGGCGTCGCGGCCTAGAATCGCGCTGCTGCCGTCTTAATCACCGCAGGCCCGTGCGCAAAATATAAGCAATATGCGCGAGTCTTGTGCGGCGGGGCCTCTTCTGGCAGGAGGCGCCCTTTTCCAGCCGCTTCCCCAGATTGTTGGGATTCAAGCGCTTTTTAGGATTCTTCTAAACTGGCACGCTTCCTGCAAGGGTAACCGCGAATGAGCTCCTCCCAAGACGGCTCATGACAGACTTGGCGTCCAAGGGCGGGCGCCGCGAAATGGCAAAGCCGCCAACTGGTGCATGTGTCCGGGCCGCAAGGTCCGGGGGCGCGCGTCGGTTGGCGGCTTTTTTGCATTTTCGCGGTTCGCGTATCGGCAGGTGCCAGCGTGTCCAGAAAAAGCGGATACCGCTTTTTCGGTTCGGACAAGCGAGAAAACAAGGACTTGAGGCGCTGCGGTGAATGAAATTCAACGGCGCGCGCTCTGGACAAAAACGGTGCAAACGACGGAGACGACAATGAACTGGACCAAGGGTAGGGCCAAAATCGCAGCGACAATGTTGCTGGCCGCGTCGGCGCTCGGCGCCGGCACCGCCAATGCCGAAATGCTCGATCTTGAAAAGGACGAGCTCACCTTCGGCTTTATCAAGCTTACGGACATGGCGCCGCTCGCGATTGCCTATGAGAAGGGTTATTTCTGGGACGAGGGACTTTACGTGACCCTCGAAGCCCAGGCCAACTGGAAGGTGCTGCTCGACGGCGTAATCACGGGCGAACTCGACGGCGCGCACATGCTCGCCGGCCAGCCGCTCGCCGCTACCATCGGGTATGGTACCGAAGCTCACATCATCACGCCCTTCTCCATGGATTTGAACGGCAACGGCATCACCGTTTCCAACGCGGTTTGGGAGCTCATGAAGCCGAACCTCGAGATGAACGAAGACGGCTTCCCCGTTCACCCGATCTCGGCTGAGGCCCTTCAGCCGGTCATCGAGGAATACCGGGCAAGCGGGCGCCCCTTCAACATGGGCATGGTCTTTCCGGTCTCCACCCACAATTACGAATTGCGCTACTGGCTGGCCGCGGGCGGCATTAACCCCGGTTTTTATGCGGGCGGTGACGACGTCACCGGCCAGATCGACGCCGATGCCTATCTTTCGGTCACCCCGCCGCCCCAAATGCCCTCGACGCTCGAAGCAGGCACAATCGATGGCTATGCGGTGGGTGAGCCGTGGAACCAGGCAGCCGTCTTCAAGGGCATCGGCGTGCCGGTCATTACCGACTACGAGCTTTGGAAGAACAATCCCGAAAAGGTCTTCGGGATTACAGCCGAATTTGCCGAGCAGTACCCCAACACCACGCTGGCGGTCACCAAGGCGCTGATCCGTGCCGCCCAATGGCTCGACGAAAACGACAACGCCAACCGTCAGGAAGCCGTCGAAATCCTCTCCGAGCCCCAATATGTCGGCGCGGATGTGGAAGTGATCGCCGCCTCGATGACGGGCACCTTCGAATATGAAGCCGGCGATATTCGCGAAATCCCAGATTTCAACGTCTTCTACCGCTACTACGCGACGTATCCCTACTATTCGGATGCCATCTGGTACCTCACCCAGATGCGCCGCTGGGGCCAGATCGACGAAGACAAGCCCGATGACTGGTATGCCGAAGTCGCCGCATCCGTCTATCGCCCGGATATCTACCTCGAAGCTGCGCAGATGCTCGTCGACGAGGGTCTGATAAACGAAGCCGATATCCCCTGGGACACTGACGGCTATCGCGAACCGACAGACGAATTCATCGACGCCATTCTCTACGACGGCCGCGAACCCAACGCCTACATCGACAGCCTCGAAATCGGGCTCAAGACCGGCGAGATCGTCGAAGGCAACGAGATCGTCCCGGCAAACTAGCAGTTCCTCACAACTCGGGCGGCCGGGCTCTCCCCCGGCCGCTTGCCAACAACCAGAAGGATGTTTCGATTATGAGCATCGCGAGTGACACTTCCGACAACGTACAGGGCGCGGGCCGCCGCGAGAAACTGTTCGCAGTCATCAACCGTGCGTCGGCCTGGCTCGGCGCGCTGGGCTTTGGCTGGCTCACCCCGCTGCTCAAGATCGCCGCGGGCGACGACCCGCGCCAGCAGATGAGCGAACTGCGCGACACGCTCTTGTTCCCATTGATGGGCATCGCCATCTTCGTCGCCGGCTGGGCCATTCTCGCGCCGCAGGTCCAGACCTCGCTCGGGGCCATTCCTGGCCCGATCCAGGTGCTCGAACAGGCCGGCGGGCTCTGGGAAGATCACCTCGAGGAACGCGAAAAGGCCGACCAGTTCTATCAGATGCAGGCCGAGCGCAACGCCGAGCTCGAAGCCGAAGGTGAAACCGACAGGATCAAGTGGCGCACCTATACCGGCAGCCCGACCTTCATCGACCAGATATTCACCTCGTTGAAGACCGTGGGACTGGGCTTTGTGATAGCGACCATCGTTGCCGTCCCGCTCGGCATCGCCTCGGGGCTTTCCAAGCCGTTCAACGGCGCTTTGAACCCCATTGTACAGCTTTTCAAGCCGGTTTCTCCGCTCGCCTGGTTGCCCATCGTCACCATGGTGGTATCGGCGGTCTATGTGGATGCGTCCGAGGCGCTGCCCAAGGCGCTGGTCATTTCGGCGGTCACCGTGACGCTATGCTCGCTCTGGCCGACGCTCATCAACACTGCGCTCGGGGTGGCTTCGATCGACAAGGACCTCGTCAACGTTTCCAAGGTGCTGCGGCTTTCGACCGCCAAGACGGTCACCAAGCTGGTGCTGCCATCGGCTCTGCCGCTGATCTTCACCGGGTTGCGGCTGTCGCTGGGCGTGGGCTGGATGGTGCTGATCGCCGCCGAAATGCTCGCGCAGAACCCGGGATTGGGCAAGTTCGTCTGGGATGAATTCCAGAACGGCTCGTCCTCCTCGCTGGCGCGCATCATGGTGGCCGTCCTGACCATCGGCATCATCGGCTTCCTGCTCGACAGGGTGATGTTCACCTTGCAGACGGCCTTCACCTTCTCGTCCGAGCGCTAGGAGGAACCCGATGTCGATCATTCTCGAACTCACCGACGTCGCCAAGCATTACGGCGAAGGCGCAAAGCGCAACCGCGTGCTCGAAGGGCTCAACCTCAAGGTCAAGGACGGCGAATTCGTGGCCATCCTGGGGTTTTCGGGCGCAGGCAAGACGACGCTCATTTCGCTCATGGCCGGCCTCATCGAGCCCGACCGCGGGGGGGTGCTCTTTAAAGGCAAAGAGATCGATGGCCCCGGCCGCGAACGTGGTGTCGTGTTCCAGTCCTATTCGCTCATGCCCTGGCTCACTGTCTCCGGAAACGTCGACCTCGCGGTCGATGCCGTGCACACCAAAATGAGCAGGGCCGAGCGTGTGGCGCTGCGCAACCGCTATGTCGAGATGGTCGGTCTTTCCCATGCCGCAGACCGGCGCCCCGCCGAACTTTCCGGCGGCATGCGCCAGCGCGTGGCAGTTGCCCGCGCATTGGCCATGCAGCCTGAAGTGCTGCTGCTGGACGAACCGCTCTCGGCGCTCGATGCGCTCACCCGCTCCAAGCTCCAGGATGAATTTGCCGAAATCTCGCAAGCCGAGAAAAAGACCATTGTCCTGATCACCAATGATGTGGACGAAGCCATCCTCCTCGCCGACCGCGTGATCCCGCTCACGCCGGGTCCCAACGCAACGCTGGGCCCGTCCTTCACCGTCGATTTCGATCGGCCCCGTGATCGCGGCGAGCTCAATGGCGACGACCGGTTCATCGCGCTGCGCCGCGAGATCACCGAGTATCTGATGGACGCCGGAGCTGAGCGCAACGTTTCCGCCGAGCGCGAAATCGTGCTGCCCAACGTCGTGCCGATCTCGGTGGGCAAGTCCCAGCCGCCCAAGGCCTATAAGGATGCCGCCGCAAGCCCGGCTTCCCAGCGTTACCTCGAATTCTCGGGCGTCAAGAAGGTTTATGCCACGCCCAAGGGGCCGCTGACTGTGGTCGACGGGTTCGATCTCAAGATGAAAAAGGGCGAATTCGTCACGCTGATCGGCCATTCGGGTTGCGGCAAGTCCACTGTCCTCTCGATGGTTGCCGGGCTTAACGGCATCTCGTCGGGCGGCATCGTGCTCGATGGCACCGAAGTTGTGGGCGCCGGCCCGGACCGCGCCGTGGTCTTCCAGGCGCCCTCGCTCATGCCCTGGCTCACGGCCCGCCAGAACGTGGCGCTGGGCGTCGACCGCGTCTATCCAAAGGCCAGCGCCGCGGAACGCCGCGACATCATCGAATACTACCTCAGCCGCGTTGGCCTTGGTGATGCCATGGACCGGCACGCTTCCGATCTTTCCAACGGCATGAAACAGCGCGTCGGCATTGCGCGTGCCTTTGCGCTCTCGCCCAAGCTGCTGCTGCTCGACGAGCCGTTCGGCATGCTCGATTCGATCACCCGCTGGGAGTTGCAGGACGTCCTGATGGAGGTCTGGGCCAAGACCCAGGTGACCGCCATCTGCGTCACCCACGACGTCGACGAAGCCATCCTTCTGGCCGACCGCGTGGTGATGATGTCGAACGGCCCCAACGCCAGGATCGGCAACATCATGGATGTCGATCTGCCGCGCCCACGCTCGCGCAAGGCGCTGCTCGCCCACAAGGACTACTACGCCTATCGCGAGGAGCTTTTCGACTTCCTCGAAGCCTATGAGGGCGGCGCAAATCCCGACCAGGAAACACTCGACCGCATCCGTTCCAAACGCGCTCAACGCGCCGTAGCGGCCGAATAGGAGGACCAGCAATGACGAAGGAAAAACTTGTCGTTATTGGTGCCGGCATGGCCTCTGGCCGCATGCTCGAGCACCTTATCGACGCCAGTCCCGACGCTTACGACGTCACGCTCTTTGGCGCCGAGCCGCGCGGAAACTACAACCGCATCATGCTCTCCCCAGTGCTTGCTGGCGAAAAGACCTATGATGAGATCATTACCCATGATGCCGATTGGTACGCCGAACACGGCGTTCATTGCCAGTTCGGAAAGACGGTCACCAAGATCGATCGCGAGAGCAAGACCGTGTTCGCCGATGGCGTTGAAACGCCCTACGACAAGCTGGTGATCGCCACCGGCTCAGCCCCGTTCATCATCCCCATCGCGGGCAAGGACCTGCCGGGCGTGATGGCCTTCCGCGACCTCGATGACGTTGAAAAAATGGTTGCCGCGTCGACCCGGCCAAATGCCAAAGCCGTGGTGATCGGTGGCGGGTTGCTGGGGCTCGAAGCGGCTGCGGCGCTTTCCAACCGCGGCATGGAGGTCGTCGTGCTCCACCTCATGGGGCATCTGATGGAGCGCCAGCTCGATCCGGCTGCAGGTTATCTGCTGCAGCGCGAACTGGAAGGGCGCGGCATCAAGATCCACTGCAAGGCGCAGACCAAGGCGATCCTCGGCGAAGACAAGGTCGAGGCGGTCGTGCTCGATGACGGAACGCTCTATGATGCCGATCTGGTGGTCATGGCTGTGGGCATCCGCCCCGAAACGCGCATCGCTACCGATGCCGGTATCACTGTCGAGCGCGGCATCGTCGTCGATGACGCGATGCGGACTTCGGATCCCGATATCCTGGCTCTGGGAGAGTGCGTCGAGCACAACGGTATGATCTATGGTCTGGTCGCACCGCTCTACGACATGGCGAAGATTGCAGCCAAGACGCTGACCCGAACCGAAGCGGCGTTCAAGCCGGTCCAGACGGCCACCCAGCTTAAGGTCACGGGCGTCAATCTCTATTCGGCGGGCGATTTCGCCGAGGGGGAAGGCCGCGAAGAGATCGTTCTGCGCGACGCGGCGGCCGGCGTCTACAAGCGGCTGGTTCTCGAAGACGACAGGGTGATTGGCACCGTTCTTTACGGGGAAACCGGGGACGGGGCGTGGTTCTTCGATCTCATCAAGAAAGCTGAGCCGATCAGCACCATGCGCGATACCCTGATCTTTGGTCAGGCCTACCAGGGGGGTGCCGAACTGGACCCTATGGCGGCCGTTGCAGCCTTGCCGGATGATGCAGAAATCTGCGGCTGCAACGGTGTCTGTAAATCTGCGATCACCGGCGCGATCGCATCCAAGGGTCTCGACAATCTCGATGGCGTTCGGGCCCACACCAAGGCATCGGCCAGTTGCGGCTCGTGCACCGGGCTCGTTGAGAAACTGCTCGCTGCAACCCTTGGCGATTCCTACAATCCGGCTGCGGTGCAGCCGATTTGCCCCTGCTCCGATCTTGGCCATGACGATGTCCGCCGCCTGATCGTCGCCAAGGACCTCAAATCGATTCCCGAGGTCATGCAGGAACTTGAATGGAAGACGTCGTGCGGCTGTGCCAAATGCCGTCCGGCGCTCAACTATTACCTGCTCTCGACCTGGCCCGGCGAGTACGAAGACGACAACCAGTCGCGCTTCATCAACGAACGGGTGCACGCCAATATCCAGAAGGACGGAACCTACTCGGTGGTGCCGCGCATGTGGGGCGGGATCACCAACCCGCGCGAATTGCGCGCCATTGCCGATGTCGCCGATAAGTTCGCCATCCCCACCATCAAGGTGACCGGCGGCCAGCGTATCGACCTTCTCGGGGTCAAGAAGGAAGACCTGCCCGCTGTCTGGGGCGATCTCAATGCCGCCGGCATGGTTTCGGGGGCCGCCTATGCAAAGGGGCTGCGCACCGTCAAAACCTGCGTTGGGTCGGACTGGTGCCGCTTCGGCACCCAGGATTCGACAGGGCTCGGCGTACGGATCGAAAAGTTCATGTGGGGAAGCTGGACCCCGGCAAAGGTCAAGATGGCCGTCTCTGGCTGTCCGCGCAATTGCGCCGAAGCGACCTGCAAGGACGTTGGCGTCGTGTGCGTGGATTCGGGTTACGAAATCCACTTCGCCGGCGCAGCCGGTCTCGACATCAAGGGCACTGAAGTTCTCTGCCACGCTAAGACCGAGGATGAAGCGCTCGAAATCATCGTTGCTTTGACCCAGCTCTATCGCGAGCAGGGGCGGTATCTCGAACGCATTTACAAATGGGCCAGGCGGGTCGGATCGGCATCGATCAAGGCCAACGTCGTCGATGATTTGGCCAAGCGCCGCCATTATTACGAGCGCTTCGTTTATTCGCAGAAATTCTCCCAGATCGATCCCTGGGAAGAGCGCGTCAACGGCAAGGACGCCCACGAATTTGCGGCGATGGCCGAATTCGGCTTTCCCCAGGCAGCGGAGTAGGGCGATGACCGAATGGATCAGGATCGGACAGCTTTCCGATATTCCCCAGCGTGGCGCCCGGTGTCTCAACACGCCGATCGGCAAGATCGCCGTGTTCCGAACGGCGGCTGATGATGTGTATGCGATTGAGGATCGCTGCCCGCACAAGGGCGGGCCGCTCAGCCAGGGCATCGTTCACGGGGCTCAGGTGACGTGCCCGCTGCACAATTGGGTTTTCTCGCTGGAAACCGGCGAGGCTCAGGGTGCGGACGAGGGCAAGGTGCAGACCTTTGCGCTGCGGCGCGATGGCGAAGCCCTTTTGATCGATGCGAGCTTCGCACTCGCGGTTGCTGCGGAGTAAGGTATTGGCCGAACCCATCCGCACAACCTGTCCCTATTGCGGCGTCGGCTGCGGCGTGCTGGCCACGCCGCAAGCAGACGGATCGGTCTCGGTCGCCGGCGATCCCGAGCATCCGGCCAATTTCGGGCGGCTGTGTTCAAAAGGTTCGGCGCTGGCGGAAACCATCTCGCTGGACGGGCGTCAGCTCTATCCCATGATCAATGGCGTCCGCGCCAGCTGGTCCGATGCGCTCGATGCGGCCGCCGACCGGCTCGGAGCGATCATTGCCGATAATGGGCCCGATGCCGTTGCCCTATACGGGTCGGGACAGTTGCTGACCGAGGATTACTACGTCGCCAACAAGCTGATGAAGGGGTTTATCGGCACTGCCAATATCGATACGAACTCCCGGCTTTGCATGGCGTCCTCGGTTGCCGGGCACAAGCGTGCGTTTGGCGCCGATACCGTTCCGGGCACCTATGAGGACCTCGAACTCGCCGATCTGGTCGTATTGGTGGGATCCAATCTCGGCTGGTGCCATCCGGTTCTCTATCAGCGCCTGCTCGCGGCCAAGGAGGCCAGGCCCGATCTGCGCATCGTGGTGATCGACCCGCGCCGCACCAATTGCGCTGAAACCGCCGATTTGCACCTGCCCATCGCACCCGATGGCGATGTTGCGCTTTTTTCCGGCCTGTTCGCCCATCTCGCCAATGCGGGCGTGTTCGATACCCGCTATATCGCCGATCATACGAGCGGCATTTCCGACGCGCTGGACGCGGCCGAGGACTGGACGATTTCCCGCGTTGCCGAGGCAACGGGCCTGTCCACTGCCGATGTGGCGATGTTTTTCGACATGTTCGCGGCTACCGAAAAGGTCGTGAGCGTCTATTCCCAGGGCGTCAATCAATCGACTTCGGGGACCGACAAGGTCAACGCCATCCTCAATTGCCATCTGGCCACGGGCCGCATCGGGCGACCCGGGATGGGCCCGTTTTCGGTCACCGGCCAGCCCAACGCCATGGGTGGGCGCGAAGTGGGCGGTCTTGCCAACATGCTGGCCGCGCACATGGAGTTTGACGACGCAGACCGCGTAGCCCGCTTCTGGAACGCGCCCGACATTGCCACAAAGCCGGGGCTCAAGGCCGTCGACATGTTCGATGCCATCGGCGACGGGCGCATCAAGGCCGTGTGGATCATGGCGACCAATCCCGTCGTGTCGCTCCCCGATGCCGACGCCGCCCGAAAGGCTCTGGCGGACTGCGATACGGTGATCGTTTCAGACATGTTCGCGACAACCGATACGGCCCGCATGGCCGATATTTTTCTGCCCGCCGCCGGTTGGGGTGAAAAATCGGGGACTGTGACCAATTCCGAGCGCCGCATTTCGCGTCAGCGCGCCTTCAGGCCGCTTCCCGGCGAGGCGCGTCCCGATTGGTGGATCATCTGCGAGATCGCCAAACGGCTCGGTTTTTCCGGCTTCGATTACAGTTCGCCTGCCGAAATCTTTGCCGAACACGCCGAACTCTCGGGGTTCGAAAATCGCGGCAGCCGCGATTTCGACATCTCGGCATTGGCCGACCGCGATTATGAAACGCTCGCTCCGGCCCAATGGCCGGTGCCACGGACGGGCAGGGGCGCCACGCGGTTTTTCGGCTCGGGGGGCTTTTTTACCCCGGACGGCAAGGCACGCATTCTTCCTCTTGCGCCGCCGCCGCCCAAGGATCGCGGCCCGGGCCAGTTGATTATCAACACCGGTCGCGTGCGCGATCACTGGCACACCATGACCCGCACCGGCCGCACGCCGCGCCTTTCAGCCCATTACGCCGAACCCTTCGCCGAAATTCATCCCGACGATGCCGAACGGCTTTCGATCCGCCGCACGCAACTGGTCCGGCTCGAAAATGCGTACGGCACGGCCATCGTTCGTGCCCTTGTCACCGACCGGCAGCAGAAGGGCTCCATTTTCGTCCCCATGCACTGGACGGGGGAAACGGCACTCACAGGTCGCGTGAACGCGCTCCTTGGGCCATTCACCGATCCGGTTTCGGGACAGCCCGCGCTCAAGATGGGCCGCGCAAGCGCAACGCCGGTCGATGTGGCCCTCTATGGGTTCCTCGTCAGCCGCCGCAAGCCCGATGTGAGCGCGCTCGGCTATTGGGCGATCGCTCCGGCTCTTGAAGGTTGGCGTGCCGAAATCGCGCTCTTTGAGCGTCCCGACGATATCCAGGCGTTGGCCCGCGCCATTCTGCGCTTGCCAGAAGACGCCCAACTGACCACCAGCCTCGATGCTCGAACGGGCCGCATCAACCTCGTGCGCTTCGATGGCGACCGCCTCGATTGCGCGCTTTATCTTTCGCCCGACCCTGTGCTCGCCGCCCGCCAATGGGTCGTCGAGCAGCTTGCCGCAACCTATGACGCGCCGCTGGCCCGGGCCCGGGTGCTTTCGGGCCGCCCCGGTGCCGACCAGCCCGATCCGGGGCCACTTGTCTGTTCGTGTTTCGGCGTCGGAGCCAACCAGATCGCCAATGCCGTCATCGGCGGCCGGTGCGCCAGCGTGGCGGATATAGGCAATGTCCTGCAGGCGGGCACAAACTGCGGTTCCTGCCGCACAGAAATCGGGAGAATCATCGATGCGCATCGTCTCGCGGCAGCCGAGTAAGGCCGAGCCTCCCCGGATGGCGTCCCTCGACGTCCTTCCGGTGTTTTTCGATCTCAAGGGCAAACGTGTGCTCGTTGCCGGCGGCGAAGAACCCGCTGCCTGGAAGGCCGAATTGATGGCCGCTGCGGGCGCGATTGTGTGCGTCTTTGCCGACCAATTTTGCGACGAGATGACAGCCCTCGCAGCCCGCGGGGCGGTACAACTCGTGGACGGCGATTGGCGGCGTGCCGACTGGACGGGTCTGGCACTGGCCATCGGCGATTGTGCTGAAGAGGAGGCGGGCGAGTTCGTCGCTGTTGCGCAGGCGCATGGGGTGCCGGTCAACGTGATCGACAAGCCCCATCATTGCCAGTTCCAGTTCGGCTCCATCGTCAACCGCTCTCCCCTCGTTGTGGGCATTTCCACCAGCGGCGCGGCGCCGATACTGGGCCAGTCCGTGCGACGGCGGATCGAGACGCTGCTGCCAAAGGCACTCGGCGCATGGGCGCGGCTTGCCCAGACGGTGCGCGCCACCGTGCTCGACCGGCTTGCCGCCGGTGCCGAGCGGCGCGCATTCTGGGAACGGTTCTCCGACCTGAGCTTTTCGGGCCGCGAGCCCACTAGCAATCTGGACGCCATGATCGCCCAAGCGTCGCAGGCGCCTTCCGGGCGTGTCACTCTGGTCGGCGCCGGACCGGGAGATGCCGAATATCTGACGCTCAAGGCAGTCCGTGCCCTCCAGTCTGCCGATGTCATCTTGTTCGACGATCTGGTTTCGGACGACGTTCTCGAACTGGCGCGCCGGGAGGCCAAGCGCATTCTTGTCGGTAAACGGGCCCGCCGGGCGAGCTGCCGTCAGGACGATATCAACACGATGATGGCCGACCTGGCCCGAAAGGGCCGCCATGTGGTGCGGCTCAAATCGGGGGACCCCATGCTGTTCGGGCGGGCCGGAGAGGAGATTGCCGCCCTCGAAGCGCAGAATATTCCCGTCGCCGTGGTGCCGGGCATTTCGACAGCGTTTGCGCTGGCCGCCGAACTGGGGATGTCCCTGACCCACCGCGATTGCGCCCAGTCCGTCCGGTTCGTGACCGGCCACGCCCGTAACGGCCAATTGCCCGCCAATCTCGACTGGCAGGCAATGGCCGATCCGGCGACGACCCATGTCTATTACATGTCCGGCGCAACGGCTCCGGCAATAGCGGAAAGATTGCTTGCGCAAGGCATGGACCGGGCAACGCCTGTGCTGATTGCCAGCAATGTCGGTCGTCCGGACCGCGAAATCGTGCACTGCCGGCTTGATGGACTTGCTGTGGCAATGGCAGGCCGCGATTTTTCCGGGCCTGTCATCACGGCCATCGGACAGGCGTTCGGCCAGCGGGCAGCCCTCGGCGCATCGTTTGAAAGCCTTGGAGCCTACGCCTCCTAGACGTCCTTAAAAATTGCCGACTTGACGACTCCTAGTTATGTTTCATAACATAATTCAACTGGGAGGTTGGCTATGTCGGAACAATCGACGCCCATTCGCGAGGTCAGGATGGGCCATATGGCGGCGCGTGCCGAGAGGGCGCAGGACGGTGTTGTCCATGTGCGCTCGAGCGAGCAGCTGGCGGCCTATCCGCGCTCGATCGTCGATGCGATTGCGCAATGGGCGGAAAAAACGCCCGACGCGCTCATGGTCGCCGATCGCAACAGCGAGACCGGCGATTGGCGCAAACTCAGCTATGCTCAGGTCATTGAAGCTATCCAGCCGCTCGGTCAGGCGCTGCTCGATGCCGGGCTGTCGCAGGATCGGCCGCTGATCATCCTGTCGGGCAATGAAATCGAGCATCTGCTGCTCGGGCTCGCGGCGATCTGGGTTGGCATTCCCTATGCTCCCGTTTCGCCGGCCTATTCGCTGATCTCCACCGATTTCGGCAAGCTCAAGCATATCGCCGCACTGCTCACGCCCGGACTTGTCTATGCATCCGACGGCGAAAAATTCGGACCGGCCATCGATGCTGTGTTTGGCGATGCCATTCCTCTGGTGGTCAAAACCAGTCCGCCATCGGGCCGCGCCGCGCGCCTGTTCGCCGAGCTTGCCACAACACAGGTCACAGCAGCGGTGGCCGAAGCGCACGATACGGTTACGCCCGACACCATTGCCAAGGTGCTGTTTACGTCGGGCTCGACCGGCATGCCCAAGGGTGTCATCACCACCAATCGCATGATGGCTTGCAATCAGGAGATGATCCGCACCGCATTGGCCTTTCTCAAGGACGGGCCGCCGGTTCTTCTGGACTGGATGCCCTGGAACCACGTGGCGGGCTCGAGCCACAATACCGGGATCGCGTTCTACAATGGCGGCAGCTTTTATATCGATGACGGCCAGCCCACCCCGGCCAAAATCGGCAACACCCTGCGCAATCTCCGAGACGTACAGCCGACGGTCTATCTCACTGTGCCCAAGGGCTATGAGTTTCTCGTTGCGGCGTTCGAAGAGGATCACGAGGTCCGGCGCAACTTCTTCTCGCGCATGAAGCTGATGCAATATGCCGGGGCCAGCCTCTCCCAGCACGTCTTTGACGGCATGGATCGGGCAGCGCGGGCCGAGCTGGGCCAGCGGGTGATGATCATCACCGGCTATGGATCGACCGAAACCGCGCCCTTTGCCTTCACCACCACCTGGCCGGTGCAGGAGGCGGGGCATATCGGGCTGCCGGCGGCGGGCATGGAAATCAAGCTCGTGCCCAATGGCGACAAGATGGAACTCCGGCTCAAGGGCCCCAACGTCACCCCCGGTTATTGGCGGGACGCGGAAAAGACGCGCGAAGCGTTCGACGAGGACGGATTCTACAAGATCGGTGACGCGGTAAAGCCAGTCGATGAAAACGATGTCTCCAGGGGCTTTGTCTTTGACGGGCGGGTCAGCGAGGACTTCAAGCTCTCGACGGGCACCTGGGTCAATTTCGCCAATGTGCGCAAATCTGTGATCGGCGCCTGTGCGCCCCTGATCCGCGATGTGGTTCTGACCGGCGCGGATCGGAACCATCTGGGCGCGCTGATCTTCCCCGATTTCGAGGCATGCGCGCGCCACGCGGGTTTGCCGGCCGATACCGGCCCGGCCCAGATCGTCGAACACCCAGACGTCAGGGATAAATTCGCCGCCGATCTTGCAGCGCTGGCGTCGCGCGCCACCGGCAGTTCCAATCATATCGCCCGTGCCCATGTGATGATCGCGTCACCCGATATCGATAAGGGCGAAGTCACCGACAAAGGCTCGATCAATCAGCGCGCCGTCCTTGCTGCGCGCAAAGATCTTGTCGAAACGCTCTATGCCGAGCCGGTCCCGGCCGGTGTTTTTGATCTGCCGCGGAAAGGATAGCCCATGACCAAGGGATTGCGTCTGACATTTGAGGATGCCTGGTTGCTCGGCGGCGCGCGCACTCCGTTCGTTGATTATCGCGGCGCGCTGTCCGACATCTCGCCCATCGATCTCGGCATCAAGGCGGCGCGTGCGGCGATTGCGAAAACTGGCGTCGCGGCGGCCGATATCGAAACGACGATTGCCGGTTCGATGGCGCAGGCGTCCTTCGATGCCTTCATGACACCGCGCCATATCGGGCTTTATGCCGGGGCGCCGACCGAGGCACCGGCCCATCTGGTGCAGCGCATCTGTGGCACCGGGCTCGAAGTGATCGCCCAGGCCGCTGACGCAGTTTCGCTGGGCCGCGTCAGTCTCGCTTTGGCTGCGGGTGCGGAATCGATGAGCCGCAATCCAATCGCCGCCTACACACACCGCAACGGCTTTGCCATGGGCAAGGTGGAGTTCAAGGATTTCCTCTGGGAGGCGCTTTACGACCCCGCCGGATGCGTCACCATGGGCGACACCGCCGAAAACCTCGCCAAGCAATATGGCATCGAGCGCGAGCGGGTCGACCGCTATGCGGTGCGCAGCTTCGAGCGGGCCATTGCGGCACGCGACAGCGGCTTGCTGGCCGAGGAAATCGTGCCGGTCGTCAGCGAGACCTTCGAGATCGAGGGCATTGATACCCGTTCAATCCGCTTGCCGCGCAGCATCGAGCAGGTCGATACCGACAGCCACATCCGCCCCTCGCCCTACGAAATCCTTTCCAAACTGCGTCCGGCCTTTGGCGGCGTCCAGACGGGTGGCAATTCGTCAGCCATCGTCGATGGCGCCGGTGCGGTTCTGGTCGCGTCTGCGGACTATGCCAAATCCCATGGATTGACGCCCAAGGCCCGCATTCTCGCCTCCGCCGCCGTCGGTGTACCGCCGCAGATCATGGGCATCGGTCCCGCGCCCGCCATTCGTGCAGTGCTCGAAGCGAGCGGGATGACGCTTGACCAGATCGGGCGCATCGAGATCAATGAAGCGTTCGGCGCGCAGGTCCTGGCCTGTGTCGACGAGCTAGGCCTCGACGAGGACAGGCTCAACGTTAATGGCGGCGCCATTGCCATCGGGCACCCGCTGGGCGCCACGGGCATTCGTCTGGCGCTGACACTGGCCAATGAACTGGAGCGCTCGGGCGAGCGCTACGGGATCGCTTCGGCCTGCATCGGCGGCGGGCAGGGGATCGCGCTTCTGATCGAAAATCCGAGGGCAAACTGATGGATATCGCAGGCAAGACGGCAATCGTCACCGGTGCCGCGTCGGGGCTCGGCGCGGCAACGGCCAAGACGCTGGCCGAGGCAGGCGCCAGGGTCGCAATATTCGACCGCGACGCGGAGAAAGGCGCCATTGTCGCCACTCAGATCGGCGGCCGGTTTTTCCCTTGCGATGTCGCCGATGCCGCAGGCGCCGAAGCCGCCATCGCCGATGCTATAGCCGTACTCGGCACGCCCTCGATCCTCGTCAATTGCGCCGGTATCGGGACGGCGGCCCGCATCGTCGGACGCGACGGCCCCATGCCGCTCGATGCGTTCGAGAGGGTAATCCGCGTCAACCTCGTCGGCAGCTTCAACATGATGCGGCTGGCCGCAGATGCCATGCAGCAGAACGAACCAGATGCCAACGGCCAGCGCGGCGTGGTGATTTCCACCGCCTCGGTCGCCGCCTTCGAAGGCCAGATCGGACAGGCGGCCTATGCGGCATCCAAGGGCGGCATCGTGTCCCTTACGCTCCCCGCAGCCCGCGAATTTGCACGCTTCGGCGTTCGGGTTCTTGCCATCGCGCCCGGGCTGTTCATGACACCATTGCTCGAGGAATTGCCCACCGAGGCCATCGACGCGCTGGGGCAATCCATCCCGAATCCCGCGCGGCTGGGCAAGCCCGAAGAGTTCGCCAATCTCGTTCTGGCGATGGTCGGCAATGATTATCTCAACGGCGAAGTCGTGCGGCTTGATGGTGCGCTGCGCATGGCGCCGAAATAGGACACGCCATGTTTTCCAACACAACGCGCATCGAAATCCAGTTCGGCGACTGCGACCCCGCGGGCATTGTCTATTATCCCAATTATTTCCGTTTCTTCGACAATGCGACCGCCGCGCTGCTCTCTGCCGCGTTCAAGATGCACAAGCGTCACTGGATCGCCCAGCATGGCATCGCCGGCATCCCGATGGTCGATACGGGCGCGAAATTTTCTCGACCTTCGCGGTTCGGCGATATCGTCGAAATCCGCTCGGAAATCATCGCGCTGGGGCGCTCGAGCTTTGGGGTTCGTCATACGCTCCACAACGAAGGCGAGATCGCTATTGAGGCGCACGAAAAGCGCGTATGGGTCGGTCGTGACCCGCGCGACGCCGAAAAGATCATATCCCTGCCGATACCCGATGAGGTGCGCGCCGTGCTTGGCGCACCCTCGACCACACCGTGAACAGCAATTCCGAAGGAACAAACATGGCCCAGGACAAAGATGTGCTCTCGATTGATGCCAAGGGCACGATTGTCCACCTGACCCTCAATCGGCCCGAAAAACGCAATGCGCTCAACGATGCGACTATCGCGGCTCTCGATGCGTTCTTTTCCGATGTTCCCGATACGGCGCGTGCCATCGTCATAAGCGGTGCGGGCGGTCACTTCTCATCGGGCCTTGATCTGTCCGAACAGGTGCGCCGCGAACCGCTCGGGGTGATGGCTCATTCGCGCAACTGGCACCGGGTGATGGAGGCCATTCAGTACGCGCGTGTGCCGGTGGTTGCCGCCTTGAATGGTGCGGTCATGGGCGGTGGGCTGGAGCTGGCCGCCGCCTGTCACGTGCGGGTCGCCGAAGACAGCGTGCAGTTTCGCATGCCCGAAGGGATGCGCGGCATTTTCGTCGGCGGTGGTGGCGCCGTCCGGATCGCAAAGCTCATCGGGCAAGACCGTCTGATGGAAATGATGCTGACCGGGCGTATCTATTCCGGCACCGAAGGCGAGCGGATTGGTCTTGCCCACTACGCGCTTTCCGAGGGAACTGCGCTCGACAAGGCGTTCGAATTGGCCGGGCGGATTGCCGAAAACTCGCCCACCATCAACCAGTTCATCATCCACGCTATCTCCCGGATTTCCACAATGCCGCCCGAAGCCGGGCTCTATGCGGAAAGCCTCGCCGCGGCGCTCAGCCAGACCGGGCCGGATGCGGAAGAGGGCCTCAATGCGTTTCTCGAAAAGCGCAAGCCGGTGTTTCGTTAGGAACGCCGGCGGCGGAATAAAATAACGGCTCTCCCTTGAATTTATGATGCAGTCAAAATATATCTTACTCCTAACTGAACAGGAGTTTGAAAATGCGTGAGCATGATTTTGGCAGACGCGGGTTCGGACCCGGCGGCCACTTTCCACACCATCGTGGCGGGCGGCGCGGACGGGTCTTTGATTCCGCTGAACTGCAATTGGTGGTGCTTGACCTCATCACCGGGCAATCGCGGCATGGCTATGAATTGATCCGCGAGATCGAGGCCTTGTCGGGCGGTCTTTATGCGCCGAGCCCCGGCATGATCTATCCAACGCTGTCGTTGCTGTTGGAAATGGGCCTGATCGAGGAAACCGGAGCCGATGGCGCGCGCAAGAGCTTTGCGATCACCGATGCCGGCCGGGCTCATCTGGCCGAAAACGAAAAGCCGCTTGCCGCCGCCCGCTCGCGGCTGGAAGCATTGGCCGAAGCCAAAGACCGCGCCGATCCGGCCCCGCTGCGACGCGCCATGGGCAATCTGCGCGAAGTGCTGGTGATTGCGTCGCGCAAGCCGGGGTTCGACGAGAAGAAAATTCTCGAGAGCGCGCGCCTTATCGACGAGTTGGCAGGAACCATCGAGCGCCTGTAAGACGGTTCGGCACTTGCGTGAGGCACATCCATGACGGTTACCGATCCGCGCGGCTTTCTGAGCGAATTGTTCGATTGCGCGGTTCGGGCCGCCGATCCGCGCGCTGCGATAGCGGCCCATCTGCCTGAACGCCCGCCGGGGCGCACCGTGGTGGTCGGCGCGGGCAAGGCGGCCAGCGCCATGGCCGCCGCCCTCGAAGCGCTCTGGGATGGCCCGCTGGAAGGGGTCGTCGTTGACCGGCACGGCGAAATCACCCCAACCCGGCACGTCAAGGTGCTCCAGGCGGCCCATCCGGTGCCTGATAATGCCGGTCTGGCCGGATCGAGGGCGCTGCTCGATGCAGTGCGCGGACTGACTGCAGACGATCTCGTCATTGCATTGATTTCCGGCGGTGGATCGTCGCTGTTGCCGATGCCGGGCGGCGGTCTGAGCCTTGAGGACGAGATTGCCGTCAATCGGGCCCTGCTCGATTCCGGAGCTCCAATCGGGGCGATGAATGTTGTGCGAAATCATATCTCGGCCATAAAGGGCGGGCGGCTGGCCAGGGCCGCGGCGCCGGCGCGGGTCGTTTCGCTGATCGTTTCCGATGTAGCGGGCGACGATCCCGCCAAAGTCGCCTCCGGCCCCACTGTGCCGAGTTGGTCCACACCCGACGATGCGCTTGATATCATTGCGCAATATGGCATGGACGTGCCTGAGACGGTTTTGGCGCATTTGCGCTCTCCCGCTGCCGCGACGCCATCGCCGGACGATCCCGACTTCGCCCGCAACAGCGTTTCAGTCATCGCATCGGCGCGCACAGCGCTCGAAGCAGCGGCGCTGAGGGCGCAGGAGAAAGGCGTTTCGGCCGTCATCCTGTCCGATGCCATCGAAGGGGAAGCGCGTGACGTTGCGCTTATGCATGGCGCCATGGCGCGCGAGATTGTTCGGTTCGGGCGGCCCTTTGTAAAACCCGTGGTGATGCTTTCAGGTGGCGAGACGACTGTCACTTTGGCGGGCGGATCCTACGGCAAGGGCGGCCGGAATACCGAGTTCCTCTTGGGATTTGCCAAAGCGATTGAAGGGGTCGATGGGGTCGATGCCCTGGCTGCCGACACCGACGGGATCGACGGGTCCGAGGACAATGCCGGGGCCTTTGCCGATGGCGCAAGTTTTGCGCGCATGCGCGCGGCGGGACTGGACCCCAATAAGGTGCTGTCGGGGCACGATGCCTGGAGCGGACTTGCGGCCATCGGAGATCTGTTCGTCACCGGCCCGACCGGAACGAACGTCAATGATTTCAGGGCGATACTTGTGCGTTAGAACTTGTTTGTCGTGCAGTCAGGAAAAGTCTTCAACTTTTCCTGACTGCACTCTAGCGACAAACCAGCCAACGAGTTCGGCTGTGTTTTTAAGGCCGAGCTGGCGCGTCATGCGGTAGCGATGAGTCTCGATGCTGCGCGGCGAAAGCCCCAGTTCGGCAGCGATTTCGGCGTTGGTCTTGCCCTGTGAGACAAGCGTCAGAATCTGGTTCTGGCGCGGTGTGAGGGCCTGTCTCTGGACATCGACCGGCCGTGGGATGGGGTCGAAGCAATAGACGGCGCGGGCGAAGGGATCGTTTAAAATCATGGACTTGCCACGTGCCCGGCACCAGAAGCGGGTGCCGTCGCGGTGCGCCATGATGCGCTCGTCGGCATAGGTGCGGCCGCCTGAAAAATTGGTGCGCCAGAGATCGCCCACCATCACGAAATCGGCGACGCCGGGATAGAGTATCTTGAAGCTCCGGTCGGCCAGTTCATCGGGCAAGTACCCGAAAAGACTGGCAAAAGCGGAGTTGACCTGCCGGATGATCCGGTGGGTCGCATAGACCATGGGGACCGGGAGGTCATCGAGGGCGAAGTGCGGGGTGGACTGATCCATGACGTATAAATACGTCTTTGGACGACCGATGTACACCCGGTACACTTGGCCCTCACGCCTAGAGCTCGTTCCGTCCCGATTGAATCGGGCCGGCCGCTCTAAGCCTATTCTGTCGCGAGATCGAACCGGAAAAGTCTGCAACTTTTCCTGATCTCGCTCTAATGGAGGAGACCATCATGGCGCCCCAAGTCCACATCGTTGCCGCGCGGCGCACGCCCATCGGTTCGCTGAACGGAAGTCTGTCGGCGCTTGCCGCGCACGAACTGGGCGCGGCGGCGGCAAAGGCGGCCATTGCCGATGCCGGGGTCTCTCCTGAGCACATCGAGGAAACCATCATGGGGCAGGTGCTGACCGCCGCTGTGGGCATGAACCCGGCGCGGCAGACGGCGCGGTTGGCCGGGTTGCCCGATGCCGCGACGGCGTTTGTGGTCAACCAGGTGTGCGGATCGGGACTTCGCGCCGTGGCGCTGGGCGCCCAGCAGATCGGGCTGGGCGATGCCAATGTTGTGCTGGCCGGCGGGCAGGAATCGATGAGCCGCGCGCCGCATGCCGCCTATCTGCGCTCGGGGACCAAGCTGGGCGATGTCAGCTTCATCGACACCGTGATGAGCGACGGGCTGACCGACGCTTTCGGGAAAATGCCCATGGGCGTGACCGCAGAAAACGTCGTGCGCCAATGCGGGCTGACCCGTGAGCAGCAGGATCAATTCGCCCTGCGGTCCCAGCAGCGGGCCTCGGCGGCGCAAAAGGACGGAAAGTTTGCCGATGAAATCGTGCCGGTCACAATCGCCGGTCGTAAGGGCGATACGGTGGTGAGTGAAGATGAGTTCATCCGCCACGATGCCAGCATCGAAAGCATGGAAAAGCTGCGCCCGGCCTTTGAAAAGGACGGCACGGTCACGGCGGCCAATTCCTCGGGGATAAACGACGGCGCCGCCGCGCTGATCCTGATGTCGGACGCGGCGCTCAAACAGCATGGCGCGACGTCTCTGGCGCGCATCGTAAGCTGGGCGACGGCGGGGGTCGATCCTAACGTCATGGGGTTGGGCCCCATTCCCGCCTCGCTTAAGGCGCTGGCCAAGGCAGGATGGAGCGTGGGCGACGTCGACCTTTGGGAGGCCAACGAGGCGTTCGCCGCGCAAAGCCTTGCGGTGGTCGGCGAACTCGGGGTGGACCCGGACAAGGTCAACGTCAATGGAGGCGCTATCGCCTTGGGCCATCCCATCGGGGCGTCAGGGGCGCGGGTTCTGGTGACGCTGCTGCACGAGATGGCCCGGCGCGACGTCAGACGCGGCGTCGCGACGTTGTGCATCGGTGGTGGCATGGGCATTGCGATGTGCGTCGAACGCTAACTGGGCGTGCAAGGAGGACTGAAATGGATCGAGCGCAGGACGCAGGGATCGGTGAAATCGTCTGGGAAGCCGATGCGGCGCGCAAGGAAGGTACCGCCCTCTGGCGGTTTGCCGAGGCAACGCGCCACGAGCACGGCGCCGATCCTTCAGACTATCCGGCGCTCCTCGACTGGTCGATCCGCGAACCAAACGCGTTTCATGAGGCGCTGTGGGATTTTCTGTCCATTGTCGGGGACAAGGGCGAAACCGCCTTTGTCGCGGGGACAAGCATTCGGGACGCAAAATTTTATCCCGGCGCGCGGCTCAACTATGCCGAAAACCTTCTGACCCGGCGCGACGAGGGCATGGCGATCATCGCGCATCGCGACGACGGCACGCGGCGCGAGATCAGCTGGCGCGCGCTTTACGATCGGGTGTCGCAGGTCGAGCAGGCACTGCGGGCCGAAGGGGTTTCCGAGGGCGACCGGGTGGGAGCCATCGTCACCCACGATATCGAAGCGATCGTCTTTTATCTCGCGACATCGGCCATCGGGGCCATCTGGTCGTCGTGTTCGCCCGATTTCGGCCCGGCCGGGGCCAGCGACAGGCTGGGGCAGATCGACCCAAAGGTGTTGGTTGCGGTGCCGGGCTATGGCTATGCGGGCAAAGCAATCGACGTTTCGGCCACAGTGCGAGCCGTTGCGGAGGCAACCAACGTCACGAGGATCGTGCTGCTCGGGGCGGTCCCTGAAGGCCTTACCGATCTGGGCTGCGTTTCGCTGGACGACTGGATCGCGCCGTTCTCCCCGCGCGACATCGCGTTCAACCGCATGGAATTTTCGGCGCCGTTGGTCATCCTGTATTCCTCAGGCACGACGGGCAAACCCAAATGTATCGTCCATTCGGGCGCCGGGCTTCTGATCCAGCACAAAAAGGAGTTGATGCTCCATTGCGACATCAAGCAAGACGAGCGGTTTTTCTATTTCACCACCTGCGGGTGGATGATGTGGAACTGGCAGGTGTCCGGGCTGGCGCTGGGGGCGACACTTGTCACCTATGACGGCAACCCGTTCTATCCTGAACCGGCGCGGCTGATCGATCTGATCGATCAGGACGAAATCGCCATTTTCGGGACCAGCGCCAAATATATCGATGCCTGCGCCAAGGCAGGGCTCAAGCCAAAAGAAACGCACCGGCTTTCCGCCTTACGGCTGATCCTATCGACCGGGTCGCCGCTGATCGCGCCAAGTTTCGATTACATCTATGCCGACTGGAAAACGGACCTCCATCTGGCTTCGATTTCGGGCGGGACCGACATCTGCGCCTGCTTTATCGGCGGCAATCCGCTGCTGCCCGTCCGGCGCGGTGAACTGCAATGCGCGCTGTTGGGCATGGACCTCGATACCCTCGACGATGAGGGGCAGCCGGTATCGGGGTTGCCGGGCGAATTTGTGTGCCGCAATGCGCACCTGTCGATGCCGGTTTCGTTCTGGGGCGATGCTGACGGGTCGCGCTATCGCGATGCCTACTTCTCCCGCTTTGATGGCGTGTGGGCGCATGGCGATTTCGTCGAAAAGCGGCCCTCGGGCGGCTTCATCATCCACGGGCGTTCCGACACCACGCTCAATCCCGGCGGCGTGCGGATCGGGACGGCGGAGATCTACCGGCAGGTGGAAACCATTTCGGCCGTTGAAGAGGTCATTGCCGTGGGCCAGGACATAGATGGCGACCAGCGGGTGATTTTGTTCGTAAAGTTGCGCCCCGGCCATGCGCTCGATGCGGCGCTCGAAAAGGACATCAGAACCCGCATCCGGTCCGGCGCCAGCCCGCGCCACGTCCCGGCCAGGATCATCGCCGTCACGGCGATCCCAAGGACGCGTTCGGGCAAGATCTCCGAGATCGCCGTGCGCGACGTGATCCACGGCCGACCGGTCAAAAACACCACGGCGCTCGCCAACCCCGAGGCGCTGGAGTTGTACCGGGGTCTTGAGGCGTTGCGGGACTAGCTGGCGGTTTTGGGGTGGATGGGGGGTCGATTGTTAGCGCTCAAGGCTTCCTCACCCGTCTGGCTGCGCCATCCGACCTCTCCCCCAAGGGAGAGGTAAGAAATGTCGCAAACGCCAAGTTCACCTCTCCCTCAGGGGGAGAGGTCGGCGCGAAGCGACGGGTGAGGGGGCCTTGAGCGGCGATGGTCGCGGCACCCCGCCTCAACCGCCCCCGCGTGCCCAGGGCTCCAGCACTTCGCGGGCGGCGGTGCGACCTTTGTCCGTGAGGAGCAGGCTTTCGCCCGACCGGGTGACGAAACCGTCCGAGAGGGATTTTGCGAGGATGGCGTCCGATTTCGCCCGGCTCCAATGGAGGTGCTCGCGCAGGGCGGCGGTGACGTTTTCCTCTTTGGCTTCCGGGTCGTTCTCGTGGTTGAACAGATGGACGGCCAGGGTGCGTGCTGCGTTTTCGGCGACCCGTGCGCGGCGGCGCGCGTCCTGGGCGATCAGGCCGTAGCGCGGGCCGAAGGCGAGGGCGGCGACAAAACAGGCGCCGGTCATCATGGCCATCATGCCGCCGATGGACACGTTGAACCACACGGCCAGCCAGTAGCCGGTAACCGAGGACACGATGGCGATGGCCGCGCCAAAAGCCAGCATGAGTGAGAGCCGGTCAGTCAAGAGATAGGCGGCGGAGGGCGGCACAATCACGAAGGCAATGAAGAGGATGGCGCCCACGGAATCGAACGCCGCGACCGCCGTGCCCGAGAGCAGCGCCAGAAGCGCGTAGGACAGCAGCACGGGGGCAAAGCCCAGCGCCTTGGCCAGCGCTGCATCGAAGGTCGCGAGCTTTAGTTCCTTGAACAGCAAGGTGACGAAGGCGAGGTTGAGCAGCGCCATCACGCCCATCCACACGACAGCCTGGGGCACGAGATAGCCGCCGATTTCGTAGGTATCGAGCCAGACAAAACCGATTTCGCCCAACAGCACAGTGTGCTGGTCGATATGGACGTCGCGGGCATAGATGTTGATGAGCAGCACGCCGATGGAAAACAGCGCCGGAAAGACCAGCCCGATGGCTGCGTCGGCCTTTACGCGCCGGGTGGCCGTCAACAGCTCGGTCAGCGCCACGGTCAAAAGCCCGGTCAGCGCCGCGCCGATGATCTGGATGGGGCCGCTGGCTTGCCCGGTCAGCATCCAGACAACGATAATGCCGAAGACGATGGAATGGGAAATGGCGTCCGAAAGCATCGACGCGCCGCGCAGGATGAGGAAGGTACCGAGCAGGGACGCGGCGATCCCGACCAGCGCGCCGGTGAGCATGATCATGGCGTCGGGGGAATCAAAGAAGGCGGACAGCATGGCGGTCATTGGCCGGTCCCCTCAAGATTGGCGCGAGCCTCGGCAATGCCGGTTTCGGTTAATGTCCAGTGGGGCGTGGGCTCGGGATGGTGCCGGGTGGCGGCGATCAGCCCCCGCGACTGCAGTCGCTTGAGCGCGGAGGCCGTGCCGGTGCCGTGATAGGCGTCGAGCATTGTCTGCTCGGCCGGATATGCTGGGTCGTTGTGTTCGGCGGCGAGGCGATAGAGCGTTGCCAGAACGCGGCGGCCGCGCAGGCTCTTGCTGTTTTCGCGCTGGCGCAACAGGGCGGGCAGCAGCCCGCGTTCGGGGGCGAAAACCAGCGAGATGATCACGATGGCCGATACGGCGAGGACGATCAGCGGGCCGGTGGCCAGCCCCCTGCCGGTGGCGCTGATCAGGGCGCCGAACACCCCGGAGATCATGCCGAACAGCGCGGCGAGGCCGACCATTGTGCCCAGCCGGTTTGTCCATTGCCGGGCCGCCACGGCGGGGGCGATGATCATCGCGGCCATCAAAACGACGCCGACCATTTGCAGCCCGATGACGACCGCCAAGGCAATCATCGTCGTGAGCCCCGCTTCCAGCGCGAGGACCGGCAGGCCCAGCGTCCGGGCATAGCTCGGATCGAAGGTGATGAGCTTGAACTCTTTCCAGAACAGAATGACCAGCCCCAGCGCGACAAGGGCGATGGCGCCCATGACGTAAAGATCGGAGCGCAGGATGGCGGCCGCCTGCCCGAACAGGAAGGATTCGAGCCCGCCCTGCGCGGCATTGCCGCCGTTCTGGATGAAGGTCAAAAGCACGATGCCCAGCGCGAAAAAGATCGAGAGCACGATGCCCAGGCTGGCATCGGTTTTGAGCCGTGTGGTGCGGGTCAGCGCGAGGACGATCAGCGCGGCCAGCGCGCCGGTGACCAGAGCGCCGACCAGAATGGCCGGCAGGCTGCGCGTCCCGGCAATGAGGAACCCCAGACAGATGCCGGGCAGGGCGGCATGCGAGAGCGTATCGCCCAGCAGCGACTGCCGCCGCAGCACAGCGAAACTGCCCAAAACGCCCGAGACGATGCCGAGCAGGGCGGCGCCGATCAGAACGTTCTGGATTGTGTAATCGGAGAGCAGCGCGAACATGGTCAGGCGGTGGCCCCGAGCGTGGCGTCGCGGTCGATCAGGGCAATCTGGCCGCCATAGGCCTTGCGCAGATTTTCCGAGGTATAGACGTTCGATACCGGGCCCTGCGCGATGACGCGGACGTTGAGGATGACCATCCAGTCGAAATAATCGCGCACAGTCTGCAGATCGTGATGGACGACGATCACCGTCTTGCCCGCGTCGCGCAGCGCGTGGAGGATTTTGACGATCGCCCGCTCGGTGGTGGCGTCCACCCCGGCCATGGGCTCGTCGAGGAAATAAACATCGGCATTCTGAACCAGGGCGCGGGCGATAAACACGCGCTGCTGCTGGCCGCCGGAAAGCTGGCTGATCTGGCGGTCGGCGAAATCTTCCATGCCGACACGGGTGAGCGCTGCGAGGGCTCGGTCGCGGTCAGCCCGGCCGGGGCGGCGCAGCCAGCCGAGCTGGCCGTAGAGCCCCATGGTCACCACATCGAGCGCGGTGGTGGGGAAATCCCAATCGACGCTGGAGCGCTGGGGGACATAGCCGACCTTGCGCCGCTGGTCGGCATAGGGGCGGCCGTGGATTGTGACGTGGCCGGCGGTGGGTTTGACCAGATCGAGGATCGATTTGATCAGCGTGGATTTGCCGGCCCCATTGGGGCCGACGATTGCCGCCATGACGCCGGGCGGGATATCGAAATCGATATCCCAAAGCACCGGCTTTGACTGATAGGAGACCGTGAGATCCTCCACATGCACGGCAAGGCCGGGTTCGTGGAGGTCGGAGGTCACTGGATCGACCATTGAGCAGCCCAATCTGCAAGTGCGGGGGGAAGGGGGGCGGGGGTGCCGCCGAGCGCGGTGGCGATGGCGGCGGTGTTGGCATGGATCATGCCGATATAGTTTCCGCCTGCGGTGGCGGGGTCGCCCATGGCGTCCGAGAACAACTCGCCGCCGATTTCGACCGGCTGGCCGGCCTGGTTGGCGGCCTCGATCACCGCCTGGATGGTGCGCGGGTTGATCGTCGATTCCACGAAGATGGCGGGCACTTCCCGCTCGACGATCAGATCGGCGGTTTGGCGGATATCGGCGATTGCCGCTTCGGACTGGGTGGAAATCCCCTGGATGCCCGCCACCTCGATATCGTAGGCGCGGCCGTAATAGGCGAAGGCGTCGTGGGCGGTCACGAGAATTCGCTGGGTTTGGGGGATCGAGGCGATGGTCTGACGCGTCCAGTCGTTGAGCGCTGCAAGCTGGGCCTCGTAGGCTTGGGCATTGGCCGCTATGTCCGCCGCGCAATCGGGCGCACTTTCCGACAACTGGGCTGCCATGACCGGCACGATGCGCGCCCAGAGCGAAACATCCATCCACAGATGCGGATCGACGCCATAGGCGTCGTCGGTGGTGATCAGATCGTCACGCGCGATGCCCGCTTCGGAAACGGCCAGGGTCGGCACGCGCTCGGCGTAGCGGGCAAAGACATCGCCAAGCTGACCTTCAAGGCCATAGCCGGAATAAAGGATCAGATCGGCGCCGTTGAGCGTCTGCACGTCCTGTGCGGTGGCCTGATAGAGGTGCGGGTCGATGCCCGGCCCCATCATTGTGTCAACAGCGATGCAGTCGCCGCCCAGGATCTGGGCGATATCGCCGATCATGCCCACAGTGGCAACGACGGAAACCGGCTCCTGAGCCGTGGCCCCAAGGGGCGCGAGGGACAAGCTGGCGGCGGTGGCGAGGAGGATGGATCGGGAAAGCATGGGAACCATTATTGCACGTTGGAGGGAATATGCAATTGAATATGACAATCATTTGCAAAAAGTCAATTGCAAATGCGAATGATTTGCAAAAATGATGGCGTGGACGGGTTGGAGAGCTGCCAAGGGGAGGGGAGGTGCCAAGGGGAGGGGAGCGGGGCGGGGATAGTTTTGTGGCGCTATCTGGTCTCCAGCGTGGCAAAGGACCGCTCCCGCTGGGATGATGAGAGGGGTAACAGCGCTGCCGGAGCCGGTCGGGCCGGCGCATTGCGCAGGATTTGCCTGTTTGTCTTCTGGCAGTGTGGGTATGGTTTTGATGCTGGAGACAATTGCGATGACCAAGAACCAGACCCAGGCGGGCTATATCGATCGACTGAACCGGGTCGACGATTATGTCTTTGCCCATCTCGAGGACGAGATTTCGTTTGATCGGCTGGCCGAGATTGCCTGTCTGTCACCCTATCACTGGAGCCGGATCTATTCGGCAATGCGCGGCGAAACGATTGTCGCGACCGTACGTCGTCTGAGGCTGCAGCGTGCCGCAGACCGGCTGGCCAATTCCAGCGCCGACATCAAACACATTGCCGAACGGGCGGGGTATGGCTCGACCGAAACGTTTGGCCGGGCCTTCAAGGACGCGTTCAATATGAGCCCGGCGGCCTATCGCGAAGCAGGGTCGCACGCGGCGTTCAGCAACGCCAATTCGGCGGCGGACGGTGATGGATTTCCCGTAACGCTGGTCACGCTTTCCGAGCGGCGCTGCGCCGGTATCGATCATACCGGAAGCTATATGGAGATCGATCACGCCATGGGGCGGCTCTATTCCGAACTTGCTGTACGGCAGGCTGTGCCTGACGCGCCCGAAATGATCGGCGTGTTCTTCGACGATCCCGATCTCGGCCCCGAGGAGGCGCTGCGCTCGCGTGCCTGCCTTCCGGTTGCCGAGGGCGTGGCCATCGATGCGCCGATGGTGCAGACCAATCTGCGGGGCGGGCTTTATGCGCGGCTGAGCTATACCGGCCCCTATGCCGATATGCGCGGCGCGTATCGCTGGCTGCTGGGCACCTGGTTGCCCGGGTCCGGGCACGAGCCCGATGATGCTCCGATCTTTGAGGCCTATCTCAACGATCCGCGCGTAGTGCCGCAAAGCCAGTTGCGGACCGATATCCACCTGCCTTTGAGAGGCATGCCGTGAGCGTGCCGCCGGTGCCGTCCGATGTTGCGCAGGCGCTGTCGCGTCATCCGGCGGGCATCCAGGAGCAATTGCTCGATATCCGCCAGATGATCTTCGCGACAGCATCGGCAACCGAAGGCGTGGGACCTTTGACCGAAACCCTCAAATGGGGCGAGCCGGCTTATCTGACCGAAAAGAGCAGGTCGGGCACGACGATCCGGCTGGGCGTATCGAAACTAGCGCCCGACAGGCCCGCGATATTCCTCAATTGCCGGACAAATCTGATCGAAAATTTCAAGGCCCATTTCGCCGACGCCTTCGCCTTCGAGGGCAACCGGGCCCTCATCATTCCGGCTTCGGCCCGGCCGGCGGATACGCCGATTGCCCTATGCCTGCGCATGGCGCTGACTTACCATCGTCGCGGCAAAGACCAGAACTGAAAAGGATGAACCATGGAGATCATCAGGGCAGGCTCGACGGCGTCGGGGAAGGGGCCGGGAGACTGGTTTACCGGAGCGGTGCGGATCGATCCGCTTTTCAATCGCTTTGATTCCGAGCGTGTGCAGGGCGCAGCAGTGACGTTCGAGCCGGGTGCGCGGACGGCCTGGCATACGCACCCTCTGGGCCAGACGCTTGTCGTCACCTCTGGTGCTGGCCGGGTGCAGCGTTGGGATGGTCCGATCGAGGAGATACGGCCCGGTGATGTCGTGTGGTTTGCGCCGGGGGAAAAGCACTGGCATGGCGCGGCTCCCGATACGGCGATGACGCACATCGCCGTGCAGGAGGTGCAGGATGGCCGGGCGGTTGACTGGTTGGAGAAGGTTTCCGACGACCAGTACGGAGCCTAGGCATAGGAGGGGTCTCAGGACCGATCGCCATTTGAATAGGCACGGCCCCGCGAAACTCACTGGATTGTCACCCCGGGGCTCGACCCGGGGTCCAGTACACTCCAAGCTCAAGATAGAACAGCCGAGTCTGCCGCCTAAGGGCGGATCAAATGCCGGTCCCAGGGCTAAGGGACGTTGAACCTTTCCCTGAGCCACACCGCCCCATCGTCCAGCGCTTTTGCGGCCAGCGCCGAGATCGATACCGCCTCGAGGAACGAGTGGACCGAGCCGGGGTAAAGGCCGCCCGAGACCGGGATTTGTGCGGCTTCGAGCTCTGATTTCATCGCGAGGTTTTCGTCGCGGAGCACGTCGAGGTCGGTGATGGTCATGAAAGTCGGGGGCAGGCCCGCAAGGTCGGCCAGAATGGGGCTGACGAAAGGGTCGGCGCGCTGGGACCGCTCGCGGACATAGTTGGACCACAGGGTTTCCATTTCCGAGGCGCCCAGAAGATAGCGGCCATCGGCGAACAGCTTGTAGCTTTCGGTTTCCATACGCGCATCGAAGGCGCCGTAATTGAGCACAAGGCCACAGAGCGCATCGCCATAATCGCTGTCGCGCAGGGTGAGCGCCGTGGCCAGCGCGAGATTGGCCCCGGCTGAATCCCCGCCAATGGCCAGCCTGGTGGGATCGATGCCCCATTCCTCGCCGCGATTGGCCACAAGCCGCACCAGATCGGCCAGAAGAGTGAGCTGGTTTGGAAACCGGGTTTCCGGGGCCAGCGGATATTCGATGCCGATCACGGCGATACCGGCGCGGGCTGCGTATTCGCGCATCAGTCGGTCATGGGTATCAAGGCTGAAAAAGGTCCAGCCGCCGCCATGCAGATAGATCAGCGCGGGGAGCGGGCCGGGGCCGGGAACATGGATGCGGGCGCGCAACTGGCCGATGACCCGGTTGGCCGAGCGGTGGAGGACCGGGCCGCCTTCGGCCCAGGGCGCGCGCACCGCTGCGGCAACCTTGCGCTGGGTGGCGATATCGAGCGTTGGGAAGGGAGGGAAGTGGCTGTAGGCGGTGGTTATGCCATCGATAAAGGCAATAAGCTCAGGATCGAGCCCTTCGGCGAGCCGGGGGTCGGAAGTGAAACCGTTCTGCATAAAATCATACTATAAAAAGGCTAGGCAAAAATCCTTCTATAGAGCGCGCATCTTAAGTCGGGATTGTTTCAATCGGTTCAATTGTATGGGCGTGTTGGGCCGTGCGACGATTTCGCGTATCGTCGCGGCAAGGGTGGTGGTTCTATGGCATTGCTGCGGAAAGGGCCGGGGTAATGAGCAGGCAGGATATCCACAATTCGCAAACGCCCGTGCTGTGCCGCAATTGCGAGGTGCGCCATCGCGGGCTGTGCGGCGTGCTCGAACCCGAACAATTGCTGGAGCTTTCAAGACACACCCGCGTTGTGCGCCAGGGGGCGGGAAGCGAACTGATCGCCGACGACACCGACGTCACGAGCTACGCCAATGTGATGACCGGCGTCGTCAAGCTCACAAAAATGCTCGAGGATGGACGCCAGCAGGTCGTGGGGCTGCAGTTTGCGCCGGATTTTCTGGGCCGGCTCTATGGCAAGCAGAGCCGCTTGTCGGCCGAGGCCGCCTCGGATGTTGACTTGTGCCGGATCCCCAAAAGTGCGTTGGAAGCGATCATGGCGGCCAATCCGGCGCTCGAGCACCGGCTGCATGAGCAGACGCTGCGCGAACTCGACGAGGCGCGCGACTGGATGGTCACGCTGGGGCGCAAGACGGCGGGCGAGAAGGTCGCCAGTTTTCTCTTTCTCATCGCCACCCATATCGATCCTGTGGCCCAGATCCAGCGCGAGCTGGGCGAACGCGGCGATGCGGAATTCGATCTGCCGCTGAGCCGGGCCGACATCGCCGATTTTCTCGGGCTGACCATCGAGACCGTGTCTCGGCAGATCACCAAGCTGCGCAAAGCGGGAGTGATTGCCGTCGAGAACAACCGCAAATTCATCATTCCTGATCTGGGTCGGCTCGAGGCTCATTGCGGCTAACCGATTTCGCGCAAGCGCCCGCCGGTGAGAACAAGCTTCTTAAACGGCGTCGCTTCGGGAAGGCTGGCGTGGGTGGCCAGCAACACGGTGCGGCCAGCCAGCGCATCGGGGAAATCGGCGAAGAGGGCCAACTCGGTCTCCCGGTCGAGCCCGGCGGTGGGTTCATCGAGCAGCACGATCGAGGCAGGCGCGAGAAGGGTACGGGCAAGGCACAGGCGCCGGGCCTGTCCGGCCGAAAGCGTGGCGCCGGTTTCGCCAACGATGGTATCGAGGCCCTTTGGCAGGGCGCGGATCGTGGTTTCGAGCCGGGCGGTTCCCAGCGCAGCGTACAGATCGGCGTCTGTTGCCCCGGGCCTGGCGATCAGCAGATTATTGCGGACGGTATCGAGAAAGATCGGGCTGTCCTGGCTGAGCAGGGCGACATGGGCGTGCAGGTCAGCCTGGGCGATATCGCGGATATCGATGCCATCGATGTGGATGGCGCCGGCTTGGGGATCATGGAGGCGCAGCATCAGGTGCAAAAGGCTCGATTTGCCCACCCCGCTCAGGCCCGAGATCGCGATATGCTCGCCCGGTGCGACGGTGAGGGAGAGGTTGCAGAGCAACGGTTCGGCGTTGGGATAGGCGAAGGTGATGGCGTCGAATGCGATGGCTCCCGCTGCCGGGCAGGCCACCGGACGGGCCGGGTCGCTTATGGCGATGGGGGCGGTGGCGATCTGGTGCAGGCGTTCGGCAGACGCCAGCGAAGCGCCGAGCTTGCCGATGGACCGGACGATGACCGCCGTCGCCTCGAAACTGCCGAGCGCCGCAAAGATGAGGCCGGCAAGGACCGGGCCGTCCATGGTTCCCGCTTCGACGGCATTTAGACCGACAAACACGATGGCCAGCAGCGCGAGGCCGGTAACGGCCTGCACGGCGCCCGCGGCGACGGTCGTGGTCAGTCCCTGACGGTTGCGCAGGCGGGCGAGGGCGTTGCTCGCGGCATCGAAGCGGGCCGCGACAAAGCCGGTCTGGCCGAAGGCAACCAGATCGTCGTGACCGGCGATGGCGTCGAGCACATGGGCGCGCAGGGTGGCGGCGGCTTCGACGGCATCGCGGCCCAGCGCCTTGGTGGCGCGGGCGAGGATGGCGGGGATGACGATAACGCTTGTGACGATGGCGCCGAGATAAATCCATGCGGCTTCGGGCAGGATGGCAAACAGCACCGCCGACACCGCGCCGCCCAGCACCAGCGCCGCGAGGAACGGGCCGATGGCGAGGAGGAAGATTGTATCGAGCGCATCGATATCGGCTGTCATGCGCGTGACCAGATCGCCGTGGCGCAGGGAGCGGTCGGCCAGCGGCAGGCGCGGGAACAGCGCGGCGAACAGCCAGCGGCGCAGATCGGACAACAGCGTGAGGGTGGCGTTGTGGCCAACAAGCTTTTCGAAGTAGCGCGACAGGATGCGGATGAAGGAAAAGCCGCGCACCATGGCCGAGGGGGCAAAGAGGTTGAACGAAACGCCGAGCGCGGTCAGCGCGGTGGCGGTCAGAAACCACCCCGAAACGCCGAGCAGGGCGGTTCCGGCGGCCAGCGTCACAAGTGACAGCAGCAACGCGAGGGCCAGCCGTCTGGCGTGCGGCTTGAACAGCGGCGCGAAAAACAGCAACGATTTCATGCGCGATCCTCCCGCTTGGCTGTGGCGGGCCTGGCACGGTGCGGCGTTGGCAGCAGCTTGCCACCGGCCATGCGCAGCACGGCATCGGCGCGGGCGGCGACGGTGGCGGAGTGGGTGAGAATAATCAGCGTGCGACCCTCGGCGAAGGCGAAAACCTGATCGAGAAGTTGCGCTTCGGTCTCGGGGTCGAGATGGGCGGTCGGTTCATCGAGGATGATCAGTGCGGGCGCGGTCAAGAACAGCCGGGCCAGCCCGATGCGCTGGATCTGGCCGCCCGAAAGCCCGTATCCGCCTTCACCGACCAGCGTATCGAGGCCGTCGGGGAGGCTGGCTGTGAACTGGGTCGCCAGCGCACGGTCGGCGGCCGATGTGATTGAAGCGCGGTCGGCCAGCGGGTCGGCAAAGCCGATGTTTTCGGCAATGGTGCCGGTAAAGATGCGCGGCTTTTGGGCGATCAGGGCGAGGGCGCCGCGCAGCTCGGGTTCGGGCCATTCCGATAGCGGGCGGTCATCGAGCGTTATGGTGCCCTCGAACGGGGTCAGCCGGGCGATCGCGCGGGCGAGGGTGGATTTGCCAATGCCGCTCGGACCCATGATGGCCAGGGTCTTTCCCGGCGCAAGATCGAGGTCGAGACCATCGAGGATGGTAGCGCCAGTGGCGGTCTTGACGGTGAGACCCTCTATGGCGAGCCGGGCGGCGGGTTTGCTCGCGGTGGCAGGCGGCGTCATGTCGGCGCTGCGCAGATTGTCGGGGTCGGCGACCAGATTTTCAATTTCGGCCAGCGCCGAGCGGGCGGTGGCGCGGTCGTGGTAGTGGGCGGCGAGCTGGCGCAGGGGGGCATAGACTTCCGGCGCCATGATAAGCGCGAACAGCCCGGCGCTCAACGTCAGCCCGGGGTTGATGCCGAGAAAACCCAGATAGGTGAGCCCCACATAAAGCGCGACACCGGCAACGCCCAGCGCCGCGAAAAATTCGAGGATGGCCGAGGACAGAAAGGCGATGCGGAGCACGGCATTGGTGCGGCGGCGCAGCGCCTCGCTTGCGGCGTGGACATCGTTTATGGCGTCGGCCTCGCGCCCGAACAGTTTGAGCGTCAACAGCCCGCGCAGCCGGTCGGCGAAGTGCGCCGAAAGGCGCGACAGTGCATTGGCCTGCCTGTCGGTTGCGGCCTGGGCGCCCCAACCGGCCAGCGCCATAAAGACCGGGATCAGGGGCGCCGTGAACAGGAACAGCAGCGCCACGACCCAGTCGATGGGGAACAGGACGACGGCAAAGGCCACCGGCAGGATGGCAGCGGCGATCATGGCCGGGAGATAACGGGCGAAGAAATTTTCCAGCCCGTCGACCTGATCGATCAGCGCCGCGGCCACGGCACCCGAGGCTGGCTTGAGCCCCAGCGCGTGACGCTGCGCCAGAAGGTGGGAGAACAACCGGTCGCGCAGGGACTTCTTGATCGCTTCGGCGCCCATGGTGCCGGCCTGTTCGCCGATCATGCCCAGAACAGCGCGGGCGATGATGATGGCGGCCATGGTCGCGACAAGGCTCAAGACCGCCCAAAGCGATTCACCGCCCTCAATGGTGCGGCCCAGCGTCTGGGCCAAAAGCCAGGCATAGATCACCAACAGCACGCCCGAGACGAGCGGGGCGGCGATGGCGAGGGTCAGCGCGTGCCCGCCCAGCGCCCGCAGACCCATGAGTTTGCGTGCGCTCGTTGCAGGTGCAATCGTGTCAGATGGTGAGGCCATGGGCGTACCATACTCGAAAGTAAAGGACGCTGGATGCGATATCCCGCCGCGCGTCGCCTTGATCCAGGTCAAAGCGGCCAAAGGGTGTTAAAGTGTAGGCGTTTAGGCAGTCGCCATCCGCCAGATAAGGCGCTCGATCTGCGGATGGCATCCAACGGTTTAGGGGCATACCTATGATCGACGAAGTCGTCGTAAACCTGTCGCGGTTGCAATTTGCCGCGACCGCTCTCTATCACTTCCTGTTCGTACCGCTGACGCTGGGGCTCTCTTTCATGATGGCGATCATGGAGAGCACCTATGTGATGACGGGCCGCGAGATCTGGCGAAAGATGACGCTGTTCTGGGGCACGTTGTTCGGCATCAATTTCGCCATGGGCGTTGCCACCGGCATCGTCATGGAATTCCAGTTCGGGATGAACTGGTCCTATTACAGTCACTACGTGGGTGACGTGTTCGGCGCGCCGCTGGCCATCGAAGGGCTTATGGCTTTCTTTCTGGAAGCCACCTTCATCGGGCTGTTCTTTTTCGGCTGGGACCGGCTCTCCAAGGTCGGCCATCTGGTCGTTACCTGGCTTGTGGCGCTCGGCGCCAATTTCTCGGCGCTGTGGATCCTGATCGCCAATGGCTGGATGCAGTATCCGGTGGGCGCGGCGTTCAATCCCGACACCATGCGCATGGAAGTGACCGACTTCATGGCCGTGCTGTTCAACCCCGTCGCCCAGGCCAAATTCGTGCACACGGTTTCGGCGGGCTATGTCACGGGCGCGGTTTTCGTCTTTGGCGTCAGCGCCTTGTTCTTGCTTAAGGGCAAGCATATCGAACTGGCCAGGCGCTCGATGGTGGTCGCTGCCAGTTTCGGGCTGGCCTCGGCGCTCTCGGTGGTCGTTCTGGGCGACGAGAGCGGGTATGTGGCGACCGAGCACCAGAAAATGAAGATCGCGGCAATGGAGGCGATGTATCACACAGAGCCTGCCCCGGCCGGGTTGAACCTTGTGGCGTTCCCGCTGCCCAATGGCGAAATCTTTGAAATCAAGGTGCCCTGGGTTCTCGGACTTATCACGACGCGCAGCTTCGATACCGAACTTCCCGGCATCGACGAGCTTGTCGAAGGCGCCGAAACGCGGATCGAAAACGGGATTCAGGCCTATGAGGCCGTGGCGGTGCTCGAAGAGGACCGGCAGAATGCCGAAGCGCGCGCGGTAATTTCGGAAACCTGGCCCGATCTGGGCTACGCCCTGCTGTTGAAGCGCTATCGCGTCGATATCGAAAACGCCACGCCAGAGGAAATTTCCATGGCTGCGGCCGATACGGTCCCGGCGGTCTGGCCGCTGTTCTGGACTTTCCGGCTGATGGTGGGCATTGGGTTCTTCTTTATCGCCTTTTTTGCCTTTTCCTTCTGGAAGGCATCGCGCGGCACGCTGGATACACACCGCTGGTTCCTGTGGGGCGCCGTGGGCGTCATGCCGCTGCCCTGGCTCGCCGCGGAAGCAGGCTGGATCATCGCCGAATTCGGCCGACAGCCCTGGGCCATCGAGGGGGTTCTGCCCACCTTCTATGCGGCCTCGGGCCTTTCTGTCCTCGATCTTTCGATCAGCCTGACGTTTTACGTCACGCTCTATACGATCCTCGCGATCATCATGGTGATCCTGATGGTCAAGGCGATCCAGGCCGGACCCAAGGACTACGTGGCGCTGCTCAATGGCGAGGCCGATCCCATGGAAACGCCCGAGCCAAAATCTGACACCCCGCAATCGCCCGAAGGCTATGGCGACGACAGCTCAGGCGGCAAGCCCGCCCCAGCCGAATAAGGAGAGCGAAAATGGATTTCATTCCAATCGATTATGACACGCTGCGCCTTATCTGGTGGGCATTGCTGGGGGTCCTTCTCATTGGCTTTGCCATCATGGGGGGCATGGACCTGGGCATGGGGGCGCTGTTGCCCGTCGTCGCCCGCACCGACGAGGAGCGTCGCGTGATGCTCAACCTGCAAGGCCCGACATGGGAGGGCAATCAGGTGTGGCTGGTGCTGGGGGGCGGCGCGATCTTTGCCGCTTTCCCGCCGCTCTATGCGGTGAGCTTTTCGGGCTTTTACCTGGCGATGATCGTCATTCTGTTCGCTCTGATCCTGCGCCCCGTCGGCTTCAAATACCGCGGCAAGATCACCGATCCGCGCTGGCGCAGCGTCTGGGATTGGGCGCTGTTTATCGGTGGGTTCGTCCCCGCGCTGATTTTCGGAGTCGCTGTGGGCAATGCCCTGCTCGGTGCGCCGTTCGATCTCGACAACACCCTGCGGCCTTCCTATCTGGGCAATTTCTTCGGCCTCTTGTCGCCGTTCGCGCTTCTGTGCGGGCTGGTCAGCCTTTCCATGCTGGTGGTGATGGGCGCGAGCGTCCTTGCTGCACGCACCGAGGGAGCGCTCGCCGAACGCTCAGCGCAATACGGTCAGTGGGCGGCGCTCGCGGCCATCGTGCTGTTTGGCTTGGCGGGCCTGTGGATCGCCTTCGGGATCGAAGGCTACGTCATCACCAGTGCCTTGGTGACCGACCAGCCGTCGAACCCGCTGGCCAAGACAGTGGCGCGGGAGGTCGGTGGCTGGATGGCCAATTATTATGCCCATCCCTGGACGATCATTGCCCCGGCGCTCGGCTTTGCCGGCATGGCGGGAGCGGCCTTCGGCATCAAGGCCCGACCGGGTGCGCTGACCATCGTTTCGGCGGCGCTCGGCGTGTTCGGGATCGTCGCGACAGCGGGGCTTTCGATGTTCCCGTTCCTTCTGCCCTCCTCGCACAATCCCGTGGCGAGCCTCACGGTTTGGGACGCGACATCGAGCCATCTGACCCTGTTCATCATGCTCATTGTCACGGCGTTCTTCATGCCGATCATCCTTGCCTACACAAGCTGGGTGTACAAGGTGATGAGCGGGCCGGTGACCAGCAAGAGCCTCGGCAAAAACCCCAACGCCTACTGAGAGGAACAGCCTATGTGGTATTTTTCATGGATTTTGGGCGTCGGACTGGCCTGCGCCTTCGCTATTCTCAACGCCATGTGGTTCGAAATGCGCGAGGACCGGCGGGAACTGCGGGACAAGTCGTGAGCCTGCAGCCGGCAGGTTAATCGTAACGATCGTAGGTCCCACTGATCGCTGCCCCGGCGAAAGCCGGGGTCCAGCAGCATGGACCGAAACACCGGCACTTTTGGTGGGGGGCCATGGATCCCGGCTTTCGCCGGGAAAGCGCGGGGTGGGAAGCGGCGCGTATGCCCTTCGAACGCTCCAGATCTTTGCCTTTACCGCGCCACCGGGACCGGCGTCATCTGCGCCTTCGAACCCAGAATGTGCTCGCGCATCAGGGTTTCGGCCCTCGTGCCATCGGCCTGCAGCAGGGCCGTGACGATCATTTCATGTTCCTGGTAAGACCGCGCCAGCCGGACCGGATAGGCGAACAAATCGGCGCGAAATGGCGTCAGCCGCGAACGCGACAAGGCCGTCATTTCGCTCAATTGCGGATTGTGGGCCGCTGCCTGCACCTTTGCATGAAATAGCGTGTCGTAAGCGCCATAGGCGTCGGTACGCCCGAGACGGACCATTTCGGCGGCGCCGAGATGATCGGCTTCGAGGCTGCGGCGCTCGGGGCTGGTCATGCGTTCGGCGGCCAGCCGGGCGCAGGCCGCTTCAAGCTCGGCCATCACCTCGATGAGATTGGCAAGATGTTCGGGGCTCAATTGCGCCACCACGGCGCCCCGGTTGGGGCGGCGCGAAACCAGCCCCATGGCCGCAAGCTGGCTCAGCGCCTCGCGCACCGGGGTGCGCGACACAAAAAAGCGGTGGGCGAGGGTCAATTCGTCGAGCTTTTCGCCGGGGCGGAACTGGCCGGCCACTATGGCCTCGGCCAGTTGCCCGACAATGTCGTCGACTGTATCGCCCTTGCGCGGCAGACCCTGTTGCACCGGTCCGGTCCCATCGAATGAAAGCGCAGGAACTATGAATAGAAATTTATGCCAAGTGAAGAGGCAAATTTTGCCTCTGCACAATCACTAGGCAAATTTCTTGCGCGCAAGGTGGGTCGATGGCGGAGGCGGCACCTCGCCCGGGGTTTTGCCATCGCCGACTGCAGCGCCCAGGCTGGTGACGATGGGGATCACGCCAGCCCAGATGGGCAGGTCGTGATCTTCCAAATCGTCATCGGGCGGCGCCTGACGGATTTTGGCCGAGGCAGCCTCGATCTCCAGCGCAATAACACCGGTCGCCTTGCGCTCCTTGTCGTGCATGGGGCGGACTTCGTTCCAGCGCAGGGGCAGGAGGTGTTCGGTGATAAGCTTTAGCGCCTCTTCGACTTCGCCGGGATCGGTCACCAGCCGCGTTGTGCCGTGGACGGTTGCGGCGCGGTAATTCATCGAATGGTGGAAGCCCGAGCGCGCCGCGACGATGCCTTCGAGAAGCGTGACGGTCATGGAGATCGGGTCGCCATCCTTGTGCATGGCGACGATGCGCGCCTTGGATGCGCCGTGCAGATAGATAGTTTGTCCCCAGCGGGCATAGGCCATGGGCACCACCATGGGCCGGCCGTCGGCGATAAAGCCTACATGGCCGACAAGGCCGCCATCGAGAATATCGTTGATGGTGTCCTCGTCATAGCGCGCCCGGCGGGGCTGGCGGGCGCGGGCGTATTGGGGGATCGTGAGGTCGTTCATGGTGGTGCCTTCGGCATTTCAAGTTAGAGCATTGCGATAGAGCCAGTTTCTGCCATAGACTGGTTCTTTAAAAGTTCCACTTGGTGTCGATTTAAGGGGTCCAGATGCTTGAGGGTTTGATTGTGCTGGAGCGTTCGGGTGCGCCCTTGCCCGAACAGATCTATCGTGCCGTCGGCGAGGCGGCGCGGGTGGGGCGGCTCAGGGCCGGGACGGTACTGCCCAGCTCGCGGCAATTGGCGACGGGCCTGGGAATTTCACGCAATTCGGTCAACGCGGCCTATGAATTGTTGCGGGCTGACGGGGTGATCGCGGTGCGGGCCGGTGCCGCGCCGCAGGTGGTGGCGCGGGCCGAGCTGGAAGCAGCGCAGCTCGATGAGGCGGGTCCGGGCATCGGGCTTTCGCAGCGGGGCCGGGCGCTGGCCCGCGATCTGCGCCAATGGCAGGGCGGCCGCCATGCCGGCCAGCTCGAACCCGGCGCCCCCGATGAAAATCTCTTTCCTGCCGACCTCTGGGCCCGGACGCTGCGGAGGGTGGCGCGGCAGAAATTCGGGGACGCGGCCAATTATGCCGATGTCGACGGGCTGCCCCGGCTCAAACTCGCACTGGCCGATCATCTGGCGCGGCACCGCGGGGTCAGTGCAACGCCCAACCAGATCATCATGGTCCCCTCGATCCAGGCGGGACTTTCACTGATGGCACACTGCCTTGCCGATCCGGGGGAGGCCGGCTTTGTGGAATCGCCGGGCTATTTCGGGGCGCGGACGGCGTTTGCCGGGGCAGGGCTGCTGACAAAAGCGCTCGAAGTCGACGCTCAGGGCGCCGATCCGGCAGCGCTGGCAGGCAGCGGCGCGCGGCTTGTCTATGTCACACCCTCGCACCACTATCCCACCGGCGCGCGGATGAATTTGCAGCGGCGCATGGATTTGCTCGAAGCGGCACGGCGCGAAGGCGCGATGGTGCTCGAGGACGATTACGACAGCGAATTCATGTGGCAGGGCCGGGCGATTGCCGCCCTGCAGGGGATCAGCCGGGGCGGCGAGGTCATCTATTTCGGCACGACCGCCAAGAGCCTGCTGCCGGGATTACGGCTGGCCTATATGGTGGTACCCGAGCCGCTTGTCGGGTCGCTCAAACAGGCGCAGCGCAATATGGGCCTTAGGGTCAATATTCACGCACAGGCCGCTTACGCCGAACTGATTGAAAGCGGGGCGCTGGTCACCCATTTGAAACGGATTGCCCGGCTTTATGAGGAACGCGGCCGCTTGCTGGTGCAAACGCTGCGGCAACGACTTGGCGATAGCATCGAGATCGCCATGCCCATGGGTGGCCTGCAGACCGTGATAGGGTTCGCCGACAGCATCGACGACACCACGGTTGCGGCTCGGCTGGCCAAGGAAGGCTTTGAAACGCCAGCGCTTTCGAGTTATTGCGCTGGGGAGAAACGCAAGGGCCTTGTCGTCGGATTTGCCGATGCCACCGAAAAGCGGATGGCCCGGTTTGCTAGGCTTCTCGAAGGGCTCCTTGATTGACATAAAGATATCTTTATGTCTTTGTATTACTTCGCGGGATTATCCCGCAGGAATGGATTTTCACTATGTGCAACGCCCCCGGATGTACCCACGGCCACACCCATGCCCCCGCTGACGGGCGCATGGGCGGCATGGGCGAGGGGAGCGCTGCGATTGCCGTTGAGGCGTTGCGGCCGGGCTCGGGCCCCGTCCGCACGGCAAAAGAGGGCGAGGAGATCCTTGCGGCGCTGACCGTTGCGGCGCGCGAGCGTATCCTCATTCTCGACGGCGCCATGGGCACCATGATCCAGCTCGAAAAGCTCTCGGAAGAAAACTTCCGCGGCGAGCGGTTTGCCGATTGGCACAAGCCGCTGCAGGGCAATAACGATCTTCTGGTCATCACAGAACCCAAGCTCATCGAAGATATCCACTTCGCCTATGCCATGGCGGGCGCGGATTTGCTGGAGACCAACACGTTTTCGGGCACCACCATCGCCCAGGCCGATTACGGCATGGAGGCGCTGGCCTATGAGCTCAACGTCGCCGGGGCGCAGGCCGCCAAGCGCGCCGCGATCCGTGCCGAGGCCGAAGACGGCAGACGCCGGTTTGTGGCCGGGGCGGTCGGGCCGACCAACCGCACGGCGTCCATTTCGCCTGACGTGAACAATCCGGGCTATCGCGCCACCAGTTTCGATCAGTTGCGCATCGCCTATGGCGAGCAGATCGAAGGGCTGATCGATGGCGGCTCGGATTTGATCCTGATCGAAACGATCTTCGATACGCTCAACGCCAAGGCGGCGATCTTTGCCGCCGAAGAAACGTTCGAAAAGAAGGGCATCCGCCTGCCGGTGATGATTTCGGGTACGATCACCGATCTGTCCGGCCGCACGCTTTCGGGCCAGACCCCGACTGCCTTCTGGTATTCCCTGCGCCATGCGCAGCCCTTCACCATCGGGCTCAACTGCGCGCTGGGCGCCAACGCCATGCGCGCCCATCTGGGCGAGATTTCCGATATCGCCGATGCATTGGTCTGCGCCTATCCCAATGCGGGCCTGCCCAACGAGTTCGGCGAGTATGACGAGAGCCCCGAATTCATGGCAGAGCAAATCGAAGGGTTTGCACGCGACGGGTTTTTGAACATCGTAGGCGGCTGTTGCGGATCGACGCCCGAGCACATTGCAGCCATCGCCGGGGCGGTTTCGGAATATCCGCCGCGCCAGATCCCCGAGATCGAGCCGCGCCTGCGGCTTTCGGGGCTCGAACCGTTCACGCTCACCGACGATATTCCCTTCGTCAACGTGGGCGAGCGCACCAACGTCACCGGTTCGGCCCGGTTCAAAAAGCTCATCACTTCGGGCGATTACGCAACGGCGCTCGACGTGGCGCGCGACCAGGTGGAAAACGGCGCGCAGATCATCGACATCAACATGGACGAAGGGTTGATCGACAGCCAGCAGGTTATGGTCGAATACCTCAATCTCGTGGCGTCCGAACCCGATATCGCGCGCGTTCCTGTGATGATCGACTCCTCGAAATGGGAGGTGATCGAAGCGGGCCTCAAATGCGTTCAGGGCAAGGCCATCGTCAATTCGATTTCCATGAAGGAAGGCGAGGACAAGTTCCGCGAACAGGCGCGGCTGTGCCGGCTCTATGGCGCTGCCGTGGTCGTCATGGCGTTCGACGAGACCGGCCAGGCCGATACCAAGCAGCGCAAGGTGGAAATCTGCACCCGCGCTTATCGCATCCTTGTCGATGAAGTCGGTTTTCCGCCCGAGGACATCATTTTCGACCCCAACGTCTTCGCCGTCGCCACCGGCATTGAGGAGCACGACAATTACGGCGTCGATTTCATCGAGGCGACGAAAGAAATCACCAATACGCTGCCCCATGTCCACATCTCGGGCGGCGTCTCGAACCTCTCGTTCTCGTTCCGGGGCAATGAGCCGGTGCGCGAGGCCATGCACGCGGTGTTCCTCTACCACGCCATCAAGGTCGGCATGGATATGGGCATCGTCAATGCCGGCCAGCTTGCGGTCTATGAATCGATCGATCCCGAGTTGCGCGAGGCGTGCGAGGACGTGGTTCTCAACCGGCGGTCCGATTCCACCGAGCGCCTGCTCGATCTTGCCGAGCGCTACAAGGGGCAGGGCGGCAAGGAAGCCAGGGCCAAGGATCTGAGCTGGCGCGAAAAGCCGGTTGGCGAGCGGATTTCGCACGCGCTGGTCAACGGCATCACCGAATATATCGAGCCCGACACCGAAGAAGCGCGCCAGAGTTTTGCCCGCCCCCTGCACGTCATTGAAGGCCCGCTGATGGACGGCATGAACATCGTTGGCGAATTGTTCGGCGCGGGAAAAATGTTTTTGCCCCAGGTCGTCAAATCGGCGCGCGTCATGAAGCAGGCCGTGGCCTATCTGTTGCCGTTCATGGAGGCCGAAGCCGATGGCCAGCGCCAGAGCGCGGGCAAGATCTTGATGGCGACTGTAAAGGGCGACGTCCACGATATCGGAAAGAACATCGTGGGTGTGGTTCTGGCCTGCAACAATTACGAGATCATCGATCTGGGCGTCATGGTGCCGACCCAGAAAATCCTCGAAACCGCCCGCGAGCAGAATGTGGACGTGATCGGGCTGTCGGGTCTCATCACCCCCTCGCTCGACGAGATGGTGCATGTAGCCACTGAGATGGAGCGCGAGGGCTTTTCCATTCCGCTGCTGATCGGCGGGGCGACGACCAGCCGTGTCCACACGGCGGTCAAGATCAACCCGCGCTACAATGGCGGGGCGACAGTCTATGTGAAGGACGCCTCGCTTGCCGTGAACGTGGTCTCCAAACTGCTCTCGAAAGAGGCGGCCAATGATTACGTCAAGACCATCCGGCAGGAATACGAAACTGTCGCTGAAAAGCACAGGAAGGGCGAGGCGGACAAGAAACGCATTTCGCTCGCTGCGGCGCGCGACAATTCCTTCAAGCCTGACTGGTCGGCCTATACGCCGAAGGCACCCTCATTTCTGGGCACCAAGACCTTCCAGGATTGGGATCTGGCGGATCTGGCCAAATACATAGACTGGACGCCATTCTTTCAGGCCTGGGAGTTCAAGGGCGTCTATCCGAAAATCCTCGACGATGCGCGACAGGGCGAGGCGGCGCGGCAGTTGTTTGCCGATGCTCAGGACATGCTCAAGCGCATCATCGATGAAAACTGGTTTACGCCCAAAGCCGTTGTCGGTTTCTGGCCGGCCAACCGGGCCGGGGACGATGTGCAGCTCTTCACCGACGAAACCCGATCGAACGAGCTGGCGAAGTTCTTCACCCTGCGCCAGCAGCTTGGCAAATCGGGCGACAAGGCCAATCTCGCGCTGGCCGATTTCATGGCCGAGCCGGGCACGCCCGATTATGTCGGCGGGTTCTGCGTCACCGCCGGGTTCGAGGAAATCGCCATCGCCGACAAATTCGACGAGGAAAACGACAATTACTCCTCGATCCTCGTCAAGGCGCTGGCCGATCGCTTCGCCGAAGCCTTTGCCGAGCGGCTGCACGAAATGGTGCGGACCGAGCTTTGGGGCTATGCCGACGAAAACTACGCGCCCGCAGAGCTGATCGGCGAGCCCTATCAGGGCATCCGCCCTGCGCCGGGCTATCCGGCCCAGCCCGATCACACCGAAAAGACCACGCTGTTTGAACTGCTCGACGTGGAGGCCGAAATCGGGGTCAAGCTGACCGAAAGCTACGCCATGTGGCCGGGCTCGTCGGTGTCGGGGCTCTATTTTGCCCATCCCGAGAGCTATTATTTCGGCGTCGCCAAGGTCGAACGCGATCAGGTCGAGGACTACGCAAGGCGCAAGGGGATGGCCATCGAGGAAATCGAGCGCTGGCTCGGCCCGGTGCTCAACTACATTCCGGGAAGCGAGAAGGCGGCGGGGTAATTCCCCCAGTTTTATGCAGAATCGGATTTGTTCTCTGCGCTGCCCCGGTGAAAACCGGGGTCCATGGGCGCTGCGTCGGGCAATGGTGCAACGGACCATGCTGCTGGACCCCGGTTTCTCACCCGCCGCTACGCGTCGACTTCTCCCCCAAAGGGAGAGGTAAGCGTCGGCGACTAGCCCCAGCGCCACCTCTCCCTTTGGGGGAGAGGTCGGCTGTGTAACAGCCGGGTGAGGGGGCCTTTCCTTACTATCCCCATCTCGACATCTCAGCTCCAACCCCTTATGAACCCCGGTGAATCTAAGCCTTCTGGGGGCCCATCCGCTCATGCCCAATTTCATCCTCACTTTGTCCTGTGCCGACAAGCCCGGGATCGTTTCCGGTGTGACGAGCGAATTGTTCGGGCTGGGCGCCAATATCGCTGAATCCAACCAGTTCTGGGATCGGGACACCGACAAGTTCTTCATGCGCATCGGGTTCACCGCGCCGCTGGGCGTGGACAAGGATGCCGTAGAACGTGCGCTCAAACCGGTTGTCGAGCGGTTCGATATGAAGACCGCAGTTGTCGATGAGGCGCGGGTGCCGCGCATCGTCATGCTGGTCTCCAAATTCGACCATGCCATGCTGCACCTGCTCTACCAGATCAAGGTGGGCGCGCTGCGGGCCGAGGTCGCCGCGATCATTTCCAACCACGAGACGGCGCGCGCCATTGCCGAGGCCGAAGGCGTCCCGTTCTACCACCTGCCTGTCGCCAGGGGACAGAAGGCCGAGCAGGAGGCCGAGGTTCTGAAAATCGTCAAGGCGTCCGATGCCGACCTTGTGGTCCTGGCGCGCTATATGCAGATCCTCTCCGACCAGCTTTCGACACGCCTGTTCGGCAAGGCCATCAATATCCACCACTCGTTCCTGCCCTCGTTCAAGGGCGCCAAGCCCTATCATCAGGCCCATGAGCGCGGCGTGAAAATCATCGGCGCGACGGCCCATTACGTAACGCCCGATCTCGACGAAGGCCCGATCATCGAGCAGGAAACGGCGCGGGTAACGCACGCCATGAGCCCCGACGATCTGATCGCTGTGGGCCGCGATATCGAGAGCCGCGTGCTCGGCCGCGCGGTCAAAAGCCATCTGGAAAACCGCGTCATGCTCAACGGGCACAAGACAGTC
>CENV01060854.1_pt1 | contig 145347 bp, 127 predicted proteins | sample 530231 | NCBI WGS metagenome assembly CENV01 (sample SAMEA2619815, study PRJEB7988) | marine metagenome | biome: marine biome (ENVO:00000447); feature: surface water layer (ENVO:00002042); material: "saline water (ENVO:00002010), including plankton (ENVO:xxxxxxxx)" | depth 5 m
TACGGCCAGGTGCAGCACGATCAGTTGGTTACCCTGGCGCGTGTGCTTGAGCGTACGCCGGTGCGTGGCCTTGATACGCACGGTTGGCGCCGGGCAGTACAGGCACCCAGGCCGGCGTTTGGGTCGAGCCCACACATGAATGTCCTGTGCCCGATTGACCTGCTGAACTATTAAACCCGGGATGCCTAAGATAAAATCTAAGGGGGACATCGGTATTGCCTCCATTAAGCCTGTTCGTCGAAAAAACAAGTTTAATGAATACCGGTCGTCCCCCGATTACGATGGAGAGCCGCGCTAAGCCCGGAAAATATCCACCTTCGTTTCTAGGCACTTGCGCAGACTTAGGTCGTTCGCCCCTACCTCGAACCAGCCGCCAGGCTTCTGGAAGAAGTCCAGCCCCCGGCCAATCTTGATTACCCAGCCGTTGTCGATACGAATTTCTCGGTCGTGCATGTTGGGGTTCAGCTTTACCTCCAGCTCGACATCCAGCTCCAGCAGGCTTTGTTTCAGTTCATCAAGTTTTTCTGCGATGTCCGCCAGCTGGTTTTTGTCGTCATATCCGGTGATCAGGTTTATCCTTTTCACGGTCCCAGCCTTCAGGACGGTTTCGCAAAACCGGACAAAGTTCTGAATCTGGTGTTGCAGGCGGATGTAGGGATCCTCGATCACGACAGATTTGGCGCCCCGCAGATAAGGTCCGATGATCGACTCATAGCTATAGCCGGTGTCGTCATAGAGAATCGTGAAATGCTGCTCTTTGAGCTCAGCCGAAGAAGGCGCATCCGTGACGGTGGCTGGTGAAGTCGGTGTGGTCGGGGTCGAAGATGGCTTAGCCGCAGCCACAGACTGCGCAGCTGGCTGCACCGTATTGACCTCAGCAGGCTGATCCTGCGCCTGGTTCAAACGATGACGTTCCGGCTCTTGCGTTGCCGGTGCATCCTTCGATTCAGGGCAAAAAACCACCACTTCTTCACCGTTGGCCTTGAAGTACGACAGATTGATCCGGGCAAACTCGTCATCTGGTTTGCGTTTGTTCATCTGCTCCTTGACGCGACGGCGATATTCCGTGGCGTAGTCTACGTATTCCTCGAACTCGTCATCCGTTGGTGGGCCGTTCGGGTGCAGAATCTTCAAGAATGCGCAGACGGTCTTCTTGATGCCTTTTTCGTCCCGCCCTTCGATCGATTTGCCCAGGCGAATACGCTTGCTGACCTCCTCATACCGATTTGTGTGCTTGAACTGGTAGTGGAAGGCTTCTGCCAGGTAGTCGGTGATGAACCCATAGTTGTTGGTCAGGAATTCGCTACTGTTCTTGGGCATTTCCCAACCCGGAATGTAGGCGGCGAAGCGGTCCATGACCGCCAGGTCGAGTTCGGGTGGTAGGGGTTGAAACAGGTCGTGCTTGGGGGAGTTGACCAACTGTTGTACCGACATGTCGATATTGCCAACGAAACTTAGGCTGGCATCGGCAATAACTTCAGCGCCACGCGAAAAGCGCCCGTTGGCCATGAAATCCTTCATGATCTGGATGGTATCTGGGTCTTTGACCTTAATACCCCCCACTTCATCAAAGGCCACCGTGTCCCAAAACCCGACCAGCCCCACTTTGCGACGGGCATTGTTGTAGAACAGCGTTGCCTTGGTGGCTTGCCCACCCGAAATCAACGTGGCGTAAGGCGAAAACTCACTGAAGAAATAGGACTTGCCTGTGCCGCGCGGGCCCAGCTCGATGTAGTTATAGTTGGGTTCAACCAGCGCAGCCAGCCTGGCCACGAAGTGCATCTGAACGCGTTTTGTCAGCTTGCTGGGTTCCAACCCTACGGAGCGTAACACCGCAGCAAGCCATTCATCACGCGTGAAGTCCGCGCGCCCCTCTGCATAGCGGTTAAAGTCAAAGCGGGTCAGCTGGATAGGGCGCAAGTCTTCGATCGAGAAGGCATAGTCGTCTTCATCAATATCGTTGTGCGCCAGGGTCACTTCCGCCCAAATACCGCCTTCCAGCAAGCGGTCGTTGTCTCGGTAGAACTTCTCGCCAATCGCAATACGTTGCGAGTTAAAGTTCTCCAGCGAAGCCCAGTGGCGCTTTTCCTTTTCAACGTAGCGAACATGCACTTTGTCGATGAAGCGGTGTCTGCCTTTGGTGGCCACCCGGGATTGTGCCGCATTGGCCTCATCTGGCCTTACGTAATTTTCCTGTAGTGATGAAAGCACAGCTTCCATGCCGGCATCCATTTCTGCCTGATCGTTACTGGCGCAATACTTGGCGAGCAAAAACTCCAGAACGAACGTAGGGACGTTGGTGCCCTTCTTAATCCGATGCAGCAGGTCTTTGCGAAGTACTTTGCCGTCGAATGTGGCGTTTAATTTTTGGTCGAGTTCGTCCATAGGGCTCATTCCGTATAGTCGGTTTCAAGCACCAGATTGCTGTAGGCGGCCAGGGTTGTGGGGTTCAGAGCCAAGACTTTGAACTTGCCTCTGAACTCATCGTCCATACGCACCGCGATTTGCTTGCGCTGCCCTGGCATCAAGGTCACGGTTCTGGTCGCTGGGTTCACCTCTCCGCCTGGGCGTGGCTCACCCACCACATTGCCCTTGCTGTCCTGGGCTTCCAGCAAGATTTCCACGCTTGTGTCTTGCGAGAACATGTCGTCGGACGATAAAAACACCTCGATGACGGGCATAAACGTGGTGATTCTTTTCGCACCGTTTTTGTAGCCCAGCTCTACCATGACTTTGCGAAGGTCTGCCTGAGCAGCGGTATCTAGCCGCGCAACCAGCACAGGCACAACGGCTTCAGCCAGGGATGCGCCACCGTGGAAATACAGGTGTCCCGAGCGATAGGGCGCCATGCTGCGTGGTAGCGCCACTTGGGCGAAGTCACCGCGAATACCAACCTTCTCTGTGCTAACGACCAGGCTGTGGCCATCAGCCGTACCATCGCCAAGCATCATGCGGTCGTGCGCATTCACGGGCCACTTTCCCTGCGGTTTAACGCACACATCGCCGGCTTCCGCTTGCGCATTCAGGAAGAATCCGTGGTCGGTAACGATGACCGCCTCCTTGAAGCCCATGCCGCGTAGCTTGTGGAGTGCGACCCTGATCAGCTTAAGTGTGCCCGGGATTAACCCGAGCGTTGTCTCGGGGTTACTCTCTAGTTGGCTGTCGATCTCGGTGGATCGCAGCACCAGCAGGTCGACGGTTTCGGCAATTTTAGGCTTGCCACGCACGAAATCGTTGAGCGGCATCTCCGTGAAGCGGTCACCATACCGCTTGGCCAGCACACTCATGCGCTGCGGAACGTTGCCCACCGGCGCCCCCGCAAGCTTAGGGAAAAGTGATTCGTTCTCCAGCTCCAGGGTCAAGCCTGTGCGTGCGCCAGGCAGTAAGCTGGCCATACCGACCAGGGTGATGGTCGGCAACTGGGCATAGGCCGCTTGCAGCTCGACGGGTCCGTCCTCGGCCAGCAGTTTTTCCAGGGCCACGCCCAACTCATAGCGTAGGGCGTCCACCATCAGGTAGGCCACCTTGCGTCCGCTTTCCTTTAGGCGATCTGCCACCAGGCGATCAAACGCATCGGCGTTGGCCAGACGCCCGGAGGGTGGCCATCCTGTAGTCTCGATGTGTTTCACGAACACGCCCTGAACCTTCTCTGCCAGGCGCCGATAACGGGCCCGGGCCTGAGTGATCACTTCATGCATCAAGCCGTGCTGGTCAAGAAAGTCGCCTGCGGCCTGCTCAAACTCGCGCTGTAGGCGATCAGCCTCGCGCAGGCTACCTAAGTAGAAGTCGATCAGATCCGCCTGAGACCGGGCGTAGTTTGGCAACTGCCGTTCGAAGTCTTCGCTGGCCTCGACCAGGCTTAAGCCAGAGCGAACCAGTTCCCACTGGGCCTGGCTTTCGCCTTTTCCTAGCCACACAGAGTTTTTGTGACGGACTAGTATCTGGCGCGTGGTGTCCGTGTCGCCGGTGACAATCCCCTTGATCGCCGTACGCAGGAAGGTTCGTTCCTCGAAGGGAAACGTATCGCGTTCACCCAGGTCTTCGATGGCCTCGCACAAATCCGTTAGATTGAGTTCTGCCTCAATGGCTTCCGCGCGTTCAATATACGCGGTCTGAGTTTTGGGATCGGTGCGCAATCGGTCGCACACGTCATCAATAATGGGCCTGGCTTCTATTGGTGCGTGTGGAACCCCCTTCAGGGTCTCCGGAAGCACCGAGGGCAAATCAAACACGAACTCGCTGAACAGCACATAGCGCCACAGTTCATCCGCCAAGGCGGACCACGTCTTCCCGCGCGTTTTCACGTTAAGGCCCAGGGTAGCGCGCAGGAAGTCGCGCGACTCTTGAACCCAGCCTTCTTGGCCCTTCAGGGCTTCTATCTGGTTCGCACTGGGTACCAGCAAGGCCCCAAGAATCTCCCGCCCAGACTCAACACCCAATATGGCTCGTAGTTGCGGCCAACTGACACCGCCACCTATGGTATCGATCACCGCGTACTGCGGCTGTGGCTCGCGGACAAATAGGCTACGTATCTCGGTGGCGTAATCCGGTTTTGCTCGGAGACAAAGGCTCAGGTATTCGTCGCCGTCGTCTTGTGGAAACACCGCGCCGCATTCTGCGTATAAGGCGAAGGGGTCAGCTTGTTTCTGTTCGTCGGTTTGCGGACGCTTGGCCGGCACATAGATCAACACGCCTTCAAGCGGTGTATTGGGTTGCCCAACCTCGCGCAAAGCCAGCAGTGCCGCCTCGCGGCTTTCAATACTGCTTTCAGACGTGTCGATTACGCGTATCTTGTCGGTCGCCAAGTCTAAGCACTGATCGCGGTAGCGTTTGTCGACGTCGTATACGACTAAACAGCCCGCCTGCTTAAGGCGTGGCAGCAATACGCTTTCACGAATGAATTCTGCAATGCTCACACGAGTACCCTCTCTTTTTTGTGGCTCACGAATGTGCGACAAACCTTTTTGTGGCTCATGGTTTGATGTTTTGTGCGATACAAATCGTTTTGCCTTGCATTCATGCTCATCAAAATGCTTCCCTTCCTTCGGCAATGTTGAGTAGGGCCGGGAAGCACAGTGTGGCGGCACGGCGCCCACTGGCCTCCATCAGCACCCGCAGCACGCCTGCCTCGCGCAAGGCCGGCAAAATGCGCTTTGCTGTTGGCTCTGGGATACCTGCACTGGCCACAAAGTCTGAACTCTTGAAGATCGGGCGTTCGAAAATCCAGTCCAGGGCATGTATGGAATACTGGGAGCGCGTCAGATCGGTAACTTCCCGCTTCATGCGTTCATACAAGGCCAAAATGTCGCCGGCCTTCTGTTGATTTTCCTCTGCCTGCGCCTTGATGGCCTGCAGGAAGAAGCGACACCAGGCTGTCCAGTCCCCATCGCGCGATACCGCCAGCAGCCGTTCGTAGTACTCGTCGCGATGGGCCTCTAGAAAGGCACTAAGGTAGAACATTGGGCGCTGGATGACCCCGTTCTGCCACATAAACAGCGGCACCAACATACGCCCCAGGCGGCCATTGCCATCAAGAAAGGGATGCAGCGCCTCGAATTCGGCGTGCAAGATAGCCAGTTGCACCAAGCGATCGGCTGCATCGGCGTGCAGATAACGCTCCCAGGCACTCATGCCGTCAGGCAGTTTGTCGGCCGAAATTGGCACAAAACGGGCTTGCTCTACGGTACAGCCGGCTGGGCCGATCCAGTTGGGGATGCGCCGATACTCGCCTGGTGCTTTCCCCTGACCGCGCACACCATCCAGCAGCACCTTGTGTGCTTCACGAATCACCCGTTGCGATAGCGGCACGTCGGCTAGCATCTTTTCGGCCATGCGCATGGCCGAGCGGTAGTTCAGCACCTCATGGATATCGTTGCGCCGTTCATTGCTAAGGCCAGGCGAATCGCCCTCTGCCTCAAACTCCAGCACTTCGCCCATGGTGGCTTGCGTGCCTTCAATGCGCGACGACAGCACGGCTTCTTGAGTCGTCAAAGGCGATAAGAGCACCGACGCATTGGGAACAGCCGCCAGCGTGCCGTCGTAACGCGCCACTGCAGCAGAAGCCGGCCCCAGCAGCGGAATCAGCTGAGGCCAGTCCAGTTCGGCAGGGGGAAAGTCGCCCAGACGATAGTGAACGGCTGCCATCAGGCGTCTCCCTTTTTCTTGCGCGTTTTCTTTTCCTTTGGCGGCGGCTCGACGTATAACTCTTCCAGTCCATGTGCGATGGCAAGAGACTTGTCGGTCTTGCACTTCTCACGGACGCGCTCTGGCCAGTAGTTCATGGCCAGGTGCGCCCAGTCGTAGTCGCCTTTTTCCAGCTTGGCCCAGGTGTCCTTGAGCGCCTTTTGCCAAGGTTTGTGGCGGAATAGGGGCCACAGTGGTGCGGCACTGATCTGTACACCGTCGTCGTGATTGGGCTTGTAGGTGGGCGCCAGCTTCAGCAGCGTGTCGCGCAGCTCGATCAGCTCCAGCTCGAAGGCTTGCAGAGCCTCGAACTGCTTTTCGTCGTCTCGGCTGCGGGCAGCACCTTTGTTGCGCAGCGTCATCACGTCAGCGCCGACCTGTTTGAGCTTGGGTTCGACGAAGTCGTTGATAGCGGTGTACAGCGTCTGGCTGCTGAGGCCGGGGTAATAGACCCACAGGGTGTAGCTGCCGGAGGTGGTGGACAGCGGCCAGTAAATCGGCGCTTTGCGGCGGCTTTTGGAATAACGCTGCAGATGGAAGGGGAAGAAATCGCGTTGCAGCCAGCGGCGCACATCGTCGGGCACGGGGACATTGACGCGCGCCAGCACTTCTTCCACGAGGCGCGCCAGGTCGTGCGAGTGGCCGGGGTCGTCCACCAGGATGCCGACATGGGCGTGAAATGATGCTGCACCGTCGGGCAACATGCCGGGGCTTTTAGCGGGCAGGGGGTCGAATGGTTCAGGCTCGGCGGGTGCGGCACATTCACCGGTCGCTAGACGCCAGTCGAAGCGGGCAAAGGCCACGCCGACGGCCCATGATTGACCTGACGACGCCTCATCAACCTTCGACTCGCCATCAACTATATGTTCGTCGCTTTGCTCGCCATCAGCTCCATCGACCTCCAGAGTGCCAGACGGCCGCACCAACGCCTCGCTATGGTCACGCTGTAGAGCATGAAATTCGTTTGATGTGAGTCCGCATAGCTGGGCTATACGTTCATCGAAAGTTGAGCCGATCAAAGAGGCTCTGCTGAATGACTGACGCGCATCACCAGCACCGTTGAGTGAGGGGTAAGTGAATAAAATTTCAGTTTCGTCACGCTTAAACGCTTCAGCTATCCGCTCACGGACATTTGAAATAATGCGTGATGCCTCAACTAAGTCAGTGGATTCCGGCTTGACGTACGGAATTGCCGAAACCATTGAGTTTTGGAACTTTGGCTGCCAAAACGCCTCGCCTCGAAACCGAGCAACAGCAGTGGCAAGATTGGATGACAAAAGAGCGGCAAGCCAGATTTCAGATCCTTCTTTGGGGTATACCTGGCTTCTGCCAGCTGTCGGAATAACCCCAGAAGGCACGATGTAGGGTACCAAGCGACTTGAGCGAAGCATGTAGCTGAAACCTGGCCTGAAGTACATTGACTCAGACATTACGTACTTTGACGCAGAATGGCCATTTCCAACGTGATAGGCCTTTATCTCGGCTCCGTCATTAAACCAGTTTACATATAGATGTATCGAGGAGAGGATTGGTGACGCTGATTCAGTTTTCGAATACCACGCCCACCTTTTCCTCTTGCTCAACTCTATGGATTGCCGTTGAATCTCTACTGCGTCGTGCTTCTTGGGGATAACGACTTGGTCATCACGTACCTCCCACCAAAGCCTTAGGAATCTAAAATCATCTCCAGTCTGCAAACCAACCCGTATGGAGCATTCGGACGGCTCAACTACGGGGCGCGCTGCGATTTTTTTAGCGATCGAGTCATTGATCCAATACACGTACGGCATATCTTCAAATACAGAAAACTGCTTTACTTGCCTCCTGAAAAAATTATCTCCTTCGCGTCCGTTCTTTAGTAAGTGAATTGATTCGAGTAAACCACTGTTCTTGTCGATCCTATTGAGCTCCCGGAAAAATATGGCTTCAGCTGCGCTTCCGTGACTCATCTCCCAAGTGACAGCCGCCGTTTCCACCATTGCATCGAGAACGCCCTGTCCAAGATCAACAAAGGTCTCTAAAGCAAGATTCTCAGCCAGTACTGACTTGCGAAATCCTGAGAAGCTTTGCAAGTAAAAACATGTGCGACTCACGATTGCCCCAATACGCCCGCCTAAGCGAACTAATTGCGTTGCTCTCTCGATAAACTGTGTGAGGATATTTCCTCTGGATCGTGGCAACGTTTCTTCGAGGTAACCTTTTGTCGCGCGTGCAGGCTCGCCAAACGGTGGATTCATTACCAAGACATCGAATCGTTCGTGCGCGAGATCAATCAAACGTAGACCATCCAGAGCATCTTGGGCAAACAGCCGCGCTTGATACGTCGATTTCGCCGCATGAGAGAAATCGAGAAGCGCCTCCCGCAGTCTAGTCTCGGCTTGCTGCCAAGTCTCCTGTTCCTGCTCGGCAAACAGGCCCGTACCTGTACCTACATAAATGTCTCTCGTTAGTCTCGGGAGGTCTTTCTCTGCCTGAAGAAGCACGCCCAGCTCCGGCAGCCCCTTGAGAAGTTGCAGCGTCTTCTCGAACAGCTTTGCATCACGCTGATCGAGGTTGGCCGCAAACTGCTGGCGCAGCTCACGTTCTGCCGGCGGCGCAACGGCGGCGACCACATGGCCTCGCCCAATCAGCGGGCGGTCTTTTGCTTTTACTCCTGCATCGTGCCAGGCGCGTTGGGCTCGCAACCACAGCGCCAGCGAAGCAATTTGTGCCGCGCGTGGGTCAATATCCACGCCGTAGATGTTGTGCTCGATGATCAGGCGCGGCACATCACGCAGGAATGCCGCCTCGTCCGCATAGGTCTGGCTCAGTGGCTTGAGTGCTGCCTGGGGTTGAGTCGAGACATCCAACGAACCGGGGCCGTGCTCTTGCTCCCAAACCCAGCCTTCGCGGTAGATTTCAACAAACAAATCGAAAGCATACAGACCAAAGTGCATGGAGCCGCAGGCCGGGTCCAGCAGCTTCAAGGTGCGTGGGTCGCGCAGCTTGGTGGCGGCCAGGGGGGCTTCATCCGGTTTTACCAGCAGGTATTGGCAGCGATCGCGCAAGCACGTAGCCCCGCCGGTGGCGTTAAACCACAGCCGACCAAGGGTGTTGTCCACCAGGAACTCGACCACGTAGCGCGGCGTGAAGAACTGGTTGCGCACCGCCAGCTCGCGGCTGTTGCGCGGTGCCTGGCTGGCATCGCGCATGGCCTTGCGCTCTTCTTTGGAGTTGAAATACTGGTAGATCCAGCCAATGGTTTCGTCCTCACTCCACAGCGGGGCAATTTCGGCATCGTTGATCAGATTCAGCACTTGCAGTAGTGCGGCCTCGCGCGGGAACAGGCGGCCCTGCGGTGAGTAGCGGTCGAACAGGCCGGGCAAGTCCTGGCTCAGCTCATCGAACACGCTGAACAGGTAGGTGCGGTAGGCTTCGCCGGTTTCCCCCAGGCCGGTGCCAGCCAAGCGCGCATAAAGCTGAAAGCCTTTGGCCTGGAAGCCGTTGCCTACCGATTCAACCAGCAGGCCACGCGCCTCGGCCATACGCAGTGCTGCCAGACGGTTGAGCACGGTAAAGGCTTGTTCACGCACGATGCGATCCAAACCCTGCATGGCATTCATGTCGCCACTGGCGGTGTAGTGCGCCAGGGTGTCGCGCAGGATGCGGGCGGTTTCGCGCTGTGCATCGTTGATGTGGCGCAGACTGGTTAACTCGGCGACGCTACCCGCGTTCGGGTCCATGCCGTAGTCGTTTTGCAGCTGGCGAGTGAACTCCTCTTCCAGCACCCGACGTGCATCGTTGACGAAGCGTTGCAGGCGGTTTCTGGTTGTTTGGTCGAAAGCCATCGCTCGATTCCTATTGTTCTATGTCCGATTGCGGAGAGCCCGTGGAGAGTTCACGGTCCACATTGACTGCGCGCCACCCCGTTTTGCCTTGCTTGTTGGTACGCCTGATGGCGAGGCAAGAGACATTGTGCGTTTGGCCGGGCTCAAACCTCTTGGCAAGCATCGGGGGCACAAAGATGTCGTTAGGTGTTGAGCGAATGAACGCAAAGTCTTTGTCTTCTTGACGAACCAAGCTGCCGGTAAAGCTCTGACACAGCCCTGCCAGCTCTTTTGCCTCTGAGATGCGCCAATCCTGCGGCGGGCCTTCTGGGACAGCATGCCCGACCTCCACCAAAGTGCCTGGAGCTAGCTCTCTGATCCCAGGAAATTTGTGATGTGGAAGCCCGCAGCCTGTTTCGGCCCCGGTTGCCACGTAGGTCAGCCCCTTTTCCGCATTGATGTGGTCGATCACGCCCACCGTGTAAGTCAAGTTACGGCGATTCATCTCTTGCATCAGAGCATGCGCTGCCTTCTCTGCTTTGGGCAGATCCGCCATGCTTTGATTAGCTATGGATTGCTGGTACCAGTCACTTGCGAGCAGTTGCTGCAATTCTTGTGGCACCTTGAAACCTTGTTGTTCGCGATATTGCAGTGCCAAACTGGCTTGCTTTGCCGCCTCATTGAACCGGCTCGCAAGAGACAAGTTTTGCGCCAAGCGAATGCGAACCTTGGCCACCTCTTGTTCTTCACGCGCCAATTGCGTTGCATAAGCAAAGCAGGTGATCGCGTCATCTGGCCTGATGTTTTCGAGAATCTCTCCCAAAAGAGCCCAGGTCCAGGCAGCCCTTGATTGCCGGCGCAATACCGATGCCAGGTGTTTGATGGCCAGATCGGACTCGCCGTGGGCCAAGTGCAGCTTGCTCTGGTAGTAATTGAGCCATTGGTCATTGGGTGCATCCTGAAGCGCCTCCTCCAGGATCTTTTGTCCCCAACTGATCAGCACCTGGTCGGCTTGTGACGTGGTTGCTTTGGTAACGGTTTCCCGGCAAATGGCGCGTGTGAATCTGGTTTTCAGGCTATCGATGTTCTTGCCTTGTTCATTGACAAAATTTGCCTTGTCTTCTTCTGCGAAGTCATTGATGCCGGCCCATTTGGCAAAAGCCAGGAAGTCGTTCCAATCCTTCGACGCCTTTCCTGCCAAGCGGATCATTTGGGAGAATGCGCTGTCTCCCCTCAAGGGGTTACCCATTCTGGCGAACTCACGCATGTATGGCGTCATGCGTTCGTTCAGCGCGGTTGGGGACAACCGTTTGGCTTCGTAAGCATCAACGAGTTGCTTGACGTGGTCATACAGCGGCCAGGCATAGGCGCGTAAAAACCAGATGTCATCAGTATCTTTTTGATACTCGGCCCGCGCCATCTCCAAGGCTTCGGCAATGCGTCCTTGCTTTCGCAAGGCGAAGATCTCCTTGGAACTCACCGCTCGCCCCTTTTGTAGTTTTCCATCAAGCACTGAACCTCATCGTAGATGCCATGCGTGCTACCCGGTCCACCCACTTCCTGTGCGGAGGTCCAGGTTGAGGAGCCGTCATACGTGAAATCAATTTCTCCAAGGCGAGTAGCGTCCGCAAAACTGACACGCAACCGATAGGGCATGGCCTTGTGGCCAGTGCGTCGAATCTCCGAGCTTCCAAGAGCGGCATCCAGTCCATTGATAAAGTCTTGGATGAACTGGTTTGCCAGCTCCGTTCCTGGCTTGTTGGCCAACGCATTGATTGACGTGAGAGCCTCATCTGCCAGGGTGCTGTCAGACACTGCACCGGGTACCACACTGGACTTTCCAACTTGGAATTTGCCGTTGTAGTGGTACTGGACAGACGCACGCTGGCCGTTGCGCAAGACTGTGTAGCGTTCGCAGTATTGAAGATGTTGCAAGCGTTCGACGGTGATGCCTTGGGCGTCCCACACGGTGCGCAGTTTCTGGTGGATCGGCATCAAGGGGGCGGTGGCGGCGGAGAACGAAAGCCTCAGCCAGTCCGGATCTGCAACGAGGCCCTGCATGTCAGGTTGTGGACTCGTTGCTGATGAACCTGACGCACTTCGCCAGTCAATGCCACTGACAGGCGTGAAGTCAGGAGGGTTGACGATGATCAGCTTTCTCGCCGCACGGGTGATGGCGGTGTAAGACCAGCGAAAGAACGATGCATTGCGTGCACCCACGTTGGCTTCGAAATCAACAATGACCGTGCTCCACTCTCCGCCCTGTGCTTTGTGGCAAGTCATGGCATAGCCATACTTGACTTGCAGTGCGTTGAAGTATGGATCCCTGCGAATGGTTTTGCGAAACTCTGCTGACTTCGGATGAAGGTCAGGGTGTCGTTTGCGGAAGTCCACCAAGAGTGCCCGCTGTTCCAGCGCGGACAACTCACGATGTGGGGACGTCAATAAGTTCTCCAGCACTTTGCACGGCGTCTGGATGATGCGACCAGAGCTGTCCCTGAAGGCAACGGTGACGTCGCGGAACCAGAGTTCAACTTCATGCCCTCCTTTGAGATGCACGGCAACGTGCTTCGAATCTGGCGCTACCTCAATGACCTTGACCAGATCCCCGTTGCTCAGAGCATGCGTGGTGGAGTTTTTGTTTACCAGCAGCGTGTCGCCGGCTTGAATGGGCAAGCCTGGATTGCCCCAGCGACGTTCGCGAATGTTGCGGTTGTATTCAAGCGCCGTGGCATTGGAGTGCACCACCACCACATTCGAGTCCTTTTGCTGCAAGCCCTCAACGACGAGATCAATCGCCTTTTGCGATTCAACTTGCGCAATGTCTTGCTGATTGGGCTGCAAAGAGAAGGTGTTGAAATTTTTGGCAAGCAACGCGTCACGCAGCTCGGTTGCCCGGTCGAGGATGGCACTGCCCTGGGCCTGGCGCATCACATTCTTCAGATCGAAGGAGCTGACCTGGAGCTTGTGCTCGCTGCGAAGATAATCATCATCCAGTGCGGGTGATGAGTTCTCACCCACCGGAGGAAGCTGTGCTGGATCGCCCACAAACAGAAGCTTGGTGATGTGGTCATCGGTGCGACCTGGGCGCCGTATGCGTGCGTAGGTTATGACGTCTTTGAGCAGCCGACCTGTGCCGAACCGCATGACGTCACCCAAGGTCTCCTTGTCACCGACCATGGAGGACTCGTCGATGACAAACAGGGAAAGCATCGACTCCTCTTCCTTCAAAGGGAAGAACATGCGTAAGCCTGGATCGTTGGCTGTCTCCGCCCCCTCGTTGACCTCCATGTGGTCCAGCGTGTAAATGGCGCTATGGATGGTTGCACCCTCGCAATGAGCGGTCGGCGCAATTTGCTTGATCTTGTTGCCAAGGATACGTGCTGCTCGTCCTGTCGGTGCCAACAGTCCGTAGCTCAGATTCATGGAATCCAGTGTGTCTACCAACTTCGCGATGAGCGTGGTCTTACCCGTACCAGCACTGCCGCGCAGGATGAATGCGTCCTGCTTATCGTCGAGTACGAATGACTGGATGGCTTGGAGCGCAGCAGACTGCTCCTGAGTCAACTGGATTTTCATGCTCGTCACCGCTCGTGATCGTTGAAGACGATGGTGATCTCAGCCTCTTCATACAAATTGAGCTGTGCCTTGATTTCGTTTAGCTGCTGAATCAGCGCATCAATGTCTGCTGCCGATGTCATCTTGGTCGGCACTGCGATCGACTTTGAGAGCTTAGCCGGCCCTTCTTCGCCGGTTTGTGCTCGTTCTTCCTCCATGCGCTGACGCAGGCGTTCCTGGCCCTGGCGCTGAATCGACCGTTTCAGATCGTCGAGTGTGCTATTGATGTCGTAGTCGCGCGCCAACAGTTTCTTGAGCCCTGCCAGGTCCTGTGTGGTGGCCAGAGCGAGCCCGTCCAGCCGGCTTACCGCGTTGCCACGTTCTTCTTGGGTGAGCTCTTCCCACTCGGGGATACGCTGCAGGTCCTCGACGCCTTCTTTTAGACGTAGCTTCTGCTGTTCCGACAGGTTAATGACGGCATCGCGTACGCGTCCCTTCAGATGCGTGAGCTGTGAGTTGAAGTCGGCGCTGTGCTTGTAGAAGTCTTCTTTGCCCAGGCGCTCTGACAAGGTGCCAAGGTCTTCAGTGAGTTCGCGGCGCAACTCCCCGGGTACGCCGGTATCAGGAAGTGCTTCGATATCGTGCCGATGGGCTTGCAGGTCGCGCAGCGTGGCGTCAAGACCGTTGTCGAGCACTCGTTTAACTTCCAGAGCCCACTTCAGGTTGTCGTAGATGGCAGACGTTTCTACGCCTAGACGCTGCGGTGCGTCGGACGCATCGGTAAACAAAACGTCGGCTATGTCCTGGTTTAAGGTGCGGATGCGGTCACTGCCCGCCAGCTCAAGGCCACTGAGCTTTTCGGCCAAGGAGCCATAGTCGTGCTGGAAGCGCGGAAAGTACTTGGCCGCCGCCTTGCTGATTTCTTGCTCCAGCGGGATCACCATGTCGCCCACCAGTTCAGAAAGACGCTCCGCTGCCCGACCGAGAGTTTCGATAGACGGGCGCTCGTCGCGCAATGCGACACCGATCTGCTTGAACGAGTTGTTGGTCTTCAGCGCATCAATGGCTTGTTGGCCTGCGGCTGTGACTTCACGCCCAGAAACTTTCAGCTTGATTTCACCGGCCATCAGCATCGCCGCCACGATGTAGCGCGTGGTGTCGGGTGACCAACCGAATGGATCACTTGAAAAATCGTCGAGTAGCCGTTTGCCATCAACAGTGCCGCGTTTATCGATGTAGTCGCGGATACTGACAATCGCTTTGTGATCGGTATTGAAAGATGCTCGCCCTGCTACGGTTTGCACCAGGCTGAGAGGGTCTAATGCACTGCTGATGGCAGCGGGGTTGGCCACCTTCAGGAATTTTTCAGCTGTGTCGGTGCCAGCCCGTACCGGCGCTTCGACGTAACGGTCGAACACTTGGTCGGCCACGTCTGAAAGCAGCTGCTTGGCGGCTTCCAGTAGGTCGGTATTCAAGGCCGAGACTGCCGTGGCCTGGCCACGGAAAACAAACGAGCCGGCCTGCAGGGTTTGCTTGATCTTGCTTTGCAGTTGAGTCGCTAGCTTGGCAGCGCGGTCAAGCTGGCCCGTACAGTAGTCTTTCACCTCTTGGTCGGGCTCGTTGCGGTGCAGCTCGGCAATGCGTTGGCAGCGATAGATTTCATTTGCCAGGTCGTCAAGTTCCGTGTTGGCTCGGGCCAACAGGCCAATGACGTTGCGTCCGGCGCGACTACGGGAGTCGTCCAGCATTCGGTTCTTGGCTGCCTCATAGTCGCTAGCAGGTACCAATTCAACGACCGTTTGAATAGCGTTATTGTCACCCGCCAGGCTGGTAATGGCGCTACCTGCTTGAACTTTCAGGCCCGTTGCTACGGCCATCGTGCCGTGCAGGCTGACGCGGGGCAGGGGGTCAAAGGATTCGCGCAGCGCATCGTTAAAAATTCGTTTTACGTCGACAGTGCGCAGTGCAATGGCGCCGCGCTCTTGTTCGATATCGCGCAGCTTTTCGCTAAGGAATACCAGGTTGCCATCTTTTTCACCCAGAGGCACATGCACGTCGCCCAGCATTTCTTCCACGGCCTTCTTGACTGTGTCGAGCTGTGAAGGTGCTGTGACGGATGGGTGCATCAAGCTGGCGACGTTCTGCACTGACACCGGCAAATTTCCCAGAATCTGCAGCACGGCGATGGACTTTGCAATATCGTGATGGAATGGCGAGTCCGGGAAGCGGATCTGGACTTTGCCAACCGCTTGGTGAATGGACGTGAAAGCGCGGCGGATGTCTTTTTCCAGCTCGTCGTACAAGGTGACGGTCGTGGCCAGCCAACCCACGGGCTGATCGGCCATGGCCGTTGAGCCACCTTCACCCTTTAGAACGTCTTGGATCACCTTGATCGCCGAGCGCAGGCCAATACCGCCGGTGGACTTGGCCAGGGCGCCCAGCAGGTGCAGCAGAATATCGAAGTGAGCGGGCAGGAAGGGATAGAGGTTGGTGAAGCTTTCTTTACTGAAGTCGGCGTCGTAGTACTTGGCGTCTTGCAGTTTGGTATTGTGCCGCAGGGCCTGGCCGTGAGTCTCGAACAACTTGCCGAGCTCAGCCTCACCCGCCGATGATTTTCCGAGCAGGCGGCGATAGCAGATTTCCTTGATGTCGCTCGACTCAAGATCAATCTGGATCGGAAAGCGATCTTTTAGCTTGTAAAGCTTGTCGGAGTTCAAGGCGGCGCGAGGGTCATCTTCGGTTAGCGTCTGCTGCGCAGTGGAGATGATCCAGGCTTTGCCATCGCCAAGCCGCTTCAGGTTTTTCGCCAGGCCGTCGAGGTTGAGGATCAGGTTGTCGCGCGAGGCAACGTACTGCCCCACCTCGTCGACGATGAAGATGATGTTTTGCTTGCCACTTTTTTCCCGCACGATGTCGATCATTTCCTGCACACGCTGGTCTTCGAACTGGAAGAAACCATCGGTGCTGGACGAGAACGACTTTGCTTCCGGGAAGAACGCCGGGTACATCTCGTGAGCAATCTTTGGAATCAAGCCATCAATAGCCAGAGGGTTGTTTTGCACGCGTGCCCAAGTTGCACCGGGCAACGCCTTCGAGATGCGTTCATGCAGCTCGGGGGTGCGACCGTCCTTCTCGACCATGCGCTCAAAAGCAGCAACCTTCAGGTTGCGCGAGTAGCCGGCCCACTGCAGCACCTTGAAGTAGAGGACGGTGGAAACATCTTCCATCGTGGCGCCGGCAAGCATTTCACTGGCCAGGTCTAGCATGACCACGGCGGCAGGGAAACGCTTCGCTACCGTGCTGAGCAACGCCTTGGTCTGTGGCTTATGCAAGCGGTCTTGCAGGTAGTTAATGAACGGCGTGCCGTCGATGGTGCGTTGGTCGTCGAACGCCAAGCCCAGATATTTAGTGAATGAGCTCTTACCCGAGCCGTAGAAGCCAGAGACCCAGACGCCCACCTCGTTCTCGCCGCCAGACTCCATTGCAAGCTGCATGCGATCAAGGAGCTTGCGGAATTGCTCTTCAATGCTGTCGGTGACCACATATTCGGAGATCTCGGCCTTGAGTCTGTTTTCTTGCGAGGCCCCGTACGTGATGACCTTTTCAATGGTCCGGTAAATGTCCTTGCTGGGATCGAAGAGTGAGCGAATGGTCATAGTTCTTTTCCAATTATTCTTTATTTGTTCAGCCGCCAACGTGGACTGAGCGGTAGTTGCCGTCTGCTGGATAAAACCCTAGAAATTTCAGCATGGTCTTACCCGCTCGTTCGCCTGGATAGAGGAAAACAGTCGGAACATGAAATTGGCCTTGAAGCTTGCTTTCTAGCGCGCCAATGCGCACGAAGGGGTGAAGTGCTTCAAGGTCTGTCACCAACAGCAAGCTTGTTTTCTGGTTCTCAAGCGATTGCAGCGCATCGACTAGCCGTTTCATCAGGCCATTTTCCGCTTCAAGTATGTCGGCCAACGCCTTGTTCGTTCGCCGCCAATTGAGTGGTGCATTCTTGTCTTCCTGCACACACAAAGACCACATGAACTCATCTTCTCGTAAGATCGACCAAATCTGCTCCGCAATCGAGAATGTCGTGACGTCCCAACCTTCCTGGTGCAGCTTGGCCACCCAGGAAGGGGTTTGCCGCTTCACTTCGAGGATTTGTTCTGGCGGGAAGACCAGGTAATAGATCGGCTCGAAGCTTGCATGACCGAGCTCGCGCCCGTGCCGGATGCGTTCGCGCAACTCGTCGAAGTCAGCTTTGAGTGAGGACATCGCAGAGCGCCTCCATGTTTTGTTGTTTCCAGCTGATACGGATTACGTCGCCAGCAGCCTGGACGATGAGCAAACCCTTCAGCGAGAGTCGTTTAGTTTCTTCTAGCACGTCTTCGCGAGCCAGGCCAAATAGCTGCCAGTCTTCATGATTGAGCAGGGCGTTGTCACCGACACCGGAAAGGTGCAGTTCATGGGCTAGGTATGCAATGGTCTTTTGTTCTATACGGAATGGAATGAACGGGCGCCCGTTTTTGGTAGGAGACCCCAATAAACCAAAATCGGAGCAACAACCCGTTAAGTATCTTCCCACCCGAACAATCTGCCCTTCAGCCCATCGAGACGGAGTTTTGTTATCGTCAATCGCTCTGCGAATAAAATCTTCTGCGCTTTTCTTTGAAAGAAATTTGTCTGCCGATATATAGGCCGGCCAATAAACATTCCGGACAAAATCGTAGAAAATGCGATTGGCCCGGCATGTGTAAATGAAGAAAAGTTGGGCCATTTCTGTCGGAGCCAGAGAGGGCAGAAGCTTTTTTAACGTTGCAGCGGTCTGATTGCCATGTGTTAGATATCTGTTACCAAAACACCGGACGACAATATTTCTCAGCCGGTAGGCTGATACCGATGACAAGACACCAGACGCAAGGGCTTCTTGATACAGGGCGGCCGAATCCATCGTCGGCTCCCAGAGGTTCAGCAGAGCTTTGGTTTCCTCAATAAGGCCTAACCCCATAGCTAGATTAGTGTCGTAAGACTTTTGCTCTGCCATGTCTAGGCCACCAGGTATGGGTAAGTTCTGGCATTGTCGTGGAATGCCGCCAGGTAGGTCGCCGCAATACCATTTAGGATGTCCGTGGAATAGAGATCATGGATGCGTCCCACTGCAGTCGGCCCCACGTTGAGCGTCGTGTTGGAGACAGCCAACTGTTTCAACGCTGCTAGCGCACTTTCTTTACTTTGTATCGCCTGGCTTGTTAGGTCTTCGTCCATGCCGCTTTGAACGGACGCATGCAGGTCTTGCTCGACTTCCTCTGGCAACCGGAACAGATGGTAGCTACCCACGTTCAAATGCTCGTCGTGCAAACGTCTGGCCGCCTCTAGCACGCCGTGATACTGGGCAAGTCGAGATGATTTAGAAAAAACAGGTTCGAGGAACGGGCGGCTCGAAGACTCATAGAACGCGGTTGGCCACCAGGCGTGCTGAGCCCGCTCGCCGAGAAAGCCAACGAGGAGCCTCATTTGCAGCAGGGTAGTCAGGTAGGGTTCCGTCATTTCATTTCTCTTTGTTCGTTGGTTGTGTCGGCGCAGTCCGTGTAGGCAAATGCTTCTGTTGATCAGGCATACGCTGCTGCCGATTCAGAATCTTCCGGTCTTCCATACCCAGGAGCCAGCAAGGCGTTCTTCACGCCATATAACGCTAGGTGATCCTTCAACCATAGCCGGTACTCGCTGCCCCTCAGGCTATGGTTCGGTGAGCAGTCCACACTCCATTTGCGCAAGGTGTACCCAGCCGTGGCTGCCCTGAGTTGTAGCTGCAAGGTGCCGTTGACCATGCCATAGTCCATGCATGTGATTTCTGGCCTGGGTTGATCGGGATGTGGTACGAGTTCCAGTTCTACGATGCGCGTCCACTGAATATCGTGTTCAGGATGCTCATGTTCCTGTAGCGGCAACTCTGGCACCGGCTGGGCGGTTTCTATGCGTGTGATGACAAAGTCGCGGAATTCTGCTGTCTTACGGTCGTATGCACGTACGTGCCAGCGCAAGCCCGTATCAAGCAGTGCGAAAGGCACAATTTCCCGTTCGCTTCGACCGTTCTGAATAGAGTGGTACGTGATATTCAGCGGACATTTCTGGCTGATGGCGCGGGTGACTTGAGCGAGTGTGTCCAGGTTGGGTTGGCTTAGACGCTGGGGCAGGGAACATGACAAGCCGCTGCCCGCATCAACTGGGGCGTTATCGCCGAATCCTTCCGACAGCCAAGTGAGAACACGCGTAGGGGAAAAGTCGAACGCTGGCGTGAAATCGTCCGTGACTGTATAGACTTTGGAGCTGCGGTCATAACGCATGTTGGCTGGCGCGATGTCTTGGTAAAGCTTAAGGTCGCGCGTGGCCGCCGCCGTTTGCACTCCATGCCGCGCGGCTAGGTCACGTCGACGCACGCTGCCGAAGAACCATAGTCGTAGTTCTATATAGGCGAGCCGGTCGCGTTGGGCGTGTCCGAGGACGGTTAGGAATGATGTTGACATTTAAATGGGTGTTGATGTTGCGTAAACCCGCGAAGTTATATTTTGATACTCGTTACTGATGCAAGCATAGCATCAAAAAGAGTCGCAAGTTCCATTGTTGCGGTGGGGGGAGGATTGGACTCCGCCGCACCGAAGCGTTAACTATTGGAGCATGTTCGAAATGTCCGCTATCGAGCCACCGGCACCGCCCCGCTCTACGTTGGACAGGGTGCAGATCTCTTTCCACAATTCGTGCAGTCGTGCCTGGTTCGCATCTGCCTCAGGATCAGACGGTCGACCAACTGCATCCCGCTTCAGCTGGTCGATCTGAGCTCGCAGCTCCCCTTTTTTTCTTGCCGTAGAGCGGACATAGCTTGCGCTCTTCAGGTGCGGCTGGGCCTGGTACTCACCCGGGTACTGCAACCACTTCACAAGACCTGCTGAAACGTGTTGGCTTTGCTGTTCCCATGGGACCGTCAGGTCTGTCATAACGCGAATAATCGGATCCAGCTCAAGACCTCGGGGCCGGTCCCTCACCTTTGCACCCTTATACTTTTCCAGTTGCCTGAGCGCGTCGCTGTAAGATATGCTGAGAGCCGACACGGCACAGGCGACGCCACAAGCCCATTCGCCCAGTTGTGTAACTAGGCGGGGGATACGCATTCACTAGACACGGTTAATCATGCCGTTCTAATCGCACTGAAGTAAAACGCGTAGGTGGTAATTTTCAAAATTCGTGAACCCATACGCTCTGCGCAAGATTTCGACCCCCCTTCGTACTACACGGTGGGCATCATGGGCGCAACCGCTATTACTTTAAAAAGAGGCTTTTGTGGTGAGTATTGCTGTTTTGCAGCGGGCGACCGAGTCAGCTGTTTGGACGCTAAACGCATGTGCGGTAGCACTAGTCGTCATTATTTATTTTGCCAGTCGACGCTCCCAAATTAGAGGAACATGGGCTTTGTTGGGCGGCGTGCTGTTGCTGATTGCAGCGGGGAATGCCGTGTTGCTGGAAAATGCGCGAGTTTCGACGGCAGGTTCGCCAGCTGCATTGCTGGGGATGATGGTGTTCGCTCCCCTTGGAGGTACTTTCATTGCTAATTGGCTCGTCTATCCGTCTGCACTGCGTACGCCATCGCGAGATAGGGAGACGGAGCTCGAGTTGCTTTTGGCCAGGGCTAAAATAGCGCAGAGCCAAAGTGATAAAAATGGCGATGCCAAGCACGTTAACGGTAATCACAGCGCCGACTGAATGAGGGTATTTTTGACGCTATTCGGATATATAGCTAGTTTAGTGCATTGTTTTTAATGATAAAAAACAACGATGTGAATGACCCGCTGCCAGTATTTCTAATTGGGGTCAGTTCAAAACGGGAGATGGGTATTCATCGAACTTGCTTAATCACGCCGTTCCAACTGCACTGGGTCAAAGCTGGCACGCGGTAATTCTCAAATTTCCTGAACTCATAAGCTCTGCGCGAGAGTATATCTGTCTGTCCTACAGAACGCTTCGGACTCGGCTCAAACTGGCCAACCAGGGTTCGTCGCATATCACCAAGGCTTTGTTGCGCACCCGGTTCTAAGGGTGCGCCAAGGGCTGGTCGCAGCCATGTGTTGTTTGGTTAAGGCAAGCGTTTCGCGTGTCCTCTGATGCTGGTTTGAGCGCTTGCCTTTTGTTTGTGTTGACACTTATATCATTTAGAGCCGAAAATTCAGGGCACCGGCCTGTGACTAATTGATATTTCTTGTCGTCGCCACGATAAAGGCTGGTAAATCGAGGGGACTCACCAAAAATGAAAACCAGCATATCGCGACGCGACTTTATTAAACTTGGAACGTTTAGTGGCATTACTGTCATGTTCGGGCGTTCGCTAACCGCGCAGGCCGTCGAGGTACATTCGGGCGCCCAGCCAACCGATTGGATAAAGCCCAATGGTGAGGTGGGTTATCGTTGGGATGCGGTTCGTAAAGTAACGGGTGAAAAAGTCTTCGCTCGTGATTTTCGGGCGCAAGACCTTGCGGGTTGGACAAAAGCCCAGTCACATGCTTTTTTTATCAAAGCCACCGATGTAGAGCACGCCTTTGCCGGGGTTGATCTTTCCGTGCTGGGGTCCGACCTGCAGCCAGACCGGTTGCTGATGCATGAAGATCTTGAGCGCGATGGCATTCAGGTTCCTCAGTTGCCAGATCTGGGCACCGGGTTTTACGGGACATATTTTCTGGTGCCCAAAGGGCAGACGGCCCCGCTATACGGTCATCCCGTGGCTTTGCTTGTATACAAAGACTTCGACCGTTTCGAGGCTGCCAAACGGGCGCTGCGCTTTGCGCAGGGTGTGGTTCAGTACGGAGAAAAAACCGGTTTGAAACCGCCCGCCAATTATGGGGCGGCGCGTTATGTGCGTATCGAGGGCGCCAGCCCCTCCGACCCGCCCGAGTTTTCTCCCATGCAGGATGCCGTGATATGGGGGGGATTCGATGGCAACAAGCCCACTTGGCCGCCGGCCGACCCGGAAGCCGTTTTCGTACCGGCCTCGGTAACACCGCGTCATCGCGGTGGCGGGGCGATTCGGGATCCGGCCACGGTGGCCCAGGAGACGCGCAAGCCAATGCAAAGTGGCATGGCGGCGGCAGCCACCATCGCGCAAAGCATCAGTGCCGCGCAAGGTAATGCCGATAAGCTTGTGCTCCAGCGGGAGGTGTTCTCGCAGTCGATCGACCCCTGTGCCATGGAACCCGACAATGGCAACGCCTGGTACGACGCCAAGACGCGAACGCTGCATTTATTGATCGCTGCGCAATCGCCTTATGAAGTGGCCCGTGTTGCTGCGCACATGGTTAAAGACAACAAGCGCTTTCCCGTTGAACGCATTGAATTGCTTTCGGGCACAACCGTTGGCTACGGTTCCAAAGATCATTCCATCTTTCCTTTTTATACGGTGGCCGCCTGTTTTTACGGCGATGGCAGTGCAGTGCGTTTGGCCAATGATCGCTACGAACAGTTTCAGATGGGGATGAAGCGTCATTCCGTTGAGGCAGACCTTACCTTGGTGGTTGACAGGAAAAGTGGCCGGTTCGAAACCTTGAAAGCGTTTTACAACCTGAATGGGGGCGGGCGTGCCAATTTTTCATTTTCGGTTGCGCAGGTAGCGGCAACAGCCGGGCAATCCAGCTATTATTTTCCGCAGTCAGACATGTCGGCAGCAGCAATCGCCTCGGCGGCGGTCGAGGCCGGCTCCATGCGGGGTTACGGTACTTTGCAGGCCATGTCGATGACCGAGTTGCTGGTTGACGAGGCCGCTGCCGAATTGGGTATGGATGCAATCGAACTTCGTAAGCGAAATGCCTTGCGCCCTGGAGAACCCAACACCCAGGGCGCCGTGCAATTGGGAGACCCGCGTCTTGTCGAGATGCTGGATCGCGCTGCGGCGCATCCGCTATGGACCAATCGGGCCAAGGCCAAGGAAGCGTACGACGCCGAAAACCCGGGGCGCCGCTACGGAGTGGGTTTTGCTCAAGTCCAGAAAGATTACGGTACAGGTGCGGATACCAGCGCGCTGGTGCTTGAGTTCGATGCGATGGGGAAAATCACCATGCGCCATTGTGCTCAAGAGATTGGCACCGGGGCCACGACGGGTCAGCAGGTCATGGTTCAGCAGTTGCTGGGCAAAGTGCCCGACGTTGCCATTTTCGGTGAAACCGAGTTTGAGCAATTGCCGCTGAAAAGCAATCTCGAACCGTTTACGATTACCCAGGAGCAGCAAGACGAACTGTCGAAAGATCCCTACTGGGTGCCGTTTATGCTGCCTGCCATGAGCGCTTCCAATAGTGTCTATTTTGTTGGCTTTGGCACACGCCAGGCGGCGCTGTTCTTGCTGGAGCACGCGATTTGGCCGGCGGCAAAATCGATTTGGAGCGAAGGCCCTGGCGGCGGGCAAATTAATAGCGGCAATGTACAAATGTCCGATTTGCGCGCGGTACCGGGTGGCATCGGGGGCGGGGGGATGTCGCCGATACCATTCGAGCAGTTGGCCAAGCGGGCGCATAGCATGGGTTTGGTGACAGGGGTTGCATTGCATTGCTTCAGTCGCTGGGAGTGGGCGCGTGCGGAATTCGATATTCCCGGTGTCGGCCTGCGCACTCTGCCGGTAGATGCGTTGGCGGTGCGCTATGGTGATGGCGCTTCTGCCGCATTGAAGCACCGTATGACCGCCGGGGGTTACGATTACCTTCATCGCAGCAGTGTGCATTTCCCATCAGCGCAGCGTAACAATGCCGGGGTCACAACCTACACACCCGCAGCCTGTCTGGTTGAGTTGAATGTCAACACTTTCACCGGCCAGGTCGAGCTCATGCAGCATCATAGCTTGCTGGACCCGGGTAAGGTGGTGGTGCCTGAACTGGTATCAGGGCAGCAGCAGGGCGGGCTGGCCATGGGGATCGGGCATGCCCTGTACGAGGAGTTGCCGCTATACGATGACGGCCCGGGCAATGGCACATGGAATTTCAATCGCTACGTTTTGCCCCGGGGCAAAGATGTGGCCGTCTGGGCGCAAACGGCCGAATATTTACCCCCTTTGTCGGAAACGTCGCCACCCAAAGGGTTGGCTGAGGTGGTCATGATTCCTGTCGTGCCTGCGATAGGCAATGCCATTGCGCATGCCATTGGCAAGCGTTTGTATCGTCTTCCCTTTACGCCCGAGAAAATCAAGAAGGCCCTGGCATGAGTATAGAAAAAAGGACGTTAGCTTTAACGATCAACGGGAAATCCACCGGACCTTTCGAGGTGCCCGTAGGCATGCCCATGATCGACTTTTTGCACGAGTATCTGAATTTAACTGGGACGCATTTTGGCTGTGGCCAGGGCATTTGCCATGCGTGCACAGTCGTTGAGCAGCATGCCGATGGCACGACATCGGATGTTCGAACCTGTGTTTTTGATGCCCATTTTTTTCACGGCAAGTCGATTGTGACCATCGAGGGCCATGCCAGGAAGAATGCGGATGGCACGCTGCAAAGCTTAACGCCTGTGCAACAGGCGTTTATCGAGCACTTTTCCTTTCAGTGCGGTTATTGCACCGCCGGTTTTGTCGCTGCCGCCACAGTGTTCATCGACCGTCTTAAACGGGAACCTGTTGAACGTGCGGATCTGGAGAGTGCGATCGAGGTGGCATTGAATGACCATATCTGCCGTTGCACGGGTTATGTTCGCTACTATGAGGCGGTGCGTGAAGTGGCACTGAATACGCCGGGCTGCGTGATCAATGAAGCTTAAGACAAGGGGGTTCAAATGAAACGCCGAGGCTTGCGTATTGCCATTGGGTGTATTTTTGGCGTGGTTGTTCTTTTTGTTGTGGCGGTGCTTAGCGGCCTGTTCAATCAGTCGACAGTGTCGTCGCAAGCGAAGTCGCCACTCACAGAAGAGCAAATGCAATCGCTTCTACCCCGGGGTCGAGAGTTGGCGCTGGCCGGTGATTGTTTCGGGTGTCATTCCCAGCCGCAAGGGCCCAGGGGCAGTGGCGGTGTTGCCATTGACACGCCCTTTGGCACTTTGCACTCAACGAACATCACACCTGATCCCAAGCACGGAATTGGCGATTACACGCGTGAAGACTTTCATCGTGTTTTGCGAGATGGTGTCGCGCCCGGTGGTCGTAACTTGTATCCGGCGATGCCTTATGTTTTTACGCATATCACGCGGCCGGATGACATTGATGCGCTCTATGCTTACTTTATGAGCATTGAGCCGATTGCTGTGTCTAATGTGTCCAATACTGGTGTGTTCCAGTTTCCGGTGCGACCGTTCATGAATTTCTGGAACCTGCTTAATTTTCCTGATCGTGAGCCGCCAAGCAAGACAAATGCGTCCGAACAATGGCTTCGTGGGGCTTATCTTGTTCAAGGTGTGGGTCATTGCGCGGCGTGTCATACCCCTCAGAACTTCATGATGGGCACCGACTTCTCTCGCTCGTTGCAGGGCGGAAATATCAATGGCGTGGATGTGCCCGATATCACCGCCGGAAACTTAAGCCAGCGCGGCTTCGATGTGCGTACGTTGGTTCAGTATTTAAATACCGGTGTATCGCCTCAGGGAACCGCCTACTCAGACATGTATACGGTGGTGCACTTCTCGACAAGCCAAATGCAAACCGACGATGTCCAGGCCATTGCAACGTATTTGCTAACGGGCCCCGATGGAAAAGTTGCTGTACCGGCAGCGCCACCCGAACCGGTCTCTGTTGCAGCAACGCCTGAAACCGGGGAGACCGATCAGGTTACCGGGCGCCTGACTTATGCTTCAGCCTGTGCCGGCTGTCATGGCGCGAATGGCGAAGGTATTCCCAATGTTGCGCCCGCAATGTACGGCAACTCGACGCTTGCCAGTGATAGCCCGCACAATTTGATTAAGGTCATTCTCGAGGGTATTCCCACCCAGGTGTTTTCCGATGGTCAGCGTATGTACGCGATGCCGGGTTTCTCGGGTGAGCTGAGTAACGAAACAATTGCCGATTTGGCAACCTGGCTTAGAGGACAGTGGGGCGGCAAGAGCACACCGGTTACCGTGGAGCAGGTTAATGCTGTTGTGCGCGCTATAGATTGAGCCCCCTTTTCTGATTTTTCAAGTGGTGAAACCTACCCTAGAACCAGCGCAGCAGAAACACGCCGATAATCGGGAACGCAATAAATACGCCAACCCCCACCATATTTGCCGCTACGAAAGGCATGCTGCCTTTGAAAATCGTGCGAATCGGTACATCCGGGTTCATCGTTTTCACCGTGAAAACATTCATGCCAACCGGCGGTGTTAACAGGCCGATTTCAATCATCATCACCACAAAAATACCAAACCAAATCGGGTGAATGCCGACCGACGTTGCAATGGCATGAAAAATAGGCGCAGTCAGAATCAGCAGACTCAGGCTTTCCATTAGCGCACCCAATACCAGGTAGATCACCATCATCATTAACAGCAATCCAAGCGTGCCCATATTCTGTTGCTGAAGCATGTCGATTAATGCTGCAGTAAGGCCGGATAACGTGATGAAGTTTGCGAACACGAATGCACCGAATACAATGGTGAAGATCATAGCGGTGGTACGGGCCGTGTCTTTCAGGCATTCGAACAGGGTCGGCCAGGTCATTTTGCGTCTGAGCAAGCCGATTAATAAGGCGCCGCTTGCCCCAATGCCGGCAGACTCGGTTGCCGTGAAAATCCCGGCGTACAAACCACCAATAATAGCGACGAACAGCAACAGAATCATCCACACACTTTTTAACGACGTGAAACGCTCTTGCCAGCTTTTTCGCTCTCCGGTGGGTCCCCAATCCGGATGCAGCGTAACAACGCCTATAACCGCAATAACAAACAGTAGAGCCAGCATCAGGCCTGGCACAATGGCGGCAATAAACAATTGTCGAATGTCGGTATTGGTTAACAACCCGTAAACCACCAACGGCACAGAGGGCGGTATTAGTACGCCAAGCACGCCCGCCGAGGCGACGGAGCCGCACGACAGCGCATCGTGGTAACCCAGGCGGCGCATGGGAGGAATAGCAACCTTGCTCATGGTGGCGGCCGTGGCAATAGAGCTGCCCGAGATCGCAGCAAATATCGCGCACGCTGCAACCGTTGCATGCGCCAAACCGCCACGAAGATGACCTAGCCAGGCATTGGCTGCCTTGTACAAATCTTCCGACAGATCTGACTTGTGTACGAACAAGCCCATTAAAATAAACATGGGCAGAACGGCCATGCCGTCGTTGGCAGATGCATCGACAACCTGTTGTGCCAGCATGGAATAAGCCGACTCGAAGCTGCCGCGTAGCAGTGCAAAGCCAACCGTGCCAACGATCAACATTGCGAAAGCAAGCGGAACACCCGCGAAGGCCAACAAAAACAGGATGCCGAAGCCAATCAGGGAAGCAATCATTGGGGTACCTCCGTTGGCGTTGCGATGGCCCGCATTGCTTCAATGGTGCGCACGCCGGCAACGACAACTGACACAGCCGAGAAAATCGACATTGCATAAGCCAGAGGCGCCATGTTTAAGTCGAGTACGATTGTTGCGGTGTTGTTTCCTGCGTATTCACCGGCCTGTACCCACAGTCGCCAGGCTATAACGGCCAGCGCAACGCCACTAAGCAGTTCTGCCGGCACTTGTAAACAGGCTTTCCTGCGGTTGCTGACACCACTGGTAAAAAGATCAACGGTTATGTGGCCGCCGGCCTGGGTAACCAGCGGCAGGGCGGTAAAAATGGCCATTGCCATCGCGAACTGGATAATTTCCGAAGCGCCCGGAATCGGATGAGCGAAAACATAACGGGCAAATACGTCGGAGAACGTCAGTACAACAATTAATGCCAAAGGCAATGCACTGACGTAACCCAAGACGCGAGCAAAATAGCTGAAACCAAATGCTCTTGTAGTCATGGTCGTGTCCGGTAGGTTTACTGCGCGTACGATTTGGCTTCCTGCTCGTAGAACTTAAGCGCAGCCTCACCGTCGACGTCCAACTCAGCGGCTGCCGTTATCCAGTCACTGCGCAACTTCTTGCCGTATGTGTGCAAAGTAGTCATCAGGCTTTCGTCTGCCTCCATGAACGGTGTGCCTTGACCTGCAACATCTTTGCGTAATTTGGCTTCAAGCTGATCAATGGCTTCCAGGCGAGCGGCAAAAGCCTCGCCGGATAAGTCCATGACGATCTTGCGATCGGCCTCGGAAATGGCTTGCCAGCTTTTTTTGTTGACGAACAGCGCGAAGCTGGGCGCCGACATTTGCCCCGGTATGTCGGTAACGGCTTTGGCGTATTGGGCGGTATGGAATGCGGTGGCGCTATAGAGCGGGTAGCCTGCAAACGCATCGACCGTGCCACCGGAAATAATTTCGTAGCTGCGGGCGGCCGGTGCAACGACGACACCTGCGCCGGTCTCGGTCAGCATGTTGGCGACATTACCGGCAACAGAATAAATTTTGATGCCGTCAAGGTCGGCTGTGGACTTGACGGGGTCACTCATGCCGTAAATGGGCCCACCCGGAAAGGTGAAAAGCGACAACAACTGAACGTCTTTATATTCGTTGGCGTCGGCAAAGTATTTTTCGTAGGTGCGCCATAGGGCAATGGAGCTGCCCTTTGCGTTGACGTTAATGAACGGCAGATGCGCGATTTGCGAAAGCTTGACCCTGCCTTGCAGAAAGCCGTGGTACATGTAGGCGCCGTCAAAAACCCCTTTTTCAACCGCATCCATCTGCGCCTGAGGTGAGGCCATACTGGCCGGGGCGAAATCAATTTTGACACGCCCATCGGTAGCCTTGACTACATCTTCTGCCCAAGGCTTCAACACCATGGTGTTGAATGGGTCTTGCGGTGCCATGAACATATTAAACAGCAGTTTGGTTTCCGCTTGAGCGGCCGTTCCGATAGCAGCGAGTGCCAGCACGCCCGCACCCAGCACGTTCTTGATATTCATGATTTGTCTCCTTTGGTGTTTGTATATTTTGAAACTGCTTTGGCAGTTATGCGGCAGGTTTGGACTCTGCTCTTGTTGTGGCCGCCGACGATACCGGCGGCGCGAAAATAACGTCGTAGTCACGCGCGATTCGAGTCGCCTCCGCCGGGTTGGTTACGTTGTGCAACCGCTGATACAGCTCTAGCAATTTTCCGGCCGGGGCGGCCCAGAACAGGGCTGTGACGGCTTCACCTGAGTTATTAAAGAAGGCATGGGGCAAGCCTCGCGGCATGCGCACCAGGTCGCCACTGGACGCCGTTCTTTTTTTGCCGTCCAAAAGCAGGTCGATACGGCCGTCAATAACAAAAATGTATTCGTCCTGGAACGGGTGTGTGTGCGGTGGAACAAACGTTTCAATGGGAAACGTTGCATGCCACGCTATGCTCTCGTCACTCACTTGTTTAGGTACGTAAACTTGTCCCATTACATTCCAGGCCACACCATCCAGGCCAGCATTGGCCGGGGTGATGTCGGGGATTTCAAGGGTGGTGGATGAAGTCTCAGTCATGATGAATGGCTCCTGGTTATGCCGTCAGGCGGTCTAAAGTAGATTTCACCAAGGGGTTGGTAGAGGCAAATCTGGGCTTGAAGCCTTGTCGAGCCGTTACCAGCTCTTCTTCATCCCAGTAACCAATCAAGATGCCCCCTTCTGAAATGCGAGGTTGCACCTCGACCGACTCGATCGCATCGTCGGTAACGGTGACGCGTTGACGCGGTGCTCTGGCCCACTGGAACAGCGCTTCGTGAAGCCGCGCACGTGCTTCAATGTGTTCGTGTTCTTGTGATTCACCCAAATCGTGAAATTCGTTGGGATCGTTTTGCAGGTCAAAAAGCATCGGACGATAGTTTTCAAACAAGACGTACTTCCAACGCCCATCAAAAATCATGCGCATCCAGGCCTGGCGCGCCTTCGTGTTCAGCTCAATACGAGAATCCTGGAAGGCGTAGTCGTACTCGCAAATTACTGTCTGGCGCCAGTCTTTTGGTTGCTCGCCAAAAAGCAGGGGGCGCAACGAACGTCCATCCATAATGTGGGGCACGGCGGGGCCGCCGTAAGCATCAAGAAAGGTGGGGGCCAAATCCACGGCTTCGACCAGTGCTTTGTTGCGCGTGTTTCGGGTGCAGTCGGCCCTGGGATCTGGGTCGTACACAATCAGTGGCACACGTATCACCGGTTCGTGGAAAAGGTCTTTTTCACCCATCCAATGATCGCCCATGTAATCGCCATGGTCTGACGTGAAGACGATCATGGTGTTGTCCATCAGGCCGCGCTCCTCCATGAATGAGAACAGCAGACCCAACTGGTCGTCGATTTGTTTAATTAGGCCCATGTAACCGCAAAGCACTGTTTCACGCACTTCATCTCGCGAGAATGTCTGTGAAACACGATGATGCATCATGGCTTCATAAACAGGGTGAGGGTTGTGCTTTTCTTCTTCCGAGCGCACTACCGGCAAGGCATCCGACGGCTTGAACATACTGGCATAGGGCTCGGGCGCAATGTAGGGCCAATGCGGCTTAATGTAAGACAAGTGCATGCACCATGGCCGATTACCGGCTTCGTCGATAAAGTCCATGGCACGACGAGTAATGTAGGGCGTTTCCGAATGTTCGTCGGGTATGCGAGCTGCCTTGTTGGAGTATTTCAGAAACCAGCCTGATCGGATATTCCCTTCGTCATCGACGGTTGCATTTGCCCACTCTTCCCAGGGGTTATCGCCTTCAAAACCCTGATCCCTTAAATACTGGTTGTAGGCAGGTTCGGGGTCATGACCCGAATAGGGGTGGATGCCGTCGTCTCGCTCGTAGGGGTCGAAACCACATTCGCCAATGCGGCGTCCGATCTTTGAGTTCGGGTCAATGCCCAATCTGGCCATGCCGGAAAGGTCGGCCCTCATGTGGGTTTTACCGACAATGGCCGACTGCACGCCGAGTGGACGCAGGTGATCACCTATTGTCATTTCACCGACTTTGAGCGGAACAAAATTCCAGCTGGCCCCGTGTGAATGAACATACCGGCCGGTGTAATAACTCATGCGGGATGGGCCGCAGACCGGCGATTGCACATAGGCGCGTTCAAACAAAACACCTTTTGCGGCCAGCGCGTCGAGATTGGGGGTTTTCAAGGCGGGGTGGCCAAAGCACGACAGATAATCGGCGCGCAGTTGGTCACACATAATGAAGAGGACGTTCTTCACTTTGCGCTTATTCATATCTCCTCCTGATACTTGTGTCATGGGGATTAATAATTCTGTAAATCAATTCTAAGGAGCCGTCATTTATTCGAGTAGTGCTTTCTTTTCATGTCGATTACCATTGGTTATCGCATGAGAGGAGGATCGTATGCGTCTACAACAACTCGAACTGTTGGTTACCCTAGCCGAGCAGGGTAGCCTTCGGGCCGCAGCGGAAGTGCTGAACATCACTCAACCAGCTCTAAGCAAGTCACTACGACGACTGGAAGAAGAGTTTGGTACTGCGTTGGTGCAGCGCAGCGCCAAAGGGGTTCGGCTGACGCAGGTTGGCGAGCTGCTGGCCGCCCGGGCGGTCACCGTCATACGGGAAGTGGCACGCGCTCACGAAGATATTTCCTCGCACCTAGGGAATACAACCGGTCGGGTTACGGTTGGGTTATCACCCGCAGTAGCGGTGCTTTTTTCGCCGGGCGCGGTAGCGCGTTTTCGCAGGCGCTGGCCCCGAGCCAGGGTTTGCATCCGCGATGTGTTGTATCCGCAAGCGTTGCATCAGCTGCGGCGTGGTGATTTGGACTTTGTCTTAGGGCCGGTGCCGGCAACCGGGGTTGGGGCTGACCTGCTTTGTCAGGTGCTGTTTCACAGCCAGGAAGTGATTGGAGCAAGACGAGGTCACCCGCTGGCTAAGGTACGTAAATTGAAGGATTTGTCTGATGCTTCATGGATACTGGTGGGGCCGGCGCGTGGGCCGGGTGACCCCCAGCATCTGCACCTGGAAGAGCGCGGCATGCCACCACCCAAGGTGCCCCTTGAGTGTGAGTCTTTTTTTTCTCTGCTCAGCCTGATGCCTACACAAGACGTCATCGGCATTATGCCGCGCAGTTTTCTTAATCGTCACGGTCGCCGGGCCGGGCTGGTGTCTCTACCGATTGAAGACCCTTTGCCCATCACCACAATTTATGCGGTCTCGCGCAGCGACGCACCCCTAAGCCTGCCGTCACAAGACCTGCTTGAGGCTTTCATGCAAGAGGCTCGTGAGGTTGTGAATAGCCAATTGAAATAACTCTCATGTCCCGTATCAATTGCCCGCAATGTCGGCGTCCCGAATCGTACTGCGTTTGCAAGTACATCACAAAGGTGTCCAGCACCACACGGGTTCTTATTTTGCAGCACCCGGAAGAAGATCGGCATCCGTTTAATACCGGCCGCCTGGCTGCATTAAGCTTGAGAAATTGTGATCTTTGGATCGGTGAACAGTTTTCTGGTCTTAGTGAAGAGCTGGCAAAGTTTTCATCTGTGTATTTGCTGTTTCCCGGAGAATCGGCAAAAACGCCCCCGGCGCTGGCCGAACATGCCGCCACCAAGCCAACGCTATTGATCGTGCCGGACGGCACCTGGCGTAAAGCCAGCAAAATTCTTTATGCAAACCCGCAGTTGGAAAGTTTGCCGCGCGTTACGTTGGGGCCGGGCAACCCCTCGCGTTATCGCATTCGCAAAGCGCCGAAACCTGAGGCCGTCGCGACCATCGAAGCAATTGTGCGCACCCTGGAAGTTTGGGAGCCTGCAAACGATTTTTCGTCGGTTCTGAATCCGTTTGAAGTGATGGTGGAACAGCAGTTGGCGGCTTATTCAGCTGGAAACCGCTGATCCGTAATTTACAGCAGCGACGCAATCAACCAGTAAATAATGGCCGCTAGCATTGCCGATGCCGGCACGGTAATAATCCAGGCGGCAACAATCTTGGTAACGGCAGTGCGCTTCACCAATTCGTTTTTGTAAACCTTGCGCATCTTCTTGTATTCTTTTTTGCTCAGCTCAACGTCAGCCTCGTGTGCTTTCAGCTCCTTGAGCATGGTCTGTTTGGTGGCCACGTCGGCGGCGGCAAAACGGTCGAGGAAGGCCTCAACAATTTCCTTGTCGGCGCCAGAATGATGGTGCTTGATTTCCTCGAGCATACGTGAATAGTTTGATTTCAAACGTTCACGCAGGAAGCCCACACCGAAAATGCCGCCAATGGCAATGTGGGTAGAGCTGACCGGCAGGCCCAGTTGCGATGCAATAATAACGGTAATGGCGGCAGCCATGGCCACGGAAAACGCACGCATCTGGTCGAGGTCGGTAATTTCACCACCCACGGTACGAATGAGTTTGGGGCCGTACAGGGCCAGGCCAAGGGCAATGCCAAAGGCCCCGATCAGCAACACCCACAATGGAATACCGGCTTGTTCCGATACACCGCCGCGCAGCACGGTGTCGGCAATGGCAGCCAGCGGCCCGATGGCGTTGGCGACATCGTTGGCGCCATGGGCAAAGCTCAGCAGCGCTGCAGCAAAAACCAACGGAATGGTGAACAATGAGTTGATTGCTTTTTTGGTGTTGTTAAGCAGGCTGGCGCGCCGGGTAAGGAGGTTTCGCATGAACAGCCAAAACAACAGCCCCATGGCCACCCCGATTCCAGCGGCGGTGTAGAAGTCCACTTTCCAGATTTTACTTAGGCCTTTAAGCATCAAGTAGGTGGAAAAGGCGAAAGCCATGACGCCAATGAGGATGGGAACCGTTACCCTGGCGGCCTTCACCATATCTGTTTTATAGGTAATGGCTCGCTTGATCCACAACAGAAAGCCGGCGGCAATGAGTCCACCCAGTACGGGTGAAATGACCCAGCTGGCTGCGATTTTTCCCAAGATAGGCCAGTTTGCGGCGGCAAAGCCGCCGGCAGCCAGGCCTGCGCCCAGAACGGCGCCCACGATTGAATGGGTGGTGGAAACGGGTGCGCCAAGGGCCGTGGCCAGGTTCAGCCAAAGTGCCCCGGCCAGCAGGGCAGAAGTCATCAGCGCAATGAAGTGGTCGCTATCGGGAACGTACGACATGTCGATAATGCCGCCGCGCACGGTAGAAATGACGTCACCCCCCGCGATAATGGCACCGGCCATTTCGAACAGGGCGGCAATCACAATGGCCCAGCCCATGGATATCGATTGCGACCCGACCGCAGGCCCGACATTATTGGCGACGTCGTTGGCGCCGATGTTCATGGCCATGTAGCCGCCAATCATGGAGGCCACGACCAGCAAAATTCCTTGCTGTCCGGTAATGCCCAAGCCCAGGGATGAGTAGATCATGATGCCGGCAACAAACAGCAGTGCCAGGCCGTAGCGGAAGAACTCGCGTCGGCTGCGTTTGGTACCTTGTTGCAGGTCGTTCACGTTTTGTAGCTTCATGGGTTTTTGAGGCTTGGTTGATCATTCAAGGAGAAACAGTGCGAATTATGACATTTCTTTTTTCTGTCATATTGCGCGCATGAAAAAGCCCATGGGTTGTCTGCATGGGCGAGTCTTATTTTAACCGTTATCGTGGGTCGGGCTGATTTTGCCCGTTAACGCGGGTTTGGCGCAATCGGTTACCCAATGATTTTTACTTTTTTAAGGCAGGGCATAAGCAATAACGTCATCACCGGCCGTGGTGTCCAGCGATCCATGCCCCCCTGCCACGACCACAAGGTATTGTTTGCCGTTTTGACCCATAAAGCTCATGGGTGTGGCCTGGCCTCCTGCGGGCAGACGCTGTTCCCACAATTGTTTGCCGGTTGAAACGTCATACCCCCTGACGTAGTTGTCGATGGTGCCCGACAAAAAGGCAACGCCGCCCGCCGTCATGAGTGGCCCCCCTAGATTGGGCACCCCCATTTTGAAAGGCAGGGGTAGGGGCGAACTGTCGACTACCGTACCGTTTTTGTGCTTCCAGATAATTTCACCCGTGGCAAGGTCGGCGCCTGCAACATAGCCCCAGGGCGGAGCCTGGCACGGTAAGCCCAATAACGACAGGAAGGGGAATAATTTAACCGCATAAGGCGCACCAAAGTTTTCGTTCAGGGCGGGTAAACCGTATTCCGGCGGTGTGTTGTGAACCGCCAGCGAAGTGTCGTCGTTACGCGGAATAAGTTGTGACACAAATGCCAGGTAAGTTGGTGTCGTAAAAGCAACCTGGCGTTCCGGGTCAACCGCAATACTGCCCCAATTGAACACGCCGAAATTACCTGGATAAACGAGCGAGCCTTGCAGTGAGGGCGGTGTAAAGCGCCCTTCGTAACGGTATCGATGAAACTGGATGCGGCAGGCCAGTTGGTCGAACAGGGAGGCCCCCCACATATCGGCTCCCGCAAGTTCCGGTGGGTTGAACGACAGTTTTGAAACAGGTTGGGTTGGCGCCGTGAAGTCACCCAGCACAGCGCCTTGGGCGGCGGGCTCTTCCTTCACCGGCAAAACAGGTTCGCCGGTAAGCCGGTTCAGAACAAACAGTTCACCTTGTTTGGTAGGTTGTACCAGGGCCGGCACCGTTTCGCCGTTAATCGTGAGGTCGAGCAAGCTGGGTTGAGAAGGAACATCGTAATCCCACAGGTCGTGGTGGACGGTTTGGAAATGCCAGCGTACCCGGCCGGTGTCCAGTTCCAGCGCGACAATGGAGCTGGCGTATTTTTCCACTTCGGGGCTACGATCGCCGCCCCATTGGTCGGGCGGCTGGTTTCCCATAGGAACGTAAATGAGTCCAAACTCTTCGTCAACGCTGCTGATGCTCCAGCTGTTGGGAGAGTTCGGCGTGTAGGTTTCTCCCGGCGCAATGGGTTCGGTTTGCTCGGGGTTAGCGGCATCCCAATTCCAGACCAGTTCGCCGGTATTCACGTTGAAAGCGCGAATTACGCCGGATGGTTCGCTGGTGGAGACATTGTCGAGTACGGTACCACCCACAATCAGCAGGTCTTCAGTCACCACCGCCGGAGAGGTGGAATAGTAGCCGCCCACACGTTTGTTGGGCATGTTGTTCCACAGATCGATTTCACCTTTACCTTGCCCAAAGGCCGAGCAGACCTTGCCGTTCTCCGGGTTTAGCGCAATCACGCGGCCGTCGGAAGTGGGCATGAACAGACGGGAATTGCAAGTGTCGGTAAACCCTTCCAACGCCGTTTTGTCCACTTCGGCCTGATATGAAAGGCCGCGGCAGGTAAGGTGCTGCAGGGCCATATCGCCTTCGATTTCCGGGTCGAAACGCCATAACTCCTCGCCCGACGTGGCATCCAGTGCAATTACGTTTTGGTGCGGTGTGCACAGGAATAGGCGATTGCCCACGTTCAGGGGGGTGACCTGAAAAGTGGTTTCCACCGGGTCGCCCGGCTGGCCACGCATATCGCCTGTTTTGTAGTGCCAGGCCACTTCCAGTTGTCTGATGTTTTCCGGTGTGATCTGGTCCAGTGGCGAATAACGTTGACCAAAGCCGGTGCGGCCGTAGGCATGCCACTCTGCTTCTGGAATCTCGGGCGCGCGATAGGTGTCGGGCGTGCTACGCATGGCAAGCGTGCCGTTGACGCGGTGCGAGTCGGTGATCCAACTGGCTGCGGACACAACCAGCGTGCCCAACAGGGCCAGCCATAGCAAGCCTTTATTGAATCCCGGGATGCCTTGTAATGATCGGTTTACCCAAGGCACCAGCAGCCACAAGCCAATGAGGAAAAACAGCCCGACTCTTGCCGCCAACGGCCACCAGTCGAATCCTTGTTCATGAATCGACCACCACACAAGACCGCCCAATAGTAGGGCGTACCACAGCAGCGCCAAGGCTTTCTGCTTGAACAATAAAACGGCAATCAGCAGTAAAGCCAGGCCGAAGGCGATATATGCTGGCGTGTCGCCCAATACGAAGAGCCAGAGGCCGCCCGCCGATAAACCTAACCCGGCCAGTAGCAGCACGAATGCGGTAAGGGAAAGAAGCAGCGGGCGTCTGGTTGGGTTCATGAACTTTCCTGTGGCTTGATTCGGAACCAAAGCCCATAAAGGGCTGGGACAAATAATAGAGTAATAGCGGTACCTACGGCTACCCCTCCAATCAATACGAAGGCCAGTGGACCCCAGAAAGTGTCCAGGGTTAACGGGACAAAGGCAAATACAGCGGCCAATGCAGTCAGTACCACAGGGCGGGCACGTTGCACGGCGGCTTCCACCACCCCTTCGAACGGGTTCATGCCGGCCTTGAAGTTATCGGCGACTTGCTGCGTCAGTATCAGCGTGTTGCGCATCAGAATGCCCGCCAGGCCGGTAAGCCCAAGCAGGGCGACAAAGCCAAAGGGCTGGTGGAACAGAAGCAAGGCCAGTACGGCACCGATCAGCCCAAGCGGCGCCGTTGCAATAACCATGAATGTGCCTGAAAAGGACCGCATTTGCAGCATGATGAAAATCAACATGACGGCGAACATGATGGGTTGCATCTTTTGAATAGATGATTCGCCTTTGGTCGATTCTTCGACCGAACCGGCCAATTCCAAGTGATATCCTGCAGGAAGATGGTTGCGCAATGGCTCAAGGCTGTTCCACAAGGCCAGGCTGACATCATTGGGTTGCGCGCCCTCGACATCGCCCTGAACCATCAGTACGCGCTCGCGATTGTGCCTTTTAACCACTGGCTCTTCAAAGCGGGTTTCAATTTTGCCCAATTGTGAAAAAGGCAGCTTGCGACCTTCCGGCGTCACAATTTCAATGCGATTCAATATGTCGGCATCGTTGCGTGCGTCGTGGCCCAGCCCGGCCATGCGCGCAACGACATTCACACTGCGAATGTCTTGGCGAACCTGGGTTATGGTGACGCCCTCAAGCTGGAATTGAAGCTGGCGGGAAACGTCCAGCGGTGTCATGCCCAGCAAGCGCAGACGTTCTTTATCCATGTTCAGATGCAAAATGGGTGCGCGCTCATTCCAGTCGAGGTGAGCGCCATGGATGTTCGGATGTTGTTGCATCACGTTGCGGACATCGTAGGCAATATCACGCAAGGTGTCAGGGTTGGGGCCCAATATACGGAAGGCGACAGGCCACGTGACGGGGGGGCCGTACAGCAGGGTCTGAGCGCGCACGCGGGCTTCAGGGAAACGGCCATTGTCAATGGCCTGATTGACCCGTTCAATGATCCGGTCGCGTGCTTGCGCGTCGGTTGCCACGGCAATCAGTTTGGCGAATCCGGGGTCGGGCATCTCGGGGCTGGCAGAAATGAAAAAGCGCGGGGCGCCGGCGCCAATGTAGGCCGATAGCGACGCTATTTCTTCCATGGGTGAAAGCAGGGCCTCCAGTTTTTGAACAGTGCGGTCTGTGGCTTCAATGCTGGTGCCTTGCGGCATGTACACGCTGATCAGCACTTCGGGGCGGTCTGAGGTGGGAAAGAATTGTTTCTGCACAACCGTTGCCATACCCGCAATGGCCAGCAGCAAAAGCCCGATGGTAAAGGCCACAACGGTTTTCCGGTGTACAACGCACCAGGAGATCAGTGCGCGCAGGCGTTGATAGCGCGGCGACTGGTAGGGCTGGTGATGTGTATTCGCTTCATTCGGCCCGTGTGCCTGGGGCTTGTTTTGGGCCGGCAGCATCTTGACGCCCAGATACGGCACAAAAATCACGGCAACCAGCCAGGATACGATCAGTGAAATGCCCAGTACCCAGAAAATATTGCCGGTGTATTCACCGACTGCCGATTGTGCAAATCCAATAGGAATAAAGCCCGCAACAGTCACCAACGTGCCAAACAGCATGGGTGCAGCGGTAACTGTCCAGGCGTGTGCCGCGGCTTTTACGCGGTCCCATCCTTCTTCCATTTTGACGAGCATCATCTCGACCGAGATAATGGCGTCGTCAACCAACAGGCCCAGGGCCAGAATCAAGGCGCCTAACGTGACGCGGTCCAGGTTGATCCCCATCATCAGCATGATCAGGAAAGTGATACCCAGCGTAACGGGAACCGCAATGCCCACGATGAGGCCCGCGCGCAGGCCAATGGCCAGGATACTAATGGCAACGACGACGGCGACGGCGATGAAAAACTTGATTTGAAACAGATTGACCGCGCCGGCAATGGCATTGGCCTGATTCGTTAATACATTCAACGACATCCCGAGCGGTAAACGGGTCCGCTCCTGTTCGATGAAATCCGCCAGCCGATCTCCCAGTTCCAGCCCGTTCACGCCGCTTTCCATGACTACGCCAATCAAAACGGCGTCTTGCCCTTTTGAACGTACCATGTAGGAGGGCGGATCTTCATAGCCGCGATGAATGGTGGCGATGTCGGCCAGGCGAATAAGACGTTCGCCGATGCGCAAGGGGACATTGGCCAGCGCCTTGGGGTCCGACAGGTCGCTGTCCAGCCGCAAATACAAACGTGGTCCATCTGTTTCAATGCGTCCGGCCGGCATCAGGCTGTTCTGGGCGTCGATGGCCTGGAAAATTGCCGTGGGCGAGAGTCCCAGATTATTCAGTTGTATGGGGTCGAATTCGATGAAGACACGTTCGCTGCGTTCCCCCAGTATCAGGGCTTTACGTACGCCAGGAACCTGCCGTATGCGATCGCGGATATTTTCCGCGTCTCGCGTGACAAGGCGCATCGGCAGGCCAGGTGCGGTTAAGGCAATCAAATTGAAGTAGACGTCGGCAAAATCGTCATTCACGATCGGCCCAATGACGCCTTCGGGCAGGTCGCCGGCCTCTTCCTGCATGCGTTTGCGTACTTCGTAAAAAAGGTCGGGCACGATCTCTTTGGGCGTATTGTCTTGGAACTCGACCTGCAAGTTGACCTGGCCCGGGCGCACCGTTGTTTCAATTTCGTGCAGGTGGGCCACTTCCTGAATGCGTTTTTCAAGCCGGTTGGCGACTTGTTCCTGCATTTCCTGCGGTGTGGCGCCAGGCCAGTTGGCCGACACCACCAGTGCGCGCACGGTAAACGGGGGGTCTTCCGCCCGCCCCAGCGACAGAAAGGCATAGATGCCGGCAACAACCGCCAGGATCAAAAAGAACAGGGTAATGGCGCGTTCCTTGACCGCCAGTGCCGACAGGTTTGGGAAGCTCATTCGCCTTGCACCCGAACGTCCATATCTTCTTGCAAAAGGTGTGTACCCACGGCCACGATCTGCTCGCTGCTTTCAAGCGGGCCGCTCACTTGGGCTGTTTCAGTTTCAATCCGAACGATTGAGACAGGCACGGGAATGACTTTTCCCGCCTGAATTCGCCACACGTGAGCTCCGCTGCCTCGTTCGCTGATCGCCCCGAGTGGAACCACAAAAGTGGTTTCGGCTGAGGGAGCTGAATTGAACTGAGTTCGAACCACGCTTCCCAATTGAAGCGCCGGGCTGTCGCCATCAGGTATGGCGAGCGCGTAGCGTGCGCGAAGTGTGCGACTTTGCGGGTCAACTGCGCCGGCGGTTTCCCGTAGTGTCAACGGAAACACTTGTTGTCCAAGTAACAGACTTCCTTGTTCAGGCGGCACGGTGTCTTCAGGAAAATAGACTTCCACTTCACGCGGGCCTGAATGGGCCAGGCGGGCAACGGTAAAGCCCGATGTCACGACTTGCCCCTCTTCTGCGCTGACGTCAATCAAAACACCGTTGGCCGGTGCATTAAGCTGCGCGTAGTCCAGTGCATTCCTGGCCTGGGTCAATTGTGTTTGTGCCACGTCGCGTCGTGCGCGTGCTTCGCGCAACATCAGCTCGGCCTGTTCGGCCGCCTGCTTGCTTACCGCGTTGTGCTGCAGTAACGCCTGGTGGCGGGTGAGGTCAGCCTGTGCAATGCGCAAGGCGGCGTTTGCGGCCGCCAAGTCGGCTTGCGCACCTTGAACGCGTTCGTGAAAATCACGTGGGTCCAGCTCGAAGAGTGCCTGACCCTGGTTGACGGTTTGACCGGCATCGACGAAACGCTTGGCAATACGGCCGGCAACTTGAAAAGCCAGGGGAGACTCAGTGCGTGCACGTACTGTGCCCGACAGGCTCAATGATGAGTGGTTGTCTGGTTCCACGACCCAGGGTTTGACGATGGGCGCTTGCGATTGAGACGAGGAAGTGGCGGCGTTGTTGCATCCGTTAAGCAACAATGCCGCCGCCGCAATGAGGCAGGCAATAAATGCACGCATGGTACGTTCTCGTGAAGATGATCAGCGAGATCGTACCGCATTCTTATGCGTGGGTTTTAGACCCCGCCGTTTTGTACAACGACAAGACAACACCGCCGGCAAGCAGCCCTACCGTCACACTCAACGAGATAGAGGGGGGAACTTTGCCGATAATATTGACCAGGAAAACCTTACCGCCAATGAAAACCAGAATCAAGGCCAGTGCGTACTTCAGATAATGGAAACGGTGAATGATGGCTGCCAGTGCGAAGTAAAGCGCGCGCAGCCCCAGAATGGCGAAAATATTACTGGTGTAAACAATAAAGGGGTCGGTGGTAATGGCAAAAATGGCAGGAATGGAGTCGACCGCAAAAACCACGTCGGTAAATTCAACCAGAATGAGCGCCAGGAACAAGGGAGTGGCTTTTCGTACGATCCGGCCCGACTTTGGATCGGACTCTTTCACCCAGAATGCGTTGCCGCGCAAATTATCGGTAAACGGTATGCAGCGCCTGATTATCTTCAATAACGGGTTTTTCGAAATGTCGGGGGTGTGATCGACCATAAACCACATTTTCACGCCGGTAAAAACCAGGAAGGCGCCAAATACATAAAGAATCCATTCGAACTCGTGAATCAGGCCCGCACCGACGCCAATCATGATGGCGCGCAGCACAATAACGCCCATGATTCCCCAGAATAAAACCCGGTGTTGATATTTTCGGGGGATGCCAAAAAAGGTGAAAATCAGCGCAATGACAAAAATATTGTCCATTGACAGGGATTTCTCGATAAGAAAGCCCGTGTAGTAGTGCATGCCGTCCTCGGGGCCGAAGAACCACCAGACCCAGCCGCCGAAAATGACGGCGGCAAGAATGTAGCCGGTGGAAAGGAAAAGGCTTTCCCGAATGCCGATTTCCTTGTCTTCCTTGTGAAGGATGCCCAGGTCGAACGCCAACAGCAAAGTGACAACAGCAAAAAAGGCGACCCAGGTCCATGCAGGCACCCCCGCGACGGTTTGAAACAGAAAATCAAATCCATGCATGGCAAGGCAATTCCGTAAAAGTGGTCAGACGACGCTATGATGCCGTTTCTTTTAATATATATAAATACTGAATAAACTGACTAAAACTTCGAAAAAACCGAACTATTGGCAGTGGGGCATAGGTGTGCATATGAATTATCGACATCTTTACTATTTCTGGATTGTGGGTAAAGAAGGGGGCTTTGCCCGTGCAGCCAATCGCCTGGGGGTCGCGGTGCAAACCGTATCCGCACAAGTGCGGGCGCTGGAGAGGCAACTGGGGCACGAGTTGCTCAAGCCGGACGGGCGTGGCGTTGTTCTTACCGATGCCGGTCAGCGCGCCCTGATTCGTGCCGATGAGATTTTCCAGTTGGGTAAGGTTTTGCAAGACGAGGTTGCACAAATTGCTTCCCGACCGGTGATGCGTTTTTCCGTGGGCCTTTCTGACGGCTTGTCGAAGTTGGCGGCTCACGCTTTGCTGCAGCCGGTGCTCGAGGAAAATGGCTTGCGGCTGTTGTGTCATGAAGGCGAACTGGAGGCGTTATTGGCCGAGTTGGTTCAACACCGGCTCGACGTTGTCCTTGCCAGCCAGCCGGCACCGCCGAACATCAATCTGCGCCTGTTGTCCGACCGGGTCGGTACCAGCCAGATTGATTGGTTTGGCGTCAGGCAGTGGGTTACCAGGCAGCAACAGGAGGCTTTTCCCGCAAATCTTGCAACACTGCCGGTATTGCTGCCAACCCGGCACTCCATGTTGCGATTGTCACTGGACCAGTGGTTTGAGTCGCGCGCCATCAAGCCCAATATCGTGGGTGAGTTTGAAGACAGTGCCCTGATGGCAGTGTTCGGCGCGAAAGGGATGGGTATTTTCCCCGCCAGCAGGTTGGGGGCCTCTGATTGGGACCTGTTGCCGCAGTTACGCCGTTTGGGAGAATGTCTCGGCGTACAAGAAGATATCTATGCCATCCGCCATCGTCGCAGTGATGCGCACCCTTTGCTTCAGCGCGTCATCCGCGCTTCCCAACTGGCCAGCGGCAAGGGTGGGTCCTGCTGAATAATACGGGTCAGGACGCTTCCCAGTGCATCAACACCCCGTTCCGAGCCCCAGCTTTGCGGCGCTGTGGAGCGCCATTGCCCGGTAGCCGGGTCGCGCTCTGCCACCTTGAAGCGAAAGGAGTAATAGCCGGTGCCCAGGCCCATGCGCAGGTCAGAGGCAATAAGGTGGTTATCGATTTCGTCGTAACGCAGCCAGTCACCGCTGAACCAGCGCAAGCCATCGAGCATGGCATTGTCCTTGAGGCTGTGTGCCGGTTCGCTATTCAGCGGCAGACGAATTCGCTCTCCCGGCTTGTGATCGAAAAAGCCCGTGATGACTTCGTAGTAATGATCATCCGGGGTTTTGGCCACGACGCGCCACAGCAGAATATTAAAGGGGGCTGGCGTTGAAAAGATATCTGTGATTTCGATATTCGATTCGGCAAACTCGGCCCGTACGCGGGCCTCGGTGACATTCTTGGTAACGACCGACAACGCCAGGTAAAGCGCACAGTAACCCAGTACCCACCCATTGAAACGTTGCACGCGGGGTCTCGCACCGGCCGCAAGGCCGGCAATCGCCGCAATAAGCAACGGCAAGGTAAAAAATGGGTCGATAATGAAAATACTGGAGCCGCTGGCAGGGGTTGGGAGCCAGGGCCAGAATAATTGGGTGCCATAGCTGGTTAGCGCATCCAGCAGGACGTGCGTCATGAAAACCAGCCAGAGGGTCAGGAACAGGCGACCCTTGCTGTATTGGTGCGTGGGGGGCCACAAACGAAACAGCCACGTCAGCAACAAGGAAAACAGGGTAAGCACAAACACCGAGTGAGTGAAGCCACGGTGATAGATCATATTGGCAATGGGGTTGCCGTAATCAAGAATAACGTCGAGATCGGGTAAGGTGGCCAGAACGGCGCCTGCCACATAGGCCTTACGACCGTGGAAGCGTCCCAGCATTACGCCGGTAACACTTGCGCCCAATACTGCTTGCGTGACTGAGTCCATGGGAGTCTGTAACGTTTTGAGGTCGCCTGATACTACCACAAGGCAATGAAATCCACGGTCTGTTTGACTCTGTTTTCCGGGTCGCCCGGCGCGTTAAAATGCATTTTTCGTTCAACTTCTTGCGGCCCGTGCGAGCGTCGGGGACGCTAAAGGAATGCTTTTGTTCAATCTACTGTCCGCCTATGCCGGCGACCCTATTTTGTCCATGCAACTGGCTTACCGCGACGACCCCCGTCCGGAAAAAACCAATTTGAGTATCGGCTTGTATTACGATGATCAGGGCCGCATTCCCCGCTTGCGTTCCGTGCAGCAGGCGCGTGAACGGGTTTTGCAATCTACCGATCCAAGCATGTATCTGCCGATGAGCGGCAACCCGTCCTACTGCAAGGCGAGTCAAGTCCTGGTGTTCGGTAACGACGCGCCCGCACTGCACGAAGGCCGTGTTGCCACGATTCAAACCGTTGGCGGTTCGGGTGCATTGAAAGTGGGTGCAGATGTCTTGCGCAAATTCTTTCCGAATTCTCAGGCGCGTATCAGTGATCCCAGTTGGGATAATCACCGCGCTATCCTGGAGGGGGCGGGCTTTGTGGTTGATACGTATCCCTATTTCAATCGCGAAACGCAACGTCTGGATTTCGACCGCATGCTGGAAGGCTTGAAAGCCCTTTCGCCGGAAACGGTCGTGTTGTTGCATCCCAGTTGTCATAATCCAACCGGCGCAGATTTGAGCCAGGACCAATGGGATCAGGTTGTCGAGGTGGTGGTCAACAATCATTTAATTGCGTTCCTGGATATGGCCTACCAGGGCTTTGGCGATGGTCTTGATGACGATGCCTACCTGGTTCGTGCACTGGTGCGTGCGGGGGCGTCGTTTTTGGTGGCCAACTCGTATTCCAAAACGTTTTCTTTATATGGCGAACGTTGCGGGGCGCTGAGCATGGTCTGTGCCAATGCCGATGAGGCGGGCCGTGCGTTGGGCCAAATGCAGCAGGCGGTACGTCGTAATTATTCCAGCCCGCCGGCGTTTGGAGCGAGCCTGGTGGAAACGGTGTTGAACGATGCTGAACTGGCGGCACTATGGCGTACCGAACTGGCCGAAATGCGTACTCGCATTCAAACCATGCGTTCCCGCTTGCATCATGGGTTGTGCACGCAGCAACCCAATGTCGACTGGGCGTTCTTAATGGCGCAGAAAGGCATGTTCGGTTACGCGCCTGTGCTGGCGCGACACATGATGCAATTAAGGAATGAGCACGCGGTTTATATCATTGAGTCTGGCCGGATTTGTGTGGCCGGTTTGAATGAGGCCAATGTGGATCGTGTGGCCGAGGCTTTTGCTGCAGTGCTGAAATAGCATGAAGTTAAGTGAATTTCTTACATTTTTTGCCAAAATGGTCCCAATTTATCGGTAATTACCCCTAAAATCAGAGAAGCGTCATCTATTTGACATGTTTTTGGAGTACGCTGTTATTGCAGTACAGAACTTTTGTGCTAACCGTAACTCTCAAGAGGTTATACAGATGTTGGTGAAACCGCGTACTCCCGCTCCATTTCGTCCGTTCAAGGCCAGTTCGCAGCTCATAGTCAACCACGAGCGCGCCAAGCTGGCTTCAGCCAAACGCATTATCAGTATCGGCAGTATTGGCAATGATCGTTACGGGAGAAAGCGTGACAGCTGATTCACAGCGTTTCTAAGTTTTGGAAGGTTGAAAAGCCAGGTGCCGAACCTGGCTTTTTTGTGGCCTAAAGAAGGGCAGCAGGATGAGTGACTGTTGGTAAAGCGTTAAAATTAAAGATTAAATTTATTTTGCTGAAAGTTTATGTCTCAGGTTCTGGTTGCGGCGCTTTACAAGTTTGTTCGCCTGGATGATTTCCAGGCCATGCAGGCACCGATTCATGAAGTATGTGAGCGCCATGGTGTCATGGGTACGTTGTTGTTGGCCAAAGAGGGTATTAACGGCACGATTGCCGGCCCGGAGCAGGGTGTCCGGGCAGTGCTAAATTATTTGCACTCCGATGCCCGTTTTGCCACGCTGACGCACAAGGAGTCGTGGGCAGACACCATGCCGTTTTACCGGCTCAAGGTAAAACTCAAACGTGAGATTGTCACCATGGGCGTACCCGACATCGATCCGGAAACCATGGCAGGGCAATACGTTACGCCCCAGCAATGGAATGACCTGATTTCCGATCCCGAGGTGGTTGTTGTTGATGTGCGCAATGATTACGAAGTAAATATCGGTAGTTTCAAGGGGGCGGTGAATCCCAAGACGGACAGTTTTACCGAGTTCCCCGACTGGATCAAAGCGCAGTCGACAGAAACCGGTGTTTTGCATAAGAAGAAAAAAGTAGCCATGTTCTGCACCGGGGGAATACGTTGTGAGAAATCCACAGCTTATTTGCGTTCGCAGGGTTTTGAACAGGTATATCACCTGGAAGGCGGGATTCTGAAGTACCTGGAAACCGTTCCACCTGAAAGCAACCTCTGGAAGGGCGATTGTTTTGTGTTCGACGAGCGTGTTTCGGTGGGTCATGGCTTAACGCCTGGCGAGTACGAACTGTGCCGCGCATGCCGCCAGCCTCTGTCACCGCAAGATAAAAAATCGATTCATTTCGAACCGGGGGTGAGCTGTCCGCATTGCCACAACCGGCATTCTCCTGAACAAATTGCGCGGTTTCGTGAGCGTCAGAAGCAGACCGAATTGGCGCGCAAGCGTCGTGAGCGCCATATTGCTGCACCTATCGATGAGCAAAAGGCGGTTAAACGTGCGATGAAAGAGAAAGCCAGACAGGCAGCGCGCGCCCGGCAACAGGTGCAAGCGAAGCGCTAACAGTTTGCCTGCTCGGTGCAGCTTGTCTTTATCGCGCCGATCATGCCTGAGCATGGTTTTCTTTGTATCTTGAACTAAAAAACAGGTTTGTGTGTTTTGACTGATTTCTTGCCCATTCTGTATTCGTTCCGACGTTGTCCATATGCCATGCGGGCGCGCCTGGCAGTGGCGGCTAGTGGATTGCCATGTCAGTTGCGTGAAGTGGTCTTGCGCAACAAGCCGCAGCCGATGCTCGACGCCTCGCCGAAAGGAACGGTGCCGGTTTTTGTTTTGCCCGATAATGAAGTTGTCGACGAAAGCCTCGATATCATGTTGTGGGCATTGCGGCAAAAGGATCCCGGTCAGTGGTTGAATCCCGAGTGCGAAAATGCCGAAACAATGATGGCGTTGATCGCCTCGTGCGATCAGGTATTCAAGTATCACCTAGATCGCTACAAATATCCCCAACGTTATGAAGATACCGAATCTGCACCGCACGGGCAGGCAGGAGTGGCCTGGCTGACCCAGCTTGAAGCCCGGTTAAGCGCGTCACGTTACTTGTTCGGTGAAAGGCCGTGTCTGGCCGATACGGCCATCATGCCGTTTGTACGACAGTTCGCGCGTGCTGATCTTGACTGGTTCAACGATCAGCCGCTGATGCGGGTTAATGCCTGGTTGAATGCCTGGCTTGAATCGCCTTTGTTCATGCAGATTATGAGCAAGTACAAGCCATGGGAGGAAGGGGACCCGCCCGTGGTGTTTCCAACATTATCGTAGCCCCCTTCAACCTGGCAGAGGGTTATTCCATACCGGGTACGACGGTTGAAAACCCGCCATCCACGTGGGTGATTTCGCCGGTGACGCCGGCTGCCAGATCCGACAGCAGGAAAGCGGCCACGTTGCCTACGTCGCTAATGGTGACGTTGCGGCGCAGCGGTGCGTGGGCCTCTACAAATTTCAATATCGAACCAAAGTCTTTAATGCCGCTGGCCGCCAGCGTTTTAATGGGGCCGGCCGATATGCCGTTGGCGCGAATGCCGTGTGGCCCCAGTGAGTTGGCCAGATAGCGCACGCTGGCTTCAAGCGATGCTTTGGCCAGCCCCATAGTGTTGTAGTTGGGGACAACTTTTTCCGCGCCAAGGTAGGTGAGTGTGAGCAAAGCGGCATTGCGGTCTTTCATCATGGGGAAGGCCGCTTTGGCCAGCGCCGGGAAGCTGTAGGCGGAAATGTCATGGGCAATGCGAAAACCTTCGCGCGACATGCCATCGAGGAAGTCGCCGGCAATGGCTTCGCGTGGCGCGAAACCAATGGCATGGACCAGGCCGTCGAGGTTGTCCCAGTGTTTTTGCAGTTCTGCAATAGCGCCGTCGATCTGGGTATCTTCGCCGACGTCGCACGGAATGATGATTTTGCTGCCGAAGTCGTCGGCAAAGCCTGTAATGCGATCTTTGAACCGGTCTCCTACATAGGTAAACGCCAGTTCGGCACCTTGTTCGTGGCATGCCTTGGCAATACCGTAGGCGATTGACCGATTAGAGAGAACACCGGTAACCAGGATACGTTTGTTTTTCAAAAAACCCATTTTTTAGCCTTGTTTAAGCAGTAAGTTTAAAGATTAACCCTGAACATCGGTACCTGGAACACGCAGGCGTTGGCCGAGCTTAAGGTGAGTGCTTTTTAAATTATTGAGGCGTCGCAATTTGCCAACCGACGTACTGTAGCGTCGCGCCAGATCGTATAGCGTGTCGCCTTTTCGAACAATGTGAGTGCGCAAGTTGGGGCCCCGGCGCACGATAATGTCGCGTGTTTTGGCGTTGGCGCGGGTGCCCAGCCGGGTTTGCCGGACCGTTGAAGCATTGGCGGGTGTGGCTGCACCGGTGGGATCCAGTTTCATTGAAACCATGTGCAGTCCGGGCTCAGTGCCGGAGGCCGGAATCCACAGCGTGCGTGCATCGGCGCGCGCCTGCTGGCCCGATAAGCCGTTCATCTCACGCAGTTTTTCCAGACTGATGTTGTGTTCGCGGGCAATGGCTGCATATGATTCGCCATTTTTGGTTTGGTAGGTTTTCCAGTTCTGCCCCTTCAGATACGCCTCAAGGTTGGCTTTAAAGATGTCGACGCGGTTGGTTGGCAGCAAAATGGTTGGCACAACCTCCGGCATCATGACAGGCAGGTTTAACGCCGCATTCAAGGCTTTAAACTCTTCAACGGGTATTTCAGCCAGTTTTGCCGCAACCTCGACTTCAAGCGGGTGTGTTTTGCGTATGGCGGTGAAGTAGGGCGTATTGCTCACGGGAGGGAGTTTCACGCCATACCGTTTTGGGTTCGCAATAATGTTCTTGATGGCCTGCAGTTTTGGGACGTAATTGCGGGTTTCGTCCGGCAATTTCAATGACAGGTAGTCGGTTGGCTTGCCCGCGTCTTCATTACGGGCGATCGCGCGCTTTACCGATCCTTCACCCCAGTTGTAGGAAGCCAGGGCAAGGTACCAGTCACCCTGGAAATCGTATAAATACGCCAGGTATTCTACCGCTGCACGGGTTGATGCAATGGGGTCGCGGCGCTGATCCAGCGATGCGTTCTGCTCGAGGTTGAAATAACGCCCTGTACTGGGGATGAATTGCCATAAACCGGAAGCGCGCGAGCGTGACAGGGCCTGGGGGTCATAAGCACTCTCCACAAAGGGCAGCAAAGCCAGTTCCGTGGGAAGCTGGTTGCGCTCCAGTTCATCGAGCACAAAATAAAGATATCGCTTGGCTCGTTCGCTCATGCGGTACATGGCCTCGGGGTGTGAGGCGTAGTACTGGGTCCATTCGTCAACCAACGGATCATTCAGGTTGGGAATGGCAAATCCCCGTCGAATGCGGTCCCAGATGTTTTGGGCAGGATGAGTCAGGTCGATGGTATGCGACGTATCCACCGCCGCGTAGGGATTGCGACCTGCGTCTTTCTTGGTATTTTGCGTGGCACATCCGGCAACAAGCGTGGCCAGCACAAGCACAAATAGGCGCAGAAAATTCATGAGTAAAAACTAAAAGTTATTTTTCCATTCCCGCAGCGACGCAAAGACGCTGACGGCAGAGCTTAAAGGTTTGCCGGCATGGCGTTGTGCCGAGTCGATTACAGACTGTTGCAAAGGCCGAAGGAACGGGTTGGTTTCCATTTCGACACCAATTGTGGAGGGCAGGGTTGGCTGGTCTTGCTCGCGTTGCTGTTGGCAGGTTTTCCATCGCCTTTGCAGAACCGGATTGTCCGGCTCCACTTCCAATGCCCATTTCAGGTTCGACAGCGTATATTCATGCGCGCAACAAACCAGCGTGTCCAGGGGAAGAGCCTGAAGCTTGGCCAACGAGTTCACCATTTGCGCGGGCGTGCCTTCGAACAGCCGTCCACAACCGGCAGCAAAGAGTGTATCACCACAGAAAACGACGGGCTGGTTATTATCGAGATAGCCGAAATAAGCGATATGACCGGCGGTATGGCCGGGGATGTCGAGGACCGACAGGGTGAGGTTGAATGCGTCCAGCGGTACTTCGTCGTCTTCTTTCAGGCGGATGTCGCATGCGGGTATGGTTTCGCCCAGCGGGCCATATACTGTCGCGCCAGTCGCGTTCTTCAATTCCTGAACTCCGCCCACGTGATCGGGGTGATGATGCGTGACCAGAATGGTGTCAAGCGTAAGTTGGTGTTTGTTCAAGACATCCAGGATAGGCCTGGCGTCGCCCGGGTCGACGACGACGGCACGGTTTCCTTTTCGCAATAACCAGATATAGTTGTCGGAAAATGCGGGAACGGGAATGAGCCGCGTTAAAGCGGAATCAGCATGCATCGTCATAACTTGTGCCACCCATTAAGGAGTTTAAGTGCTTGGATCATCTGACCAACCCCTGATTTTCGAGCTGGCTGAGTGGCTGGAAACGCCGGTTGGCCAGTATGTGCGAAATTGGGAACAACGGAAAATTGGTGCCATGGTTGCCAATGCGTTCGGCTACCATGCCGTTCAGGTCGGCTTGCCGCAATGGAATTTGCTTGAGTCGAACCGGATTTCCCATAAAGTGTCTACGCATCAAAGTCTTGATGGCGTGTCTTCTTTAAGTGCAACCCCTTCACTTTACGCCGAACCAGAGTATTTGCCGTTTGAAAGTCAGTCAATTGATCTATTGATATTACCGCATGTGCTGGAGTGTTCCAACAACCCCCATCTGGTGCTGCGTGAAGCCGAGCGGGTGTTGGTTCCCGAAGGGCGTTTGGTGATTTCGGGGTTTAACCCCTGGAGCTTATGGGGCGCGCATGGTCGATTGCCGGCGCTGGACCCTGTCACGCCGGTTCCTGCGCCGTTGCAGGTTTCTTTGCCGCGCTTGAAGGATTGGTTCAAATTGCTGGCCCTGGAAATGGATCGGGGCCACTTCGGTTGTTATGCGCCGCCTTGTTTTTCGCAGCGCTGGCTCGACCGCTGGTCGTTCATGGAGTCGGCGGGTGATCGCTGGTGGCCGGTTTGTGGCGCGGCATATGTGGTTGCGGCGGTCAAGCGGGTAGCGGCCGTACGCCTGGTAGGGCCGGCATGGAAGGAAAAGGGTAAAAGAAAGGTGCGGCGGGCGGCGGTTGCCACCAGTCCGCGCCGATCCGGCCATAATGTTGGCGAACACTGATGTTGAGGTTTGTATTGAATAATGAATGGATGCTGATTGAATGGGCCAAGGCGTGACAAAAACGGTACATATCTGGACGGACGGCGCGTGCAAGGGGAATCCCGGGCGAGGTGGCTGGGGCGCTTTTCTCCAGCAAGGGCGACACGAAAAAAGCTTGTATGGGGGTGAGGCCGAGACAACCAACAACCGCATGGAGCTGATGGCCGTCATACAGGCTTTGCGGGCACTGAAACGCCCCTGTGCCGTCGTGATTCATACAGACTCCCAATATGTTCAGAAAGGAATGACAGCGTGGTTGCCGGGCTGGAAGCAGCGAGGCTGGAAAACGGCCGACCGAAAACCGGTGAAGAACGCCGACTTATGGCAGGCTCTGGATGCCTTGACGCTGGAGCATGATGTGCAGTGGCAATGGGTCAGGGGGCATTCCGGTGACCCGGGAAATGAGCGTGCTGACGCCCTTGCCAACCAGGGGGCGCAATCCGTAGCTTAATTCCCGGGTCGGGGTCCTTTAGAGTAAATTTGCGGCAGTACATGAATCAAGTAATGATGGAACAGAGTGATGAATAATCGAGTGTTATGGCCGCTGGTCCTGGCAGTGGGTGTGCTGCTGGGGGTTGTCGCATCGCGTTGGCTGCCTGGCGGATGGTTGGAGCCGGACGCCTCGCCATCATCGGCTGCGCAAAGCGTCTCACCCGAGCCGGCCAGGCCTATTGCCGGGCCTCAGGGGGTGGGTGTTGAGGTGGCGCCGGTGAGTCTGGTTTCCATGCCGCGAGTGGTTTCGGCTGTCGGCACCTTGCGCTCCGAAAGCTCAGTGATGTTGCGGCCGGAAATTACCGGTCGTATTGCTGAGATTCATTTCGAGGAAGGCAGGCAGGTCGAGCGTGGCGATTTGCTGGTAAAGCTTGATGACAGCGTATCGCGTGCCCAGTTGCAGCAGGCGCAGGCGAATTTGGCGCTGGCGCAAAGTCAGTACCGTCGCTCCGATCAGTTGACCAAAGAAGGGTTTATCAGCGGTCAGGCCCGGGATGAGGCTTTCAATCAGTTGAAGGTGCAAGAGGCTGCTGCGGCGCTGGCGCGCGCCCAATTGGAGAAAACGGCCATTCTGGCTCCCTTCGATGGATTAATTGGCTTGCGGGAAGTTTCGTTGGGTGACTATGTCGGTCCTGGTGCCGATTTGGTGGCAATCGAATCCATCGATCCATTGCAGGTTGATTTTCGTGTGCCGGAGAGTTTTGTTGGTTTGTTGAAGACGGGTATGCCGATAACCGTCCAGTTTGATTCAATGCCGGATCTGGCACGCCAGGGACAGGTCAAGGCGATTAGCCCCCAGGTTGATGTGGGGGGGCGGTCTATTTTGTTGCGCGCTGATATCCCGAATGCCGATTTAGCGCTTCGCCCCGGCATGTTTGCCCGTGTTCGCCTGCAATTGGCGGATGCGCAGGCGTTGGTCATACCCGAAACCGCCTTGCAGTCGGCGGGCGACGAGCGTTATGTTTTTCGGCTTGAAAACGGTGTAGTGAAGCGGGTTGTAGTGGAAACGGGGCAGCGCCGGTCTGGTACGGTTGAAGTGGTGTCCGGTTTGGCGAAAGGAGAGCAGGTCGTTGTTGCAGGCTTGCAGAAAATCAGCGATGGCACGTCTGTTCGGGTGTTGCCTGCAGCAGGTGAGCGTAATTCTTAATTCCGGGGCGGTGCCATGGTTCTGTCAGAAGTCTGCATCAAGCGTCCTGTTTTTGCCACTGTGTTGTCTTTGCTGGTGGTGCTGGTGGGCCTCATTTCGTACGATCGTTTAACCGTTCGCGAGTATCCTGCCATCGACGAGCCCGTCGTATCGGTGCTTACAGAGTACAAGGGGGCGTCGCCGGAGGTCGTTGAGTCGCAGGTCACCAAACCGCTGGAGGACCAGCTTTCCGGTATTGAAGGCGTTGATGTCATGACGTCACGCAGTCGTTCGGAACGTAGCTGGATCAGTATCAAATTCAATCTGGACCGCGATCCAGACGCTGCCGCCGCCGAGGTGCGCGATAAGGTGTCCCGTGCACGGCGCTTCATGCCGGATGAAATTGACGAGCCCGTTGTCAGTAAGGTAGAGGCCGACGCGACGCCAATCATGTACATTGCCGTGCAGGCCGGCAGCATGAACACCATGGAGGCATCCGACTACATAAACCGTTACGTCAAAACGCGTCTGTCGGTGTTGCCTGGTGCCGCAGAGGTGCGTATTTTTGGCGAACGTCAGCCTGCAATGCGTGTTTATGTCGACCGCAATAAACTGGCCGCTTACCAGTTGACTGTTCAAGAAGTAGAGAACGCGCTGCGGGAACAGAACGTGCTGATTCCCGCCGGTCGCATCGAGTCGGCGATGCGGGAGTTTTCAGTTGTATCCACGACCGACCTCCAGTCGGTTGACCAGTTTCGCGACGTGATTGTTGCCAGCGTGAATGGCTACTCGGTTCGTTTAAGCGACGTTGCCCAGGTGGAAATAGGCCCGGCCGACGAGCGTATTCTGTCCCGCTATAACGGCCAGAATGGCTTGAATATCGGTGTAACCAAGCAGTCGACCGCCAATCCGCTTGATTTGTCGCAGGCCGTACGCGCCGAAGTTGAGCTGATCAACCAGAACCTGCCCGAAGGTATGCGTTTAACGGTGGCCTACGACAGTTCCGTGTTTATCCAGGAGTCTATCGATTCTGTTTATTACACCATTCTGGAAGCGCTGGTCCTGGTGGTGCTGGTTATTTTCTTTTTTCTGCGCAGTGTCCGGGCAAGCCTGATCCCGATCGTTACGATTCCGGTTTCGCTCATCGGCGCGTTCGGCATTATGTATTTGTTCGGGTTCTCGGTTAACACCCTGACTTTATTGGCCATGGTGCTGGCCATTGGCCTGGTGGTCGACGACGCAATCGTGGTGTTGGAAAACATATACCGCCATATCGAAGAGGGAAAGTCGCGTCTTGAAGCGTCGTTTATCGGCATTCGTGAAATTGCGTTTCCGGTTGTGGCCATGACACTTACGCTGGTGGCGGTGTATGCGCCATTGGCGTTTGCAACAGGCCGTACGGGCAGGTTGTTCATTGAGTTTGCGCTAACGCTGGCCGGTGCGGTGCTGGTCTCCGGCTTTGTGGCGCTGACGCTCACGCCGATGATGTGTTCAACCCTATTGCGTCACCAGTCATCGCATGGCCTGGTGTATCGCCTGATTGAAAACTTTTTGGTTTGGCTGACTGGTGCCTACCGGCGCAGTCTGGCAATGGCCCTGCGTGCACGCTGGCTGGTGGTATTACTGGGTGTGGTCGTGGCCCTGGGCAGTGGTGCCCTGTTCAGCACCATTAAAAGCGAGCTTGCGCCGCTCGAGGATCGCGGCGTGGTGTTTGGGGTGGTGTCCGCCCCCGACGGAGCGACACTGGATTACACCCTGGAAAGCGTGAAAGAGATTGAGGCCATGTACGCTGAAATTTCAGAGGCCAGCGGTAATCAATCGGTAGTCGGCTTTCCGACCGTCACCGATGCATTCGCCATTTTGCGGTTGAAGCCGTGGGACGAGCGCGAGCGAACGCAGCAGAGTATCGCCGCTTCATTGCAGTCTCAGTTTCGGGCCTTGCCGGGTGTGCGTGCCTTTCCAACCAATCCGCCTTCGTTTGGTTTGCGCGCCACGTCAAAGCCGGTTGAGTTTGTCATCATGAGTCAGGCGCCATACGAGGAAATCGGCAAGCTCGTGGATAATTTCGTGGAGCGGTTGGCCGATTACCCGGGCTTGGAGAATATCGAGACCGATCTGCGCCTGAATACGCCGGAGCTGACGGTGTCGGTCAATCGCGACAAACTGGCTGATGTGGGCGTGGATGTTGGTACCGTCGGGCGCACACTTGAAACGATGCTGGGCGGACGCCAGGTTACGCGCTTTCGTGATAGTGGCGAGCAGTACGACGTGATCGTACAGGTCGATAAGTCTGACCGTGCCGAGCCTGCCGATATTTCCGATATTTATATCCGAACCGCCCAGGGCGGCATGGTGCAGTTGGCCAACTTTCTCGATGTTACCGAGAGTGTGGCGCCGCAATCACTTAACCATTTCAACCGTCTGAGGGCGGTTGAAATCGAGGCGTCTGTCGCGCCCGGATATGCCTTGGGCGAGGTCCTTGAGCACATGAATGCTGTAGCCCAGGAGGTGCTGCCGCCTACTGTGCAAACCGATCTCGACGGCCAGTCGCGTGAGTTCCGTGAGTCGTCCAGCAGTATTTATCTGGTCTTCGTGATGGCGCTGGCGTTCATTTATCTCGTCCTGGCTGCTCAGTTCGAAAGCTGGCGTAATCCGTTGGTCATTATGCTTTCCGTGCCACTGGCCATTACGGGGGCGCTTCTGGCGCTTTGGTTAAGTGGCGGTACGCTTTCGATTTACAGTCAGATTGGGTTAATTACGCTGGTGGGGCTCATTACCAAGCACGGCATCCTGATTGTTGAGTTTGCCACCCAGCTCAGGCGCGACGGGTTCGATGTGTCAGAGGCCGTGATGCAGGCCAGCGTGCTGCGTTTGCGCCCTATCCTGATGACGACCGACGCGATGGTGCTGGGTGCCGTTCCTTTGGCGTTCGCGACGGGCGCAGGGGCAGAGTCGCGTGAGCAAATCGGGTGGGTACTGGTCGGTGGATTAACGTTTGGTACATTACTGACTTTATACGTTGTGCCGGTTGCTTATTCCCTGATCGCCAAGCGCCCAGCTGCGGCTGACAGCTCAACCGGGCATCCTCAATCCAAGCACGAACACGGGTAACGAATGCGTCAAATTATTCTGGATACGGAAACCACCGGCCTGGACCCGGCCCAGGGGCATCGGGTTGTTGAGTTGGCATGCGTGGAAATGGTGAACCGCAGTCTGACCGGACGCCATTTGCATTTATATTTGAATCCTGATCGCGACTCCGACCCCGAGGCGCTGGCCGTTCATGGCCTGAAAACCGACTTTCTGTCTTCGCAGCCCCGTTTCCACGAGGTGGCGGAGCAGTTGGTGGAGTACGTGCGTGGCGCCGAGGTCATTATTCATAATGCCGCATTCGACGTAAAATTTCTCGACGCGGAACTTGAGCGAGCCGGGCTTCCCAGGTTTGGTTCGTTGTGTGACACGATTACCGACTCGTTGCTTTATGCCCGCGAGTTGCATCCCGGTAAGCGCAATTCGCTTGATGCCTTGTGCGAACGCTATGGCATCTCCAATGCCCATCGTACATTGCACGGCGCTTTGCTGGATTCCGAACTGCTGGCCGATGTCTGGCTTGCGATGACGCGTGGGCAAGACAGCCTGTTGATGGATATCGACGATAAGTCGTTTGCGGCCACAGGGTCGGCCAATGGCGGTTCGTTCGATGCCTCATCCCTGAAACTGCTGTGTGCCGGGCCCGAAGAAGAGCAGGCGCATCGCGCCTATCTTGAAGCGCTCGATAAATCCTCAGGGGGGCAATGCGTCTGGCGCCAATACGAAACAACCGACGTGCCCGGCAAGGGCTAGTTGTTTATGTTTCTGGCCGCTTTGGTTGGGTGCACTTACGGTGCACCCTGAGTGCATCAATGTGATGCAACGCGCGGCAGCTTTTTGAGCAGGCGGCGCAGTGTAAAGCGCAGACCTGATTCCGTTGGCACCGGTAGATAGCAATTCATGATCGAGGGCAGCACGGGTGCGGCACTTTGCTGCGTTGCAAAGCGTGGCGCGGTCTGGTGTGAATTGATGCGGCGATATGAGTAATAAGCGCTTTTCATGACCTTGCTTCCTTTTAGAAAAGAAAATGCATTTGGGCTAGATGCCTCATATCTTATTAAGCAAGTTTCATGCCATCTTTTCTATCGGGTTTACCCCTATTGGTAACAGGGCTGTGCCAACGCATTTTGCCGGCTTGAGTCACAATGCGGTTTTGTGCTTGTTCGTATTGGAAGACACGATGACGCGTATCGTTTTGTTCGAGAATATTCATCCCAGTGCCCTTGAGGTATTCGAGGCGGCTGGATTAACCGACGTGACAACTTATGCATCGGCTTTGCCGCCAAACCAACTGCGTGATGCGCTTGAAGGGGTGGAATTGCTGGGCATTCGTTCACGTACTCATCTTGACGAGGCTTTGCTTTCCAGTGTGCCGTCGCTGCGTGCAGTAGGATGTTTCTGTATTGGCACCAATCAGGTCGATCTGGAAACGGCCATGTTGAAAGGCATTCCCGTATTCAATGCGCCGTTTTCCAACACGCGGTCAGTGGCTGAGTTGGTTTTGGGCGAAACAATATTGCTGTTGCGTCGGATCCCTGAAAAAAATGATCGTGTGCACCATGGGCACTGGGATAAAACGGCCGAAGGGGCATATGAGGCGCGTGGAAAAACGCTGGGTATTGTCGGGTATGGCAACATTGGTTCTCAGGTAGGCATTCTGGCGGAATCGGCGGGTATGCGTGTCTTGTTTCACGACATCGAGGCCAAGTTGCCCTTGGGCAATGCGCGTGCCTGCACTTCGTTGAAGCAACTGCTGGAGCAATCCGACGTGGTGACGCTTCATGTGCCGGGTGGTCGTGCCACTGAAAACATTATCAATGAAAAGACGCTCTCTTATATGAAGAAGGGCGCGATACTCATTAATGCCTCGCGCGGTACAGTGGTCGATATCGATGCCTTGCACAGCGCTCTAAAGGCATCTCACTTGTCGGGCGCGGCCATTGATGTGTTTCCAACCGAGCCCAAAGGGCGTGATGAGCCATTGCAAAGCCCTTTGATCGGGATGCGAAATGTGATTCTGACACCGCATGTGGGTGGCAGCACGCAGGAGTCACAAGAGAATATTGGTCGGGAAGTTGCTGAAAAGCTGGTGCGGTTTGCCTTAAGCGGAACAACCAAAGGCGCCGTGAATTTTCCCGAAGTGCCCTATCAGGATGCGGCAGGTGCTACTCGCATTCTGCACGTGCATCGCAATGAGCCAGGCGCCATGGGTGCCTTGAGCAGCCTGATGGCGCGACACGGCCTGAATATCGTGCGACAGCAATTGCAAACCAAAGGTCCTGTCGGCTACGTTATTTCCGATGTTGAGGGTAACGTGAACGAAGCGATAATGCAGGCCCTGCGGCAAGATCCGATTACGATTCGATGTGATCAGATTGCATCAGCATGATGACTTTTTCACTGGCCGGCAGGATGTCGGCCAGTGTGTAGTGGTCGAGGTGCAGCAAGAACTGTTGCAAGGCGCTTGCCATGATTTCGGTTAAGGCACAATTGCCGCCCAGCGCGCAGGTGCTGTCAGGGCCCAGGCACTCTACTACTTGAAAATCATTTTCAGTATCGCGCACCACCGCGCCAAGGTTGATCTGCGACGGTGCCTTGGCCAGTTTCATCCCGCCGTTTTTGCCTCGCACGGTTGTCAGCCAGCCTTTTACGCTAAGCCGATGCGTGACTTTCATGAGGTGCGGTTCGGAGATGTTGTAAGCCGAAGCAATCTCGGCGATCGTGCAAAGGCGATCGGGATGTTGACCCACATACATGAGCAGCCGCATGGCGTAGTCGGTTAGGGTGGTTAAGCGCATGATGCAAATAATAACTTTAAACGACCGGCAAGGCGCTGCCTTAAAGGCTACGGCATGGCATTGGGGCGGGGGCGAATCAACATGGGAACAAAGCGCCACAGGTAGAGTGCAAGGCTCAGTACCCAGGAAACAGCCGCCGCATAGACAAGAAACGGAACAAGCGAGCCGGGCCACAAAGCGGTAATTCGCAACATAACCGCCAGTATCATCAGCCAGTAGCTCGCGATCATACTGCGATCAAGCTTAAGTGGTTGCCCCAAATGCCCCAGCGCGGTGCGTGTGACCATGCCGATAATTAATATAGCGAATCCACCCATGCCGATAATGTGAGCAGGCAAGGCGGTCTTTGACAATGCATTGGGTGTCCAGCCCGCCAGCCAAAGGCCGGCAATAAGCAAACCCAATCCCAGAAAAGCATAGCCCAGGTAAAGTATCCAAAGTATGGGCTTGTTTAATATCGCACCAGGCCGCCAACGTATTACCTGATACAGGCAAATCAACCCGGTTGCCGCGAGCAAAATGGCGGTCAGCCGCGGCAGGCTCACCAGCCCCGTGGCAATGGCAAGCAAAGCCAGGCCCAACTGAATTTGCCCCAGTGTGGTTAGCATGGGTAGCGACAGAGCCGGGATGGCGCGCATGGCAAAAAAAGGAATAACACGACGGGCCACCAGCAGGGCGATCATCGACATGCCAATCAGCCCGATGTTGAAATAGTGCATCAATGCGGCATAGTCCTGATGCCAGGCTGCATAGAGATACAACACGTTGGCAATACCCAGGCCCAGGGCCAGCCAGGGTAGCCCATAGTTGCGCCGGTTCCGGGTGCGGCCGATAACACGCCACAATGCGATAAATGCAGCAAGAAAGAAGAGGGTTTCAGTTGTGCCTGCCAGCAGAAATAGAATGGGCTCGTTGAAAAGATAAAGTAGCCTGGCTATGGCCCAAAATAGCGCGAGCACTGCCAGCGGCGCGCCCTTCAGTGGGTTGATGCCAGTCCAGGTGGCACTGGCAGTAAGCAAAAAGCCAACGGCAATCGTGGCAATAAATCCCCATAGCATTTCATGGGCGTGCCAGGCCAGTGCGCCCATGTGCATGTTGAGCGATTGCGGCATGAACACCCAGAGAGCAACGGAAATAGCTGCCCAGGCGCATCCTGCAAGGTATAAGGGACGAAAACCCAGTTCCAGAAATGCGTGGATGTCGGGTCTGGCGGGCGTTTGGGTTACCGGCTCGCGAATAAGCATCACCTTAGCCATGAGTGATCTCGGTAAGCGGCTTGTCAGGATAGTGATGCAATTGGTAGCCATACCAGAGGCTGCGGGCAATGCGGTGGGCAAACAGCTCAGCACGTTGTGCCAGTGCCTGGTTTTCAAGCGTATTCATCGTCTCACGGAAAAGCCCGAGCCAGCGCCCGAAGAGTTCGCCGGTGATATTAGGCAATGCAACGTGCTTGGGCATAGGCGTGCCACTGTAGGTGCCGGTGCCCAGCAGCATGGAAGACCAGAACTGCACCATTTTTTCCAAATGGGCATTCCAATCGTGAATATGGTGATCGAAAACAGGGCCCAGTTGCTCATCTTTGCGCACGCGATCATAAAAAAGATAAACAAATTGGCGGATTTCGTCTGCGGTTCCCAGGCTTTCCCGTTCCGTCATGACGCACACCTTTATAAAGATATATATATTCTGAATCTTATTAATTATTCGATGTGCCTGTCAATTGGTTTTTAAGTACTGCGATAGCAGTTACACTCCGAACAATTTCCCCCCAATTTTTTGAGGACACACGTTGCGCTGGGGCGACCCGGCACGAAAAGTGTCATGTCATTGCAAATGAAGTCTCGTTTACAGTCTATAAGCTGCGTGGTTCCGTGCCTGAATGAGGAGGCGAATCTGGGTGTCTTGTTGCCAGGTTTGCTCGCCGTTCTGAAGAAACTGGCGCCTGCTTGCGAAATCATTGTGGTCGATGACGGCAGTACCGACGGCACCGCCGGCCTGCTGACGCGCTGGACAAACGATCATCCTGAAATTGTTTATTTGCAACTGTCGCGCAATTTCGGCAAAGAGGCAGCCTTAAGCGCCGGTTTGGCGACGTCCAAAGGTCAGGTCGTGGTAAGCATGGATGCCGACCTGCAACATCCCCCGGCCTTGATTGCTGAAATGCTGTCGCGTTGGGATGCCGGCGCCGATATGGTCTATGCCGTTCGGGCCAGCCGCACTGACGAATCGGCTTTCAAGCGTTTTGGCAGCAAGCTTTTCTATCAGCTTATGCGTACACCGGGCGGTGTTCGGGTGCCCGAGAACGCAGGCGATTTCCGTTTAATGGATCGTGCCGTGGTCGACGCCCTGATGATGCTGCCCGAGCGAAACCGGTTCATGAAGGGTTTGTTCGCCTGGGTGGGGTTCAAGTCGGAACCTTTGTACTACCACCCGCCTGAGCGTTTGCACGGTCGCAGCAGTTTTCATCCATTCAAGTTATTTGGTTTTGCGATCGATGGCCTGACCGCCTTTACAACCTGGCCACTTCGGTTGTTAAGCGTCATGGGCATTATTATTTCCCTGTTCTCTTTCGCCTATGGCCTTTTTACTGTGGTCAAGCATTTGTTGTATGGGGATCCGGTTCAGGGCTTTACCACGCTGGCAACGATTATTTTGTTTTTTGCCGGGGTGAACCTCATCTCGATCGGCGTGCTGGGTGAATATATTGGCCGCATTTTTGGTGAAGTAAAGGGGCGGCCAGTGTATGTAGTGCGCCAACAAGCCGGACAGGGGCTGGAGAACAATGCAAAGTCGAGCCGTCTCAGCGCTGCTGAACTGCCCCGCGAAACGCCCAGAAACGACCCAGAATAAATGTCATGGCTGCAATTGCAACTAGAATAACGGCTAGCAGGATGTCGTATCGAATTGTGGTGGTGGTTAAAAGCACGGCGTAGCTTGTTTCGTTAATGGCAAAACCCAATGCTGAAACCAGAAAAAAACGGCGTGCTGCCTGCCAGATGGGCGCGTGCTGGTGGCGGAACGTGAGTTGGTAATGGCCTGTAAATGAAACGACGAATGCAACAAGCCAGCCCAGAATATTGGCAAAAAGGGGGGGGATATGCAAAGCGGAAACAAGTGCAACCACAACCAGCCAATGGGTGGCGGCAGCGCCACAACCCACCGTAATAAAGCAGGCCAGCTGTTTTAGAGTGTTTTTCATGATGTTTCACAATACGGGTTCAATGGAAAAGAACAAAACCTTGATTTTGTGTGCCGACGACTTTGGTGTGAACTCGGCGGCAAATGCGGCTATTCTAGCGCTGGCCGAATGCGGGCGTCTCAGTGCAGCCAGTTGCCTGGTTGATGGCCCGACGTTTGTCCGCGACTCCTCTTTGCTGCAAGCGACCAGGCTACAAACGGGTTTGCATCTGAATTTCACCGATGATTTTGGCCAGGCCGATTCGGTCATGCCCATTCAAAAGCTCGTTGCATCGGCTTATCTGCGTCGGCTGGACCTGATGGCTGTTCAGCATGCGGTGGCGCGCCAGTTGGATCGATTTGAAAAACTGATGGGGCGGGCACCTGATTACGTTGATGGTCATTTGCATGTGCATCAGTTACCGGTCATTCGTGATGCTTTGTTGGCCGAAATGAGCAAACGCTACTCAACCCTGCCGGTCAAACCTTGGCTGAGAAATACCCGGCTCAGAAATGCGCGTTCGCTGCCGGCTTCGTTGGTTTTAAAAGCTCGAGTTATTCAAACGCTGGGTGCGGCTGGGTTGGTTCGCCTTGCGGCAAACAGGGGTTTTGCCACCAATGCCGGTTTTCTGGGCGTGTATGGATTCGTCGGCGGGGTGCTTGCCTATTCACAGCACATGCAGGACTGGCTTGGCGTGGCACAAAATGGCGATGTCCTGATGTGTCATCCAGAGCGTGGTGACCAAATCGCAAACTCCCAGCGGCTTGCCGAGTACAAAGTGCTGCAAAGCCGCTATTTCGATGATTGGCTGTCAGCAAATTCAATTCATTTGAGATAGTACAGTAGTACACTATAGACACCAGATTTCAAACGTTGGGCAAAGGTCCAACGCCTTATTGCGGAGACTAAAATGGCGGTTCCAGTTAACCCCCTGACTGATTCTTTTTCCGTGGCCCCCCAGTTGTCGGCGGGTGATATGTCGGCGGTGGCTCAGGCAGGGTATAAAAGTGTCATTATCAACCGGCCCGATTTCGAAGGCGGCCCTGAGCAGCCGGCTTCGCAGGAAGTAATGCAGGCGGCAAAGGCGGCGGGCCTGGAAGTGGTGTATCAGCCTGTCGTAAGTGGTGCCATTACGGCTCAAGACGTTTCTCAGTTCGCGCAGTTGCTCAACAGTATGCCCAAGCCCATTTTGGCCTATTGCCGCAGTGGGACCCGGTGCACGCAATTGTTCCAGGCCGCAAGCACTTCTTGATGTAACGCAAACAAGGGCGCTAAACAGGCTTTATTTTTTTTCAGGGTATGCGTAGCATTACGTTTACGATAAACCAGAGGCTTATAAATCATGTTCAAAAAAGTACTTATTCCCACCGATGGTTCCGTACTGTCTACCCAGTCTGCAAACAAAGGTATTTGTTTTGCCAAAAAAGTGGGGGCAGAAGTGGTGGCCTTGCACATTACGCAACCTTTTGCCGCAACGGTGGGCTTCGACGGCATGGCCGCAGCTTATGCCATTACTGATGAAGATTACGATAAAACGGCAGCTGAACAGGCCCATAAATATTTGAAATCAGTCACCGATCGCGCCGAAACCGCGGGCGTGAAAGCGCATGCCGTGTCGGCAACCAACTTCAATGTGGCTGACGGCGTTGTTCAGGCCGCTGAAGAACATGATTGCGATTTGATTTTTATCGGTAGTCATGGCCGTAGCGGTTTGTCGCGCCTGTTGCTGGGCAGTGTGACAGCAAAGGTGTTAAGCCTGGCGAAAACAGCGGTATTGGTTTATCGCGTCAAGGAAGATAAAGACGCTTAAAAACAAGAGCCGGGTGCGCGTTTTTGTGTTGGCCCGGGTAACTGTTTGGAAAGCAAAAGGCAGCGATTTTTCGCTGCCTTTTTCTTGGTTTTGCAATTTGCTTATTCTAAGCTGGCGTGGCGTAATGAATGCGTTACCTTTTAGGCATCAAGCGGTCGCGGTCCTGGGTTAATGCTTCCAGTGTAATCGGGTTCAACTCCGATTCAGTCGTGCGGCCCTGCGGGTTCTCAGCAAGAAAATCGAGTATCTGTTGCCGCATGCGCGGTTCCCAGAATTTTTCAATATGGTTGGTGACGCCTTCTATGCCTTCGGCACGGTCGGGCATGGCGTCAAAGAAGTCGCCAATGCGGTTGGCCAAATGAATGAGTTGATCAATATTCACGACGTGATTTCCTTGCTGAGGTATTCGGGATGGGCATAAACGGTGAAGGAGTCACCGCGCATAAAACCCGCCAAAAAAAGATTTAATTCCTGTGCCATACGTGCGGCATATAACGTTGGAGCCGATACGGCTACCAGCGCATTGATACCGGCAGCAGCCGATTTCTGAACCATTTCAAAACTGGCACGACTGGAAATGACGGCAAAGCCGTCTTGCGCCTGAAAAGATTCTTGAATAAGGTGGCCAATCAGCTTGTCAAGAGCGTTGTGCCTGCCGACGTCTTCGCGAACCACTTGCAGTGCGCCGTTCGCATCAGACCAGGCTGCGGCGTGGGTTGCACCGGTTGCACTGTGAATGGGCTGGGCCTGGCGCAGTTGCCGGCCGGCCAGAAGGATGGCGGATGTTTCAAGACACTGAGTGCGTGGCGTCACCGGATTGAGCGGGCGAACCACTTCTTCCAGATTCTCGATACCGCATAAACCACAGCCGGTACGGCCGGCCATGGCGCGCCGCCGACGCTTCAGGCTGTCCAGGCACGCACTGGCAATGGTAATGGCAACGATAATGCCACGCGGGGTTTCCTGCAGCTCAATGTCATAGATGTCGGATGCCCCACGGATCAGCCCTTCCGTGTAGGAAAAGCCAAAGGCGAAATCTTCCAGGTCGTTGGGTGTTGCCAAAAGGGTTGCATGTGCGATGCCATTGTATTCAAGCGCAATCGGCACTTCGTTGGCCAACTCGTCTTGTTGGGCAATTAAAGTGTCGTTGCCGGGTTGTTGTCGCCAGACAGTCGCGGTGGCGTGTCCGGCTGATAGTTCAGCCGGACACGTTGACGGGGCAGGGGGTAATGACGCCATAAGCGTGAATCAGTTTTCCGTCGCGGTATCCTGAATCCGTTCCTCCAGCAGCTTTTGCTGCATGTCGGAGAATGCTGCCCAGTTGGCCTGCCATTCGGAAGGCTGGGTAACGCGCTTAACCTGAACTGCCGTTACCTTGTATTCGGGGCAGTTGGTTGCCCAGTCGGAGGAGTCGGTGGTCACGACATTCGCACCGGACTCAGGGAAGTGGAACGTGGTGTAGATGACACCGGGTTGAACCCGGTTCGTCACTTCGGCACGCAACACAGTTTCCCCTGCGCGGCTTTGAATGGCAACCCAGTCGCCTGTATTCACGCCACGGTCTTCTGCATCTTGCGGGTGAATTTCCAGCACGTCTTCGTTGTGCCACACCACATTTTCCGTGCGGCGCGTTTGTGCCCCCACGTTGTACTGGGAAAGAATGCGGCCCGTTGTAAGAAGCAGCGGAAACTTGCGTGTACTGCGTTCATCGCTGGCGACATACTTGGTGATGACGAACTTACCCTTGCCGCGCACGAATTCATTGATGTGCATTGTCGGAGTGCCTTCCGGGGCCTCATCGTTGCACGGCCATTGAATACTGCCCAACTCGTCGATTTTCTTGAACGACACGCCTTTGAAGGTTGGCGTCAGGCGGGCGATTTCGTCCATGATTTCGCTCGGATGCTTGTAGTTCATGGGGTAGCCCAGCGCGTTGGACAGTGCGCAGGTGGCCTCCCAGTCGGCCAGGTCGGCTTTAGGCTCCATCACCTTGCGAACACGGGAAATACGGCGCTCGGCGTTGGTGAATGTGCCGTCTTTTTCCAGGAAGGATGAGCCTGGCAGGAAGACATGTGCGTATTTGGCGGTTTCATTCAGGAAGATGTCTTGCACGATCACGCACTCCATGGCGCTCATGGCGGCAATGACGTGTTGCGTGTTGGGGTCGGATTGAACAATGTCTTCCCCCTGGCAGTACAGCGCCTTGAAAGTGCCGTCGAGTGCAGCGTCGAACATGTTGGGAATACGCAGTCCGGGTTCGGGCTGAAGTGTTACGCCCCAGGCCTGTTCAAATTCGGTTCGGACCGCAACATCGGAAATGTGGCGATAACCGGGCAATTCATGCGGGAACGAGCCCATGTCGCACGACCCTTGCACGTTATTCTGGCCCCGCAAGGGGTTCACGCCGACCCCTTCGCGCCCGACGTTGCCGGTTGCCATCGCCAGGTTGGCAATCGCCATTACTGTGGTCGAGCCCTGGCTGTGTTCCGTTACGCCCAGGCCGTAATAAATGGCGCCGTTGCCTTGTGTTGCGTAAAGGCGGGCCGCACCGCGCAAGTCGTTGGCTGGCACGCCGGTAACCGACTCCATGGCCTCGGGTGAGTTCTCGGGCAAAGAAACAAACTCACGCCACTCGCGGAAGGCTTTTTCTTCGCAACGTTCGGCAACGAACGCTTCGTCGATCAGGTTTTCCGTGGCAATAACGTGGGCCATGGAAGTGAGCAAGGCCGTGTTGGTACCGGGGCGTACGGGCAAGTGGAAGTCGGCCTTCACGTGTGCCGAACTGACCAGTTCGATCTGGCGCGGGTCGATGACGATAAGTTTGGCGCCCTCTCGCAAACGCTGCTTCATGCGCGAAGCAAACACGGGGTGAGCCGCGCTGGGGTTGGCACCCATCACGATAATGACATCGCTGTGCATGACCGAGTCGAATGTTTGTGTGCCGGCCGATTCACCCAACGTGGTTTTCAGGCCGTAGCCGGTGGGAGAGTGGCAAACCCGGGCGCATGTGTCGACATTGTTGGTTCCAAATGCGGCACGGACCAGTTTCTGAACCAGGTAGGTTTCTTCGTTCGTGCAACGCGAAGAGGTAATACCCCCGACGGAGTCACGTCCGTACTGAGACTGGATGCGTTTTATTTCCCCGGCTGCGTAATTGATGGCTTCATCCCAGCTGACTTCCTGCCAGGGATCGGTGATTTTCTTGCGTATCATGGGTTTGAGCACACGGTCTTTGTGCGTGGCGTAACCCCATGCAAAACGACCTTTCACGCAAGAGTGGCCGCGGTTGGCCTTGCCGTCTTTCCAAGGCACCATGCGAACGACTTCTTCGCCTTTCATGTCGGCTTTAAAGCCGCATCCGACACCGCAGTAGGCGCAGGTGGTGACCACCGAATGCTCGGGCTGGCCCATCATGATGACGGTTTTTTCCGTAAGGGTACTGGTGGGGCAGGCTTGAACGCAGGCGCCGCACGATACGCATTCACTGCCAAGGAAGTCTTCGTTTTGCCCGGCAGCGATGCGCGATTCAAAACCTTTACCGTCGATAGTCAGTGCAAATGTGCCCTGGATGTCTTCGCATGCACGTACACAGCGGCTGCACACAATGCATTTGGAGGGATCGTACGAGAAATACGGATTCGACTCGTCGGTGGCGTCGTTCAGATGGTTTTGACCCTCATAACCATAGCGCACGTTGCGCAAGCCAACCACACCTGCCATATCCTGCAGTTCGCAATCGCCGTTGGCAGGGCATGTAAGGCAATCGAGCGGGTGGTCGGAAATGTACAGTTCCATGACATTGCGGCGCAGTTCGTGCAACTTGGGCGTTTCGGTATGGATAACCATGCCCTCTTCAACCGGCGTTGTGCACGAGGCCGGGTAACCGCGGCGTCCTTCAATCTGTACGAGGCACAGACGACAGGAGCCAAAGGCTTCCAGACTGTCGGTTGCGCAAAGCTTGGGAATATTGATACCCATTTCGGCCGCCGCGCGCATCACGGAAGTGCCGGTGGGGACTTGAAAATCGTGGTCATCGATCGTGACATTGACCATTTCGGTATTGACCCGTGCAGGGGTGCCGAAATCTCGTTCACGTTTGGCGATAGTTTCTAGCATGATGGGCTCCGGAATCAGGCTTGGCTGTCGGCAGGGACGGCTTCAAGGCCGAAGTCCTGCGGGAAGTGTTCAAGTGCAGAGAGCACGGGGTAAGGGGTCATGCCGCCCAGGGCACACAACGAGCCACTGAGCATAGTGTCGCATAGGTCGCGCAGCAGGTGAACCTGTTGTTCACGCTGGTGATTCTGACGAATTTTCTGAATGACTTCGGTGCCGCGCACGGCACCGATCCGACAGGGGGTGCATTTACCACACGACTCAACTGCGCAGAATTCCATGGCATATTCAGCCATGTGCGCCATATCGGCCGTGTCGTCGAACGCAACGATGCCGCCATGGCCAATCATGGCATTGACTTTCATGTATGACTCGTAATCGAGTGGTATGTCCCACTGAGACTCAGGCAGGTAGGCACCGAGCGGGCCCCCAACCTGGATGGCCCGCAACGGGCGCCCTGAGGCGCTGCCGCCACCAAAGTCGTACAGCAATTCGCGCAACGTTACGCCGAACGCCAGTTCGACCAGACCACCCTGCTTCAGGTTACCCGCCAGTTGGAAGGGCAGGGTGCCTTTTGAACGGCCCATGCCGAAATCGCGGTAATAGGCGCCGCCCTTGGCCAGAATAATGGGTACCGACGCCAGCGAAATAACGTTGTTGATGACCGTAGGCTTGCCGAACAAACCTTTCAAGGCAGGCAGGGGCGGCTTATAGCGTACCTGGCCGCGTTTGCCTTCCAGGCTGTCGAGCATCGATGTTTCTTCACCGCAAATATAGGCGCCTGCCCCGATGCGAACTTCCAGGTCGAATGCATGGCCGCTGCCTTGGATGTCATTGCCCAGCCAGCCGTTTTCACGCGCGATGTTGATGGCTTTGTTCAACACGTCGGCGGCCTGGGGATATTCCGAACGCAGGTAAATGTAGCCATAGGTGGCGTTAACGGCAACGCCGGCGATGGTCATGCCTTCGATAAGCGTGAAGGGGTCGCCTTCCATGATCATGCGGTCGGAAAACGTGCCCGAGTCTCCTTCGTCGGCGTTACAGGCAATGTATTTCTGATCGGCCTGGGCGCCCAGCACGGTGTTCCATTTGATCCCGGTTGGGAAAGCGGCGCCGCCGCGACCGCGCAAACCGGACTCAGTGACTTCTTCGACAATTTTTTCGGGCGCCATCGACAAGGCTTTTTTCAGCCCTTCATAACCGCCATGTGTTTGATAGTCTTGCAGGTTCAACGGGTCGATAATGCCAACTCGGGCAAAGGTCAGGCGCTGTTGCTTTTTCAGGTAAGGAATTTCCTCTGTCAGGCCATGACAAAGCGGGTGCGTCGATTTGCCTTCGTGCCAGCCGGCGTCGAACAGTGCGGTGATGTCATTGGCGTCTACCGGGCCGTAAGCAACGCGCCCTTCGGGTGTAACGACTTCCACCAGTGTTTCCAGCCAAAGCAGGCCGCGTGAGCCATTACGGATGATGTTGACGTTCAGTTGGCGTTTTTTCGCTTCTGCCTGAATGGCAGCAACAACATTGTTTGCACCCACGGCCAATGCTGCCGCATCTTGTGGAACGTAGAAAGTAATGTTTGACATGATCAGGCCTCCTCGCCAAGCAGTTTGTCGAGTTTGGCTGGCGTGAGCCGCGCGAAGGGCTGGCCATTCACCATGACGGCAGGCGATTGGGCGCACAGGCCCAGGCAATAAACCGGCTCAAGGGAAACCTGCCCGCTTTTGCTGGTTTCGTGAAAATCGCACCCCAGTTTCTGGCGGGCGTGGTCAATAAGGGTGTTCCCACCCATTGCCTGACAGGATTCTGCGCGGCAGATCTCCAGAATGGTGGAGGCCATGGGCTTGGCGTGAAAGTGCGGGTAAAAGCTGATGACCCCATGAATTTCAGCGCGCGACAATTGCAGCGCTTGCGACAGTACGGGAACCGCCTCATCGGGGATATAGCCAAGCGTGTGCTGGATGTCGTGTAAAACAGGCAGCAGGTTGCCTTTCTGGCCGGTGTATCGGTCCACAGCATTAAGAGCGGCTTGCTTCACAGCGTCTGGAGTGGGCTGAGCCGCAGCAGGAGAGGCTGGGGTGGTCATGGATAATCCTTGTTAAGTCAGGTCTGTTAGGCCTGAAGTACGTCTGTGTTGATGACTTATTATGTGTATGCGTGCATAATAAAAGCCTTGGATAACCATAATCTACTGCGGAAACCACTTGGTTTCAATATGAAATAAATGACATATAAGTTCCAGGCAAGATTGCGTTCCGAATGGGTATTGGAAAAGCCGGGCGGCGAGGTATTCGCGCTGGGGGATATTTTGCGCTTGTTATCGGCCATCGATACCCTGGGGCATATTGCCGGTGCGTGCCGCGAAAGCGGTTTCTCGTATCGGCATGGCTGGGGCTTATTGCGTCGTGCCGAGCAGGAATTCGATACCGGTTTATTGGAAACCAGTCGTCGCCAAGGCACACGGTTAACGCCTTTTGCCAAACACTTGCTGTGGGCCAACAGGCGTGTCGATGCCCGTCTGGCACCCACTTTACAAAGTATGTCGTCCGAGTTGCAGGAAGAGCTCGACAGCCTGTATCCGGAAAGCCGGCCGCGATTGCGTTTGCACGCCAGTCACGGGTTTGCGGTTGAAGGCCTGATTCAGCAGGCAGGTCAACACGAAACGCTTTCTATCGAGCTGCGTTACCGAACCGCGATTGAGGCGTTGGCATCGTTGAATCGGGGCGAGTGCGATCTGGCTGGTTTTCAGGTGCCGGTGGGTGAGTTTGAACAGGCCATTCTGGAGCATTACAGCCCATGGCTTGATGGTGATCGTCATTGTCTGGTGTATCTGGCTCAGCGTGATACCGGCATGTTTGTGCATCCCGATAACCCCAAAGGAATTCATACTATTGCCGACCTGGACAAGCCCGACGTTCGTTTCGTGAACCGGCAAACAGGGTCAAGCACGCGATTGCTGGTCGGTTTGATGCTGTCCCGGCTGGGTATTGATACAGCGCAGGTTGTGGGTTACGACAGCAGTGAGTTTACCCATATGGCGATAGCGGCACATGTGGCCAGTGGCATGGCTGATGTCGGTATCGGTGTGGAAACAGCGGCCTGGCGTTGCGGCCTGGCCTTTATACCGTTGGCCAAAGAGCGTTATTTTTTCGCGGTTAATCGCGATAGTCTGGAAACGCCGCAAATGCAGCAGTTGCTGGCATTATTAAGGGGCAAGGCCTATCGTGATTACGTTGCGGGGCTGGCGGGCTATGAATCGCGTAATATAGGTCAGGTGTTGGCACTCGAGGACGCTTTTCCTTCTGGTGCAAAGAAAATGAAGGTGGCATAAATGCCCCGTAAGTTTGGCAAAAAACAATGAGCAAAGTGTTTTACATGGCGCCCGAAGGGCGCGCAAGCGATGTGGAGTTGCAGACCGGTCAATGGCAATACGGTGAGCCGTTGCAGGACACGCGCAAGCGTCCGTTGCGTGATTTGCGTATCTCGGTAACCGACCGGTGCAACTTTCGCTGTACTTATTGCATGCCGCGCGAAGTCTTCGATGCCAATTACGATTTCATGCCGCATGCGTCGTTGTTGTCATTCGAGGAAATGACACGTATTGCCTCGGTGGCGGTTAGCCAGGGCGTGCAAAAAATCCGCCTGACCGGCGGCGAGCCCCTGCTGCGCAAGGATATCGAGAAATTGATTGCCATGCTGTCAGCGTTGCGCACGCCTGAAGGCGATCCTGTTGAACTGACACTGACAACGAACGCGACTTTGCTGCGCAAGAAGGCAGCCGCCTTGAAGGATGCAGGTTTGAATCGGGTGACGGTCAGTCTTGATGCGCTTGATACCGCTTTGTTTGAACAAATGAGCGATAGCCAGGTGCCGGTGGCCAGAGTGCTCGATGGCATACAGGCGGCGGCCGAGGTGGGGCTGGCCCCTGTGAAAGTGAATATGGTTGTTCGCAAAGGCATGAACGATAGCCAGATTTTGCCCATGGCCGAATATTTCCGGAATTCGGGCCACGTGTTGCGGTTTATTGAGTATATGGATGTGGGCTCGACAAACGGTTGGAACCTGGATGAAGTCGTTACGGGCAAGGAAATTCTGGCGCTGATTGGCGCGCACTACCCGCTTGAACCGGTGAAGGCTGATTACGCCGGTGAAGTTGCCGAGCGTTGGCGCTACCAGGACGGCAGTGGTGAAATTGGCGTCATTACCAGCGTATCGCACCCCTTCTGTGGCGATTGTTCGCGCGCCCGCATGTCGCCGGAAGGCCGACTTTACTTGTGTTTGTTTGCAGATCAGGGTTACGACTTGCGTACCGTATTGCGGGGCGGGGTTACAAACGAAGCGCTGGCCGCTCACCTGGCCGGAATCTGGCAGGGCCGAACCGACCGCTATTCTGAATTGCGGGGCAAGGAAACCGCGCCGCGCCGCAAGATTGAAATGAGCTATATCGGCGGATGAACACGCCGCCAATCCCAGCCGATCAAATGACCGGCCTGGTCCTGGCCGGCGGGCAGGGGCGGCGCATGGGGGCGAATAAAGCCACTTTGAAGCTGGGAGACGAAACGCTGGCGATGCGTGCGCAGCGTTATCTTGCAGCACGCGCTGCGCAAGTATGGATCAGTACGAATGAACCGGCCAGCAGCGGCGTGTTTGCTCGTGTTTTGGCCGACGCCCCGATTTATGGTTCGGGGGCCGGACCGCTGGCAGGTGTGGCCACCGCGTTGCCACAGATTGCCACGCCATGGCTGTTAACGCTACCTGTTGACGTTCCGTGGGTGCCTGCCGACTTGCATGTGCGTCTGGCGCAGGCGGTGCTCACAAACCACGCCAAGGTCGCATATGCACAGACACAGGGCCGCGATCATCCTTTATGCATGCTGGTGCATCAAAGCCTGGGCGCTTCTTTACACCGTTATTTGCTGCACGGCGACCGTAAAGTGTTGCTCTGGCTTCAGGCAGAGCAAGCGGTGCCGGTTATGTTTGCCGGCGGCGACGCCTTGTTTGCCAATTTGAATACGCCGGACGACCTGGCGTGGGCGCAACGCCGCCTTAACTGAAATTACACCAGCCAGTCGGCGAAGGCGTAATAACGAATAATGTCATCATCCTTGACCACGGTATTGGCGGGAATACGCGCGAGCCCGGATGCCCATGGCAGGGAACTGATAATGGCAGAGCCCTGCAGTTCGTATGGAACCAGCGAAAGCTCGCCATCGGCATTCGATTTGGTTTGTACACGCAGAAACTCTTCGCGTGTTTCATTGAATTGGCGATTGGAGCGTAAACGACCATACATAACGCGTGGACGGGTTTCGCTGCGGCCCTGCATGGCCCGGATCAAGGGTGAAACGAGCAAGGCACAAACAACAAAAGCGGAAACGGGATTGCCGGGCAAGCACACGATGGGCGTTTCTTTGGCCTTGGCCAATGCAACCGGCTTGCCGGGCTTCATGGCAACTTTCCACAAGTCGAGTTTGCCGCCCAGCAATTCAATTGTGGGTTTGACCAGGTCTTTTTCACCCACTGAAACGCCGCCCACCGTTAGCACCAGATCACAGTCTTGCAATAATGTCTTGAAGGCCGACTCAATCGATTCGTGGGTATCGGCGGCATGTAATTGGTGTACGACCGTGGCACCAAGCCCCGACACCAGCGTTGCGAGCATGGCGCCGTTGGAGTTGTAAAGTTGTGCCGGCCCTAGCGTCTGGCCGGGGCTGACCAGTTCATCGCCGGTAGTCAGAATGCCTACTTTCAGGCGTGTCCATACTTCTACCTGATGAATACCCTGCGAGGCCAGCAGACCGATTTGAGCCGGCCCCAGAACCGTGCCGGGTTGCAGCAACTCCTGATCCCTTTCGACGTCTTCGCCTTTTTTGCGCACATGTGCACCTGCAACCGGCGGTGCGTTGATCACGACGGCGTTGTCTGTTTCGGTGGTGTCTTCCTGCATGACAACCGTGTCGGCGCCGTCGGGCATTAAGCTGCCGGTAAACAGGCGGATGGTGTGACCCGGTTTCAATGGCTCGGGTGTTTCACCTGCGAAGCAGCGCTGTTGAATAGGGAGTGCTCTGCCTGCTTCATAATCGGAAATCCGGATGGCGTAGCCATCCATTGCGCTATTGTCGGCCGGCGGTAGATCAACCTGCGCCTGCAGGCTGGCAGCCAGAACCCGGCCCTGCGCTTGCGCCAATGGGCATGTTTCTTTTTGGGTGGGCGCGGTTGCCGCTTGAGCCAAGTGTTCTTGAGCGGTATCGAAATCAAGCATGATTAATCCGTTTTCAGTGTTTTCAGATAATGCGTGGCGAAATTACACGGGCGATGCGTGCTGTCGAGTTGTTCCTTGACAATGCGCTCCCAGGCCGTGCGACAGGCATTGGTAGAGCCCGGCATGCAGAAAAGCAGCGTATTGTTGGCCGCGCCGGCAAACGCATCTGACTGCAAAGTGGAACTGCCGATTTCAAGAAAAGACAAGTGCCTGAATAATTCGCCGAACCCGGCGATAGACATGTCGAGTAACGGCGTAATTGCCGCGCCGGTTGATTTCTGGTGTGAGAAGCCGGTGCCGCCGTTGGTCAGGATAATATGCACGTCGGGGTCGGCAATCCAGGCGCTGACAATTTTGCGGATATCGTAAATGTTGCCGCTGCTGATGTCGCGGCGCACACATTGATGGCCTGCTTCGGCAACGGCCTGCGCCAGGTAATCGCCAGATGTGTCGTTTTCTTGCGTACGCGTGTCGGAGATGGTGAGTACGACGCAGTTCAGCGTAACCTTCGGGGTATGGGGAGTGGCTTTCGTCACGGTTGGTCCTTCTTTCTACAGCGTTTGTCCGGTTTCCCATTCCTGGGTTTTCAAAGTATCAGATTCGCGCTGTTGCACCCAGAATTGCTCGCCGTTTTCCAGTGTTTCGCGCTTCCAGAACGGGGCGCGTGTTTTCAACGCGTCGATAATGAATTCGCAGGCACGAAAGGCGTCGCCGCGATGGGGGCTGGCCACGCCGACAAAAACAATTTGTTCGCCATTGTGCATTTCTCCGACACGGTGCACGACGACTGGCTCGGCGGTGTTCCAGCGCGTTTGCGCCTGCAGGCAAATATCGCCGATTTCACGTTCGCACATTCCCGGGTAGTGCTCCAGGAACAACGTGCGTGTTTCCTGTTTGGTCGCGTAATCGCGAACGTAGCCTGTAAACGTCACCAATGCGCCCGCGTGTGTCGCAGTGCGCTCGTGCAGGCCGGCGATGAGTTCGGCGCTGTTGAAGTCTTCGGTTTGCACGATAACCATTTCAGCCTCCTGTGACGGGTTCGAATACGGCGACTTCATCACCTGGCTTGATGATGGTGCCTGGCTTGACATGAAACTGGTTCACCGCCAGTTTCAACCGGCGGGTGGGTGCCAGTTGCGGATATTTCTGTTCCAGTGCGTTCAGCCATTGCTCGCCGGTAATGGGTTCGGCCAGTGGCCAGTTTTCCAGCCGGGTACCGGTGAGTTCGGCAACCTGGGCGAAGTACAGAACGTTAATCACTTTTCCATTCTCCACTTTTACCTCCCGACTTATGTTTGAGCTTGATCTGTTCAATGATAATGCCTTTATCGGCTGCTTTGCACATATCGTAAATCGTAAGGGCTGCCACGCTGCAGGCTGTCATGGCTTCCATTTCCACACCGGTCTTGGCGTCGGTACGGCAAGTGGCTCGAACGGTAATGCTGTGTTGTGCCTCATTCAGCTCGAAATCAATGCCGGCAAAGCTCAGGGGCAGGCTATGGCATAGAGGAATCAGTTCGGCACAACGTTTGGCAGCCAGAATGCCGGCAACACGAGCGGTGTTCAATACATCGCCCTTGGCATTGTCCCTGGCCGTCAGCAAAACAAAAGCCTGACTGCTCATGCGAACGACGCCCTGGGCGGTCGCACTGCGTTGCGTGGCTTGCTTGTTGCCCACGTCTACCATGCGAATTTGGCCGCTTTCATCCAAATGACTTAACGTTGGATTGAGATTGTCTTGGGTGCTCATGGTTGGAAATATCAATTTAAAAGAACAATGATATACGTAATAAGAAGCGACCTGGGGTTATCCCCAGGGTATAAAATGCGGGTTCGTATTTAAACCAGGTGGAGAAATGATATGGCAATTCAGAAAGGTGACCGAATCCCAGACGGGACGTTAACGGAATTCGTTGAGGTCGAAACACAAGGATGTTCCATTGGGCCGAACGCATTTAAAGTGGCCGATTTGGTAAAAGGCAAGAAAATTGCGGTTTTTGCAGTACCCGGTGCTTTTACGCCCACTTGTTCGGCTAAACATGTACCCAGTTATCTTGAGCATTACGATGCGCTGAAAGCTGCAGGCATCGAGGAAATCTGGTGTGTTGCCGTCAACGACGCATTTGTGATGGGTGCTTGGGGGCGTGACCAAAAAGTCGACGGCCGTATTCGCATGATGGCCGATGGCAGTGGCCTTTGGACCAAGCAGTTGGGTCTTGAACTTGATTTGACGGACCGCGGCCTGGGTGTGCGCTCACAACGTTATTCCATGGTTATCGACGATGGCGTTGTGTCCCAATTGAACCTTGAACAGGGCGGCGGCTACGAAGTCAGCGATGCTCAAACAATGTTGAAACAGTTATAAAAATCAGGTGACGTTGAATGCTCAGCGCAGTCGCATCCTTTTCTTCGCTTTACTTTGCCACTTTGTTGCTGCTCCTGGGAACAGGGCTCATCAACACGTACTTGGGTATTCGTCTTGCGGAGACACAGGTTTCGGAAATCTGGGTGGGTACACTCATTGCGGTGTATTACCTGGGTTTGGTGCTGGGCGCCCGAACCGGGCATCGTTTGATTGCCCGTGTCGGGCATATTCGTGCCTACACTGCTACGGCGGCTGTCGTGACCGTAGCGGTGCTGGTACAGGCGCTGGTCGACAACCTATGGGTTTGGACATTCCTGCGTTTCATGGCCGGCCTGGCCATGGTAACGCAGTTCATTTCCATTGAAAGCTGGCTGAACGAGCAAACCGACAACACCTCGCGTGGTCGTGTACTGGCTTTCTACATGGTTTTCTCGGGGCTGGGGACCGTGTTGGGTCAATTGTCTTTAACGCTGTTTCCAGAGCTCGATTACAGGCCTCTGGTGTTTGCGGGGATTTGTTCAATTCTGTGCCTGATCCCCGTGGCCTTAACAAAAAGGTTGCACCCGACTGTGCCGCAGCCCGCCCCGATCATGCTCTTTTATTATTTGAAAAGGGCGCCCATGTCGTTAACCGTGGTGCTGATCGGTGGTGTTTTAACCGGCTCTTTCTACGGTCTGGGCCCGGTGTTTGCCTATAAGCAAGATCTAAGCAGCGACCAGGTGGCCATTTTTGTAGCAGCGGCGGTGGCGGCCGGGTTGGTATCACAGTGGCCGCTGGGCTGGCTGGCTGATCGTGTCGATCGTGCCTGGCTGATTCGAGTCAATGCCTTGTTGCTTTTCATTGTGACACTGCCGCTTTGGGGCTGGCTGGCTTTGCCCTACTGGGCTTTATTGGCTTTATCGTGTGGCCTGGGGGTGCTGCAGTTTACGCTGTACCCGATTGGGGCTGCCTTTGCCAACGACAATGTTGATCCAGACCGGCGCGTGGGCCTGAGCGCGGTATTACTGATGGTGTACGGTTTGGGTGCCTGTATTGGCCCTTTGCTGGTGGGTGTAATCATGCGCCAGACGCAACCGGGTATGTTGTTTGTCTTTGCCGCCGTATGCGCTGCCATTCTGGTGGCTTATGTCCGGCCCGAGCGCGTAACCGGTGAAAACCTGAGCCAGGATGCTCCCACGCACTATGTGCCCATGACCGAAATCCAGACCACGCCGGTGGTGGCGGAAATGGATCCCCGCGTAGATATGCAAACAGATGTGTCGCATGAGGCTAACTCAGCCGAAGAAAAGGCAGACGCAACACGCAGCCAGGACGACACTAATCTGGAACAGGATCTGGCGCAGGCCGAGGTCGACAGCACAGGAGCCAGTGCTCGCTAAAAAAGGTTATGCACGCCAAAAAGTACGAGCATGGCGGCAATGGCCAGAACGAGGCCTGCTACATTGATTTTTCCCAGGGGTTCGCGAAAAATCACGGCGCCGATCAAGGTTCCCGCCGTGATAACGCCGATGTTCATCGAGGCAAAAACCAGGCTTGGGTTGTTGGGTAAAAGCTGGTGGGCGCGGATATAAAAGTAGATATTGCCGAAGTTTAGTAGTCCAAGCAGTAACCCGGCCCAGGCGTTTCTTGCGGCCCATCTGCGTTTTTGAGCCAGCAATATCAAAAACATAATACCGCCGGCCAATATAAAGGCGCCCAGCAAGCCAGTGGCAAAGCTTGCTCCAGTGCGTGCCAATTGCTTGAAAAGAATATCAATAGCACCGTATCCCAGCCATACCCCAAGCAAGGTGATCGGGGTTAACAAGCTTCGTGCTTGGGTCGGGTTATGTCCGGTTGTTTTGATTAACAGGCATGTCAACGCAACAAAGGCCAGCGTCATCCCAATGACTTTCTGACTCGTCAAGGTTTCGTTGAAAAGCAGAAAAGCCGCCAGCAATGGGACTAACAAGGAAAGGCGCTGTGCCGCATCGCTTAGCACGATGCCCGCGTGTCGCACTGCCATTGCCATCATCAGGAAAACCAAGGGTAATAACAGACCCAATGTCGCCAGAACCGGCCACGTTTCGGTGTCTGCCAGTAGTGTCTGTGGTTGAGGTTGTAGCAGGCAAAGCGTGAGCACGGTTGCCACTGCATAGTTCATCGCAATGGCTTGAACCAGATCAAGCCGCCAGGCGCGTGCCAGTTTCAGCAGGACGGAGACGGCAACACTGCAGCTGATGCTGAGCAGAAGGACGAGCATAATCGCGCCAGAGGGCAGTGGTTAAAAGTGTACTGCCCCTTTGTTTCCTTATAGGGCCAGGCGTGCCGGTTAGTGGCTGCCGTTGTGCGCTTGCAGGCCCAGCCGTTGAAACAGGTTCTGGTCTTCGACAAACTGAGGGTTGCCGGTTGTAAGAAGCTGCTCACCGTAGAAAATGGAGTTGGCACCGGCAAGAAAGCATAGCGTTTGCATTGTGTCGCTCATTTCTTCACGGCCGGCAGAAAGACGCACGAAAGTGCGGGGCATGGTAATGCGTGCTACAGCGATGGTGCGCACGAATTCCAGCGGGTCGATATCGGGTGTGCCGTGTAATGGTGTGCCTTCAACCTTGACCAGATTGTTAATGGGCACTGAATCCGGATAGGGTGACATATTGGCCAGTTGGGCAATGAGTCCGGCTCGCTCGCGACGCGACTCGCCCAAACCGACAATCCCACCGCAACATACATTCACCCCGGCGTTGCGAACCCGTTCAAGCGTATCAAGACGGTCTTGATAGGTGCGGGTGGAAATGATTTCGCCATAGAATTCGGGCGAAGTGTCCAGGTTATGGTTGTAGTAATCAAGGCCCGCCGCTTTGAGTTGTTCAGCTTGCCCGTCTTTCAGCATACCCAGCGTGACACAGGTTTCCAGGCCCAATGCCTTCACTTCGCGAATCATTTGCGCGACGGCCTCGATTTGGTGTGGCTTGGGTGAGCGCCAGGCCGCGCCCATGCAAAAACGCTGGGCGCCGCCGGCCTTTGCCTGTTTTGCAGCTTCCAGCACTTCTTCAATTGGCAGGAGTGCTTCTTTTTCGACGCCTGTATCGTAGCGCGCTGATTGCGGGCAATAGGAACAGTCTTCCGGGCAACCGCCCGTTTTTATTGACAGCAGGCTGGAAAGTTGCACGCTGTTGGGATTGTGATGTTCCCGATGCACTGTCTGGGCCTGAAACATCAGTTCCGGGAACGGAAGTTCGTATAAAGCCAGAATGCGCTTGATTGTCCATTTTTCGGTTGCGTGTTCTAAGCTGTCATCGGCGAGCGTTTCAACAAGTGCGAGCATGGTTGTCTGTGACTCTGGAATGAAAATTAACGGTACTGGAAGCGTACGAGATTAGTGGTGTAGTTAGTGCGCTATGGTAAGGATGTGGCGCGCTGACAGCAAGCTGTTAATAAGACGTCAGTCGGTTAAAACGTTCCTATTTAAAATTAAAATTGCCTATATTTGGCTTAATGTCGTCTAACTTTATTGATGAAAACCGTTTTTCTGGTACCTTGTATATGTGTATCTTAAAGTAACTATTATGCTGCGGTGCAGAAATCCGGAAACCGGTATGATCATACCTTTTACCGATTGGAGCTAATAATAATGACGACGTTTAAACGCGATTTCACCGTTGAGTGGGGCGATTGTGACGATGCCGGCATCGTTTTCTATCCCAACTTCTTCTACTGGTTCGATTGCACTTTTCAAGCCATGGTGCGCAGCGTAGGCTTGAATCAGCGTGAGGTGCGGTCGCGCTTTGGCGCCGTTACGCCTTTGGTTGATGTGGGTGCCACATTTCGTTCTCCGGTCACGTACGACGACGTGATTACGGTTTATGCCGAAGTGGAGGAGTGGGCTGATCGTCGTTTCCGTATCGCTTATACCGTGAAAAGTGGCGAGCGTCTGGTGGCAACCGGTTTTGAAAAGCGCGCATGGGCGGTATACACACCAGAGGGCGGCATTAAGGGCGCTTCTGTGGCGCCTGAGTTCAAGGCTTATTTCCAGAAATAAAAGCCTGTCGCTGTCGGCGTGCATTGCAGTGGCACCGGTGCCAAGCGCAAATGCGCCGGCATGCCGGCGCGTGCCTTTTACTAGCGGGGCGCCAGCCGTGTCGCTCCATCCAGGCGGATCACTTCGCCATTCAGGTACCGGTTGCCAATAATGTGCTGGACCAGGTCGGCGAATTCGTCGGGTTGACCCAGGCGCTGCGGAAAAGGAATGGATTTTGCCAGTGATTCCTGTACTTCCTGGCTGGCGGTATACAGCAAAGGGGTCAGGAAAATGCCGGGTGCAACAGACATGACGCGAACCCCAAACTGGGCGAATTCCCGTGCCAGTTGAATGGTTAGCGATACAAGCCCGCCTTTTGAGGCTGCATAGGCGGCCTGGCCGATTTGCCCTTCATAGGCGGCCACCGAGGTGGTAAACAGAATCACGCCGCGCTCTTCACCCACGGGTTCGGCCGCGATCATTTCGGCAGCGGCCAGGCGTGTCATGTTGAAGGCACCAAACAGGTTCAGGTTGACCACTTTGATGAATTCCTCCAAGGGCATTGGGCCGCCTTTTCCCACAACGCGTTTACCTACGCCACCACCCGCACAGTTCACCAGAACGCGTGCGACACCTTGCGCCTCTTTGGCCTGGGCGATGGCTTGAGCGGCGCTTTGTTCCGAAGTGACGTCGCAATGTATGGCGATACCATTAATTTGTTTGGCAACGGCCTGGGCTTTCTCGTCTTGTACATCAAGAATAGCCACACGTGCCCCCTGGGCCGCCAGTTTCAACGCGGTGGCTTCCCCCAGGCCTGACGCCCCGCCGGTCACGAGTACGGGAGTGTCTTGCAAGTTCATAGGTGTTATTCCTTTAGCAGCAGCCGTCGGCGGTGGGGGGTTTCAGCCGCGTGTAACGTCCATGAACAGGATCGTCGTTCAGACGCAGCAGGCGAACCGCGTTGTCGCGCAGAATCAGTGGCTTGACCTCTTCGCGGATACCGATTTTCTCGAAGTCTGCCAGCCAGCGATCGGGCGTTAACACAGGGAAGTCGGAGCCAAACAGCATTTTGTCTTTCAGAATGGTGTTGGCGTATTGAATCAAAATAGGTGGAAAATATTTGGGCGACCATCCCGATAAATCGATATATACCTGGGGTTTGTGGGTGGCCACTGCCAAGGCATTTTCCTGCCAGGGGAAAGAAGGGTGGGCAATGATAATGGGCATGTCGGGGAAATCAACGGCAACATCGTCCAGGAACATCGGATCGGAGTATTTCAGACGTACGCCCCCACCTCCACGCATGCGCGCGCCCACGCCGGTTTGCCCGCTATGGAAAATTGCGGGTAATGCATGTTCGGCGATTACTTCGTAAAGATCGTACGCCGCGCGGTCGTTGGGATAAAACTCTTGTGATGATGGATGAAATTTGAAACCCCGGATACCGTATTCCTCGATCAGGCGGCGCGCTTCGCGTACCCCCATTTTTTCGCGCAATGGATCGATACTTGCGAATGGAATCAGTACATCGCGGTGTTTGGCCACCTCTTCGGCCACCTCTTCATTGCTGATGCGTACCTGACCATTGGCACGTTCCGTATCAACCGTAAAAATCACCGCCATCATGTTGCGTTCACGGTAGTATTGGGCTGTTTCTTCAATGGTGGGCCGTGGCATCTTCTCTTTGAAGTACTCGGCCATGGCCTTGTCGAACGCAATCGCGACTTCGTCGGGCGGGTTTCGTGTTGAAACGGTCGCGTGCGTGTGGATATCAATGGCAACCAGGGCGTCCTGCTTTTGTTCAGTCATCTAAAATCAGTCCTTCGTGTTCAAAAGTACATGGAGCATTTCTGTTCAGGATGTTGTCATTCTATCGTGCAAACGCAGCACATTTGCCTGTGGTGCCTGGCTATAGAGTTGTTCGACAAGTTCATTGCGCGTGCGTAGTACGGTGCGCTGGTTAATCGAGCCTTTATCGGTCATTTCGCCCAGGTCCATGACAGGTGGGTCACGCAGAATGATGGCGCGAGTAATACGGTTGGAACTGCCGGAGGCGTTCGCGCCCAGTTCGTTCAGGAGGTCTTGCGCCCAGCGTTGAACGTCGGGGTTGTCGGCAATTTCCTGGGTAGACGCATTATCATTCAGCGAGGGTGACAGTGCTGCGGCGGCGGGCAGAAGGAACAGCATCATGCCCAGCTCATCGCGGTCGTGCCCCGTAATAACGGCATCGTGAATGTAGGGCGCACCGGCTGCGATAATGGTGGAGCGCAACGCGCCTACATTGACCCAGGTGCCGCTGATCAGCTTGAAGTCTTCGGCAATACGGCCGTCGAAACGCAAGCCTTCTTCAGGATGTTCGGGATCAATAAACGTGGCGGCATCGCCGCTGCAGAAATAGCCTTCTTCATCAAACGCTTCCGCAGTGAGTTCGGGTTGGCGCCAATAACCCGGTGTGATGTTCGGGCCTTTATAACGCACTTCCAGTTTACCGGCCACGGGGGCCAGTTTTACTTCACAGCCGGGTGCCGGGTTGCCGATTACGCCGGCCTGCCAATCGGGCAGATGCGCGGTAATGGCAAAAGGTGCGGTTTCAGTTTGACCCAAGGCGGTTGTCATGGGGATGCGCATGCCCACGGTTTGAATCGCCAGTTCATCGATGGTTTGTTTGAGCGGCCCCGGCAGAGCGGCGCCACATGGAAAAATGAGTTTCAGATTCTTGAAAAACTGCTCGCGCAGCACTGAATCGCGCTTCATGGCATAGGCCAGCGTTTCCAGGCCTTTGGGAACCGTGTAATGAAAGGTCGACGGAATTTCACGCAGATTTTGAATGGTTTGTGCCATGCCGTCGGGTGTGGGTTTGCCATCGTCGATATACATGGTGCCGCCGTTATACAGCACGATACCGAAATTGTTGTTTCCGGCGGCGGTGTGATGCCAGGGTAGCCAGTCGACCAGGATGGGTGGGTCGTCTTTGGCGAATAAATAGCACTGCACAAACATTTGCTGGTTGCTGGTGAGCATCCGGTGGGTGTTTACAACGGCCTTGGGCAGTTTGGTTGAGCCCGATGTAAACAGGAACTTGGCAATGGTTTCACCATTTACTTCCTGGTGAGCGGCTTCAACCTGGTCGCTGACGGGTGTGTTTTCCAACGTGCTGAAAGTAGTGCAATGGCGACCTTCGATGCTGCCCTCAACAAAAACCAGTTCCAGATCCGCCGGTACCGTTAATTCTATGGCATGCGCGTAGCGGTTGGCATTTTGGGCGAAGACCAGCCCGGGAGTGAGGAGCTTGACGGCGTGCTCGACGCGGTCGGCACTGCGTGAAAGCAGGGAATACGCAGGTGAGATGGGGGCGAATGGAATGCCCACATGTTGCGCTGCCAGCATCATCAGGGCGCTTTCAATGCTGTTTTCCGACAAGATCATAAGGGGGCGGTCGGCATTCAGCTTGCGGTTGAGCAGAGCTTGCGCAATATGAAGAACGCGTTGCAAAGCGCTGGCATAGCTTAAATGAACCCATTCGCCTTGTGCATTTCGGCGTGCCAGGAAAGTGCGATCGGGTGCGTTTTCTGCCCAATAAACCAAAGCCTCGGTGTAGCAACGCTGATAAGGTTGCAGGGGCTCAGGGGAGCGCAGGATATAACCGCCGTCAGGACGTTTTTCAACGTTGCTGATGTAAGGCCCGAACGCTACAGGGCGAAAATTCGTGTTGGCAAGATTATTCATTCATGTCTCCGGTGTTGCTGTTTCGGGGCTATTATTAAGGGTAGTTTCTTATTGTTCCCGAAAAATAAATTCTGTACATTGTTAATCAGGTTAACAGTACGCTGAATGTTATATTTTTGAAAATCCTTATTCTATAAGTGCAAACCCTTGGTTAATTCATTTTCTCCCTCTACTGAACCGGCTGAAGTGGCTGATACGCCACTGACCTATGTTGATTTGCAGCGCGACTCCTTAGGTTACGCAATCAAGCGTGCCCAGGTGCGTTCCTACGATGTGCTGTTTGCCGTGATGGGGCCGGAAAGTCTTACGCCAGGACGCATGACTGCTTTAAGTATCGTCGCAACGCAGCCTGGAATCAACCAGACTGTATTGGCCGATATGCTCGGTATTACGCGTGCGGGTGCGGTGAAGGTGATTGATTCACTCGAGGCGCTGGGTTATGTCGAGCGCAATACAATGCCCGACGACCGTCGTAGTTATGCTTTGGGGGTTACGCAGAAGGGGTTGGATGAGTTAAAGCGTTTGAACGTGTTGAACCGCCAGTTCGAGAAGCGGATTGCCACGCGTTTAACATCCGACGAGCGGCATCTGCTGATGGCACTGCTGGAGCGTGTGGCACTGGATTAAAGCCGGTGCCTGTCCTGTGTTCCTGTACTTGATCAAAGCTTGAGCCAGTCGTGGGCCCGGCCGGATCCTGTCTGGGTCCGGCCGGGTGGATAAGCCACGTCGGCGAATGTTGACCAGGCTTAGAAAACCCGGTTAAGAGACAGGCTGGCCGATTGCGTTGTTGCCGTTCCAGTACTGCTGCCGATCAAAGAACCGCTGTAAGTATTGGGTGAGGCGGGGTTGTTATAGGTCGAGTAATAGTTGGCTGTTTTGTCTTGCGTTACGCTGTACGTATAACTGAAGTCCAGGAACCACGACTTATCAAGGTAGTAAGTGCCGCCCAGCATGACAGCCGCGCCCCAAACCCATTGGCTGGCCGAGAAGCTCTGGGCAGAGCCTGAAATATCGGTTCTGTTGCCGTTGATATCGGCAAAACCAATCAGGTCGTTAATTTGAGTATTGACCTGCGATAAGGTGGGGCCAACGCCAACGTAAATGGTGCCTCTGTCAAAAGCGCGCCCGAAGTACGGAATCAGCGAGAATTGATGATTAACCGTTTTTTGGTAAGAGCGGGCAATTGCGTTCCCCGTGAATGGTGTGCCGTTTGAAAAGGAACCATACTGCGGAATTCGAATGAAGTCTTCTGTTGCTGTGGAACCACCCTGGTAGCTGTATGAAAACTTGACGCCCCACAGGTAATCGGTGCCTTGCAGCTTCTCGAAATAACCAGCCTGGACGGCGGGAGAAATGCCATTTATCGTGCCCATCCCAATGCCCACAGGCGGGCCTCCGGCTGTGCCTGAAGAAACGAGTGTTCCTGTCGCTGTGTTGGTGACGTTCGACGTCCCGGTTGCTTCCAGTTTCTGGTCTTTGAATTGTGTTGAATTAACACCGAACCCCAAGCCGAAATAAGCACCGGAGTCTGGCACCATGGACGTTGAGCTGGTTTGTGCTGTTGCTAAGGTTGAGTAGCCGGAAAACAAAGGGATGATGAGTCCCAGAAGAACTGCTTTTTTCATTATTGGAAGCCTTATTAAAGGTACCGCAGTTACTACGTTGAAGGGGGGCTGAGTGTAATGTGAACGAGCCGGGGCGGCAAGATAAATTGTGATGGGTGAAGGGCGGGCTTTCCGCCTGTCGGTAACAGCCAATAAAAAACCCGCGTCGTATGACACGGGTTTTTCTGAATTTTTTGGCGGAGCGGACGGGACTCGAACCCGCGACCCCCGGCGTGACAGGCCGGTATTCTAACCAACTGAACTACCGCTCCGCAGCGGTAATGGTGCCCAACCAAAGCCAAAGTACTTGGCGTCCCCTAGGGGATTCGAACCCCTGTACCCACCGTGAAAGGGTGGTGTCCTAGGCCTCTAGACGAAGGGGACAGGACAAATTGAGTTGCGCAGTATAACATGTTTTCACTGCACGTTTCTTTGCAAGCCGTTTTTGGTGGAGGTAAGCGGGATCGAACCGCTGACCTCTTGCATGCCATGCAAGCGCTCTCCCAGCTGAGCTATACCCCCGTGGCAAATACTACTGTATTGCAAAGAAGCGAAATTATGCATCAATTTTTTATTCTGTGCAAGTTGGTGCAATAAATGGTGTGTTTTAGACAGCTTCAGGCAGCCTGTTTCTGTCAATAATGGTAGGCTCAAATCTTGAGTCTCAGTTAATTCCGGTCGGCTGCCATTGATTTGCGTTTTTTATTATGCCCACTTTGCTTGAAACTGCCACGGCATTACAGAATCTGGAAACATTGGACGGTCCTGAAGCGCTATTTCGTGCCCTGGCCGAGAACGCGGTTATTGGTGTTTACATTGTGCGAGAGGCGCGTTTTGTGTATGTCAACTCAAAACTGCTCGACATGCTCGGCTATGAACGCGATGAGATGCTGCACCAGATGACGATCACGAATATTGTCGCGCACGACGAGAGGCATTTTGTTGCGTCGAATATAAAACGTGCCTTGAGTGGTGAGGTACGGGAGATTCACTACGAACGCAAGGCACGGTGTAAAGACGGCAGTTATATCGATGTCGAAGTTTTTGGGTCATGCATGACGCTGGCAGGCGAGGCGGTAATGGTGGGGCTCATGCTTGATATGTCGCCGCACAAGGCCGAAGAGGCGTCTACCAGTTTAATGTCGCTTGTTTACAAGCACAGTAGCGAAGCCATGGTCATTACCGATGTGAATGGTGTGATTATTACAGTGAATCCCGCGTTTTCCGACATTACAGGATATGCGCTTGACGAGGTCATCGGGCATCGCTTGAGTATTTTAAGTTCAGGGCGTCATAACGAGAACTTTTACAAGGCGATGTGGGAAGCGTTATTGAAAACTGGGCATTGGCGTGGTGAAATCTGGAACCGGCGCAAGAGTGGTGACGAATATGTTGAGCGTCTGAGTATTGATACTTCGTATAACGACGATGGTTCCGTCAGGTGTCGGGTTGGTGTTTTTTCCGACATTACGCAAAAGAAACGAACGGAAGAAGTTGTATGGCGCCAGGCCAACTATGACCATTTAACCGGCCTGCCCAATCGCAAATTGATGGAAGAGCGTTTGAAAACGGGCCAAGCACGGGCCGCACGTGTAGACACCCGGTTGGCGTTCATCTTTCTGGATCTTGATGCATTCAAGGAGGTCAACGACAGCCTTGGACACGATATGGGTGATAAGGTACTGCGCCAAGTGGCGCATCGTCTGGTGCGTTCTGTGCGTGAATCCGACACCGTGGCGCGCTTTGGGGGTGACGAGTTTGTCATTGTGATGGGTGGCGTTGTGAGTGACGACATGGTTCAGCGCACGTGCCAGGCCGTTTTGCACAACCTTGGGAAACCTTATCGCCTCAAGGACACCGTTGTTTATCTCTCGGCCAGTGCCGGTGTGGCGGTTTATCCCGATCATGCCAGTAACGCAGAAGCATTGATGCAGAATGCCGATCTGGCCATGCATGAAGCAAAAGAGGCAGGGCGTGGTCAGTTGCGTTTTTATGATCCCGATATGCAGTATGCGGCAAGGGAGCGTCGCCGCTTGTCGAAAGACTTGCTGGTCGCGCTGGATAACAAGGAACTTGTGCTGTATTATCAGCCTGTCGTTGATCTGAAAACGCATCGGTTGGTCAAGGCAGAGGCGCTGATTCGGTGGAAGCATCCGGAAAAAGGTTTTGTCAGTCCTGATCAATTTATTCCTTTTGCCGAGGACAGCGGCATGATTATTGCCATTGGTGAATGGGTATTTCGCACCGCCGCCGACCAACTGCTCGATTGGCACCGGCGTGGTTTCACGCAGTTACAGGTGGGGCTGAACGTGTCGCCCGTTCAGTTCTGTGAAGAAGGATTGAATGCAACGGAGTGGATAACTTACCTGGCAAAACGGGGTCTGCCCGGCAGTGCCATTGTGGTGGAGCTGACAGAACGCATGCTGATCGACGCCTATAACGGTACCAGCGAAAAATTGCTGGCGTTTCGCCATGCCGGCATTCAGGTTGCGCTGGATGATTTCGGCACAGGCTATTCATCGCTGGCCTACCTGCGTAAACTGGACATTGACCTGCTGAAAATCGATCAGTCTTTCGTGCGCAATCTGTCATCACATGTGGAAGATCTGGCGTTGTGCGAGGCCATTGTGGTCATGGCTCACAAGTTGGGCTTGAAAGTGATTGCCGAAGGCGTGGAAACGGCGGACCAACGCGATCTGCTGGCCGATATCGGCTGCGATTACGGCCAGGGTTATTTGTTTTCCCGCCCCATTCCCGCCGACGAATTCACCGAGCTACTTCATTCGGGCCTGTCGGCTGGTGAAGACACCCACGGCAATCAATAACAGACTCAGGATGAGTACCGGGGTGTTACGCCACCGCGCGTAAGGTGTTAACCCTTGCATACCCTGTACCTCAACGTCAAGAACACCGGGTTGTTCAGTTAAAAGTGCCGCGCGCACCTTACCTTGCGGATCAATAGCGGCGGTCATGCCGGTATTGGTTGCCCTTAGCATGGGGCGGGCGGCTTCCAGTGCCCGCATTCGCGCTATTTCCAGATGTTGTTGCAAAGCCCAGGTGTCTCCAAACCAGGCCAGATTACTTACGTTAACGAGCATTGTGGCGCCAGGGCCGTATTGTTCGCTGTCGCCCAGGGCGGTAACGATTTCTTCGCCGAATACATCCTCATAGCAAATGTTGGGCGCGATCACTTGTTCGTTCAGCGTAAATAATTCCTGTCGTGTACTGCCGCGATTAAAGTCGCCCAAGGGGATATTCAGCGCATCAACAAACCAGCGAAAGCCCGGCGGCACAAATTCGCCAAACGGAACCAAATGATGTTTGTCGTAACGGTGTTCGGTCGTGCCGGCGATCAGCTGCGTTACAGGTGTTTCGGCGTTGAAGGCGATCACGCTGTTGGTGTAGCGTGTATTGCCCCGATCGTCGGTTGCAACAGGAATGCCCATGATTAGCGTTGCGTCACGCTCGCGGGCGATATTTATCCATTGCTCCCATGTTTGTGAAGGGTAGCGGTTCTGGAATTGCGGCATGACCGTTTCAGGCAGAATAATAATATCGGGATCTGCACCGGCCTGTTTTGGCGGCAGCTCTGCAAGTTCCATGTAAGTTTGAATGCCTTCTTGCATGCGTTGGGGGTCAAATTTGATTGATTGTGGAACCCCACCCTGAACAAGGCGGATCAAAATCGGGTTGCCGGTTGGTGTCGACCAGCTAAGCTGAGATAAGCCAAGTCCAACCGCACTCAATACAATGGCCAGTGCAACGGCGGCAGCGGCCCGGCTGTCTTGGGCTGTTTTATGAGCCAGGATCAGCAGGGCAATCGCGCCAGCGCAAAATGCAGCTAGCCAGGCCACGCCGTAGACCCCCAGGATAGGGGCCCAGCCTGCCAGGAAACCACTTGCATGGGCATAGCCGATATTCAACCATGGGAAGCCCGTGAACAAAGTGCCGCGCAGCCATTCTGAAAGTGCCCAGCACGATGCCCAGATTGCCGCGCTAAGCGCCAATCCCCAAAAGTGGCCGCCGGGTTGTCGTAACCCGCGTGTAAAAAAAAACGCGAAGCCTGTCGCCAAAGCGGTGTAAAGCGCCATTGCGCATGCCAGCGCCAGTACGGCGGCAACAGAAAGGGCGGGAGCGAGCCCGCCAAAATGATGCAGGCTGATATAAAGCCAATAGAATCCAAGCGCGAAATGGCCGAGCCCGAATAGAAAACCGGCTTGTGCTGCGCGGCTTGTGCGTTGGCATTGCCATACATGGCGCGCAAGGAATACGAAAATCAGAATTTGCGCATAAGGCAGCACCCAGGCGGGCAGCGGGCCATCAGAGAATGTGAATGCGTGGGCGGCGCCCAGCAGCAAGGGCTGAATCGCTTCGCGAATGCGATAAAGCCGACTCTCAGTTGTTTTCATGAGGGGTGGCGAGCGCCGAGTTTTCGTCGTGCTGAATATTCATCCATAAAACGCGTTTGGCATCGGCGCCTACCACCGTGATGATGAGCCCTTCCCGATGCACGGTATCGCCACGCCGCGGGATGCGGCCCAGTTCGGCGGTAACCCAGCCTCCCAGGGTGTCGTACTCATCGGTTGGCATGGTTGTATTGAATGAGCGATTGAAAACGTTGATTTCCGTAATGCCCATGGCGCGCCAATTATTGCTGCCGGTCTGGAAAATGGTTTTTTCAGCATCCTCATCGAATTCATCTTCAATGTCGCCGACGATTTGTTCAAGCACGTCTTCCATGGTGACCAGGCCTGCTGTGCCGCCGTGTTCGTTGATAACGATGGCCAGATGGTTACGATTATTGCGGAATTCGTGCAGCAGAATGTTCAACCGTTTGGATTCGGGGATAAATACGGCCGGGCGAATCAGCGGACGTAAATCGATGGCGGGATTTGTAATGGTTAACAGTAAATCCTTGGCCAACAGAATGCCGACGATGTTGTCGCGATCGTCTTCGAAAATAGGGAATCTGGAGTGACCGGTTTCGATAATTTCCGCCAACAGCTCCGGCAGGGGTTTGCCGATATCCAGCATGTCGATTCTGGAGCGTGGCACCATGATGTCGCCGGCGCTGAGGTTAACCACCTCCAGCGCACCGGAAATCATGGCATAGGAGTCTTCATCGATGATCTGGCGCTCGTGCGCCGCCTCGAGCAACGCCTTGATGTCTTCGCGGTCTTCTGGTTCGGGGCGAATGCGAGACAGGATTCGCGCCAGAAATGATTTGGTGGCCGGCTTGGCCGAGTTGGGTTCCGGGTCTGGGGGGGTTGAGTCTGACATTGTCCGCAGGACGAGTTACTGGAGTGTCTAGCATAACCGAAAAAGGCGGTTTGTTTCAGTGGGTCGCGGGCAAAATCCGATAGGGGTCCGTGAAGCCCAGCTTAGCCAGAATGTGGGTTTCGAGCGTTTCCATCTCTTGTGCCTCATATTCGTCTTGATGGTCGTAGCCCAATGCATGCAGAACGCCATGAATCGTTAAGTGAGCAGCATGTGCAAGCACCTTTTTATGCTGTTCCTGGGCTTCCTGATGAAGAACGGGCAGGCAAAGCACAATGTCTGCCATCAAGCCGGCGTCGGGTTGAACGCCGTACTCAAAGGTCAAGACGTTGGTTGCATAGTCCCGATTGCGAAATTGTTGATTCAGCTCGCGGCCTTCGTCTGCGTTCACGAGCCGGATCGTTAGATTCATGCGCGCAATATCGGGGTTGTACGGGGCAGCGGCCAGGGCAGCCTGCACCCAGCGTCTGAGGCGCCAGCGCGGCAATGATTCAGCTGGCGCGGCGTACTGAACCGACAGGCTAAGCTCAGGGCCGGGCTTCGAGACTGGCTTTTTCATAGGCATCGACAATACGGGCAACCAGGGGGTGGCGGACCACGTCGCCGCTGGTAAAACGGGTGCTGGCTATGCCTTGAACGGTTTCCAGTACTGCCAGCGCATGCGTTAAGCCACTGGGTTGGCCTTTGGGAAGGTCGATTTGCGACGGGTCGCCATTGATAACGGCTTTGCTGCCGAAACCAATTCGCGTCAGGAACATTTTCATTTGTTCCGGTGTCGTGTTCTGCGCTTCGTCGAGAATCACGAATGAGTGATTCAAGGTGCGACCGCGCATGTAGGCCAGCGGGGCAATTTCAATGGTTTGCTTTTCAAACAATCGTTGCACTTTTTCGAAGCCCATCAGGTCGTACAAGGCGTCATAAAGCGGACGCAAGTAGGGGTCGACTTTCTGGGCCAGATCGCCCGGCAGGAATCCCAGGCGCTCGCCGGCTTCAACGGCAGGGCGGGTAAGAATGAGTCGCTGCACCGATTCGCGTTCCAAGGCGTCGATTGCGCACGCCACGGCCAGCCAGGTTTTTCCGGTGCCTGCCGGGCCGACGCCGAATGTGATGTCGTGTTTGAGAATATTGTTCAGATAATCGCGTTGTCGTGGTGTACGTGGCCGCAAATCGGTTCGGCGGGTACGCAGCACGAGGTCCATGCTTTGATCATCGACAGGAGGCAGTTCGGGCAGCGGTTCGATTTTGCGGGGATCGTCGGCTTTGCTGCGACCAGCGCCCAACTCCACCATGCCAAGCTGGATGTCGTCGATTGTGAGTGCTTTGTGAACCGCGCGCTCATGAAACCATTCCAGTGCCTGTGCGGCGGCTTTGGCCTGTTCTCCCTCGATGGAAACATGGCTGCCACGGCGATTTAATAGCACATTCCATCCATCGGCAATTTGGCGCAGGTTTTCGTCGAGCGGACCACACAGGTTGGCCAGGTGCATGTTGTCGCCATCAAGCCGAACGGTAACCGGTTTGTGCCGGCGTGAGCTTCTGGTCATGGGTGTAGTTCACCTCGGAGCGTATTGGCACTGGTTTGCGTGATACGAACGTTGCGCATTTGGCCGATCAGTTCAGGAGAGGCCGGGAAATTCACAATACGATTGTTTTCAGTGCGTCCCATGACTTCGCGGGGGTCGCGTTTTGACGGCCCTTCGATCAGTACCCGCTGGGTCGTGTCGAGCATGCCTTGGGCGATCGCGGATGCCTGCTCGTTAACAAGCGCCTGCAAGCGATAGAGGCGTTCAAGTTTCTGTTCTTTTGTCGTGTTGTCTTCCAGATCGGCAGCCGGTGTACCTGGGCGACGCGAATAAATAAACGAAAAAGACTGGTCGAAGCCGACGTCGCGAATCAGTTTCATCGTTTGTTCGAAATCGGCCTCTGTTTCGCCGGGGAAGCCAACGATGAAGTCCGACGAGAGCGTGATGCCGGGTCGGGCGGCCTTCAGTCGGCGTACGATCGACTTGAATTCAAGTGCGGTATAGCCGCGCTTCATTGCCGCCAGAGTGCGGTCGCTGCCCGCTTGTACCGGTAGATGCAGGAAAGGCACCAGATTCGTCAGTTTTCCATGGGCCTCAATAAGACGACCGGTCATTTCCTTCGGGTGGGACGTGGTGTAGCGGATGCGCTCGATACCCGGTATGTCGTGAATGTATTCCAGCAACATGGCGAAATCAGCAATTTCGCTTGTGTCGCCCATGGGGCCGCGATAAGCATTCACATTTTGCCCGAGCAACGTCACTTCCTTGACGCCCTGGTCTGCCAGGTCGGCCACTTCAACCAACACGTCGTCGAAGGGGCGCGAAATTTCTTCACCACGGGTATAGGGCACCACACAGAAAGTGCAATATTTGCTGCAGCCTTCCATGATGGAAACAAAGGCGGTGGGACCGTCGATTCGTGCCGGCGGCAGGGCGTCGAACTTTTCGATTTCGGGAAAGCTGATATCCACTTGCGCACGGCCCGATTCGCGCCTCTGATTAATGAGCTGCGGCAATCGGTGCAGGGTCTGGGGGCCGAATACGACATCCACGAAGGGTGCCCGTTGTACGATGGCCTGGCCTTCCTGGCTTGCCACGCAGCCGCCTACGCCAATAACCAGATTAGGGTTGGCCTGCTTCAAGTGCCGTACACGGCCCAAGTCTGAGAATACCTTTTCTTGCGCTTTTTCACGCACCGAACAGGTGTTGAACAAAATGACATCGGCTTCGTCTGGGTTTTGGGTTACTTCAACACCCTGTTCGCCACCGAGAACATCGAGCATTTTATCGGAGTCGTACTCATTCATTTGGCAGCCGAAAGTTTTGATGAAAACTTTGCGTGGCGCGCCAACGGGTGCTTTATTGTCGACTTGTGTTGTGGTGACGCCTGACGATGAGGCCTGGGCAGCGCGCGAGGGGAAACGTTTAAGTGGAATTTCTTGCATGATCTTGGCCGAAACGGGTGTTGATCCCGGGGGCAGGGTTGAAACAAGGGCCATTGTAACGCTTGTATCCCGTTTGTTCTTGTGCTTGGTCGTATAATTCTTCCATCGTTCAAGAAATAAGTTCATAATCAAAAACAATAATAAGATTATGTGTTCGTTTTTATCTTGCACTTATAGGAGGTTGCTATGCAGGAAAAAATCAATACCCCTCGTCGCCGCGTGTTGGCTGCGGCCGGCGCTGCCGCAGCGTGGGCTGGAATAAGTACAGTGGCCCGCGCGGACTCTACCGAGCCCGCTTCGCAATCGAACCCGCAGCCGGTGTCCGACGCGAAACCCCTACCTGATTACGCGAAGTGGAAAGATGCCGATAGTTTGATCGTGCATAGTGCGAATACCATTGAAACCCAGCGTGGCGCGGTTGGTAACAGCGTCATTACGCCGCTGAATCGATTGTTTATCCGCAATAACGTTTCCCCGCCGCCTGCCAGTATTACCGCAGATCCTGACGCCTGGAAGGTCAGTGTCCAGGGTGTTGATAAGCCACGTACTTTTACGGTGGGCGAGCTCAAAGGCATGGGCCTGGAGGCATTGCCGATGGTGTTGCAGTGTTCCGGTAACGGGCGTGCGTTTTTCCCGCACAATCCCGGCGGCACGCAATGGTCGGTTGGCGCGGCAGGTTGTGTGATTTTCACCGGCATTCCCGTGGCCAAACTGGTTGAGGCATTGGGCGGCGTACAAGATGGCATGGTTTACATGACTGGCACGGGTGGCGAGGAAATTCCCGCCGGACTCGACCCCAACACCGTCATGGTTGAAAGGTCTGTGCCATTGGAAGCCATGAAAGATGCCATTCTGGCCTGGGAGGTCAATGGCGAGCCCTTGCCGCTGGCGCATGGCGGGCCGTTGCGTTTAATTGTTCCCGGCTACACCGGCGTCAATAATGTGAAGTATGTCAAGCAATTGGCCTTTACAAAGGAACAGTCGCCGGCCAGTATCCAGCAAAACAGCTACCGGTTTTCCGCTGTTGGGGAAAAAGGCGGGCCGCAGCATGAGTCCATATGGGAAATGCCGCCCAAGTCGTGGATTACCTCGCCTGCTGCTCCCGATACCTCGATGAAAGCCGGTACGGTCGTGATCGGCGGGGTGGCAATGGGCGGTATCGATAGCCCAAGCAAGATCGAGGTTTCGCTCGACGGCGGGAAGTCGTGGCAAGAGGCGCATTTTGTCGGCCCCGACCTGGGCAAGTACGCTTGGCGCCAGTTTGCTTTTACGGCCAACCTGAAGCCGGGTCGTTATAATCTCGCCAGCCGCACGACCAACGCGGCGGGTCAAACCCAGCCTGCTGAACGCGCTGAAAACAATCGCGGGTACAACAACAATAGCTGGCAAGACCATATGGTTGAAATTACCGTAACTTGATAAAGGTTAGTTTATGAAATTTGCTGTTGTTTTTGCAGGCTTGTCTTTATTGGCTTCCTCCGCTGCCTGGGCTAATGATGCCCAGCTGCAGCGCGGAAAAGAATTGTTTGTCAGCAAGGCAGTACCGGCCTGTGCCGTCTGTCATACGTTGAAAGATGCTGGCTCACAAGGGGCGATTGGCCCCAATCTCGACGAATTGAAACCCAGCGCCGACCGCGTCATGAAAGTGCTGAAAGACGGGATGGGTGCCATGCCCTCTTTTGCCAACTCGTTAAGCCCTGAAGATATGGAAGCGGTTACCGCCTATGTGGTCAAGTCCACCAGCCAGTAAGCTTCTATTTAATCAGCGTTAAAGAGTCAAGCATTAAAGAAGCCCCCGACACCCAAGTGGTGATCGGGGGCTTTCTGTTTGGGCCTGGCTGTTTTGCAGCTTCAGCCTTCCTCGACTTCTGTTTCCTCTTTCTTGACCGGTTTGACAAGGTCTTCCCGTTTTATGCCCAGCCACATTGCGATGGCAGCCGCAACGAACACAGATGAGTAGATACCAAACCAAATGCCGATAGTGAGGGCCAGGGCAAAGTAGTGCAGCGTTGGCCCGCCGAAGATCAGCATTGACAGCACCATGATCTGGGTAGAGGTATGCGTGATGATCGTGCGAGAAATGGTTTGCGTAATCGCGCCGTCGATTACCTCTGTGGTAGTGGCCCGCCGCTGTTTGCGGAAGTTTTCACGGATGCGATCCATAATCACCACCGACTCGTTTACCGAGTAGCCCAGCACCGCCAGGACACCTGCCAGTACGGCCAGAGAAAACTCCCACTGGAAAAAGGCAAAAAACCCGAGAATGATGATGACATCGTGAAAGTTGGCGACTACCCCGGCAATGGCGAATTTCCATTCAAACCGCAAGGCCAGGTAAACCATGATGCCGATGACCACGCACAATAACGCCAGCAGGCCATTTGTCACTAACTCTTCACCTACTTGCGGGCCCACAAACTCCACGCGCCGCAACTCCACGTTCGGTGTATCGGCCTGCAGTGCCGCCAGGACTTTCTCGCTTTGGACCGTGGCGTCTTCACCGTCTCTGACCGGCAGGCGAATCATGACATCGCGGGAAGTGCCAAAGTTCTGTACCTGAAAGTCGGAGTACCCGATATCACTGAGTGTATTGCGAACCTGTTCGAGATCGGCAGATTGCTCGTAATGGGTTTCCATGACGGTGCCACCGGTAAATTCGATGGACAAATGGAAGCCCTTTGTGGCAATAAAAAATACAGCCAGGGCGAAAGTGATCAGGCTGATCAGGTTCAGCACCAGCGCGTGGCGCATGAACGGGATGGTGCGTTTGATTCTAAAGAGTTCCATTATTTTGTTTGCCTAAGTAATTGGGGCGAATAATTGCAGTTGGATCGGGCTTAGTCTTTCGGTTTCCAGATTTGCCCGATCGAAATGCTTTGCAACTTGCGACGCCGCCCATACCAAAGGTTCGTTATTGCACGCACACCCACAACAGCGGAGAACATGGAGGTCAGGATGCCGATACAGTGCACAACGGCAAAACCGCGAACCGGCCCTGAACCAAATGCCAACAGCGCTACCCCCACAATGAGCGTTGTAAGGTTGGAGTCGAGAATGGTGCCCCAGGCGCGTTCAAACCCCTGGTTGATGGCTTGTTGCGGCGCTATCCCCCCTCTTAGTTCTTCCCTGATCCGTTCGTTAATAAGCACGTTTGCATCAATCGCCATGCCCAAGGCAAGGGCCAATGCGGCGATGCCGGGCAATGTCAGCGTGGCCTGCAGCATTGAAAGCACGCCCAGCAGCAGCAAAATGTTCAGGCTAAGACCAAGGGTGGAAAAGACACCGAACAAGTGGTAGTAAACAATAATGAACAGGGCCAGGGCTGCAAAGCCCCAAACGACCGATTTGAAGCCCATTTCAATATTCTCCGCACCCAGGCTCGGGCCGATGGTGCGCTCTTCAATAATCTCCATGGGTGCAGCCAGGGCACCTGCACGCAGCAGCAGTGCAATGTCGGAGGCTTCCTGGGCAGTCATGCTGCCGGAAATCTGCACCTGGCCCCCGGGGATTTCGCTACGGATAACCGGCGCGGTAACAACTTGCCCCTGGCCTTTCTCGAATAGCAGTATCGCCATGCGTTTGCCCACGTTATCGCGGGTAACGTCGCGGAAGATGCGAGCACCTTTCTGGTCAAGCGTCAGGTTAACCGAGGGTTGCTGGGATTGCTGGTCGCGCCCGGGTTGGGCATCTTGCAGATTTTCGCCGGTAAGGACAACCTGGCGACGCAACAGCATTGGACGTCCGTTGGTGTCTTCGTATCGTTCGAGCCCAAAGGGCACACGGCCGGCGGCCAGCGCGTTCTGGGCCGATTGTGATTCATCAACCATACGGATTTCCAGGGTCGCCGTGCGTCCAAGAATCTCCTTTGCTTTGGCAACGTCTTGCACCCCTGGCAGTTGAACCACGATGCGGTCGGCACCCTGGCGCTGGATAATGGGTTCCGCGACCCCCAGTTCGTTAATCCGGTTATGCAGGGTCGTGATGTTCTGTTGCAGCGCATTGTTCTGAACTTCCATGACTGCATTCTCAGTCAGGCGGGAGGTCAGCATGAAGCGTTCCCCGTTTTCAGAAACGGCGTAAATCATTTCGGGTAAGCGGCTGCGTAGTGTCGATGCGGCATTGTTTGCTGCGTCTTCATTGTCGAATCGGGCAACGATCGACAGGCCGTCGCGTTCGACTCCCCCTGTTCGAACGCCGTTTTCGCGCAGAATTGATCGTACGTCATTGGCCAGCGAATCATATCGACCATTCAGCGCGCCTTGCATGTCGACCTGAAGCAGGAAATGGACGCCGCCCCGTAAGTCGAGCCCGAGGTACATGGGGTTTGCGCCAAGTGCCGACAGCCAGTTGGGCGATGATGGCAGCAAGTTCAATGCCACGGTGTAATCGGGGTTGGCCGGATCGGGATTCAGCGCACTTTCGATGACGTCTTTCGCTTGCAGCTGTGTATCGGTTGAGTCAAAACGGAAGCGGACTGTACCAACTGGCCCGTTCTGCTCGAAGTACGAGCCGGTTGTCGGGATGTTATTTTCATTCAAAAGCTGCTGGACCCGGCCCAGCATGTTTGCTTCAACCTTGACCGCTGTCTTAGCCGGCGCAATCTGGACGGCGGGCGATTCGCCGAAGAAGTTGGGCAATGTGTAAATAAGCCCAATGATGACGGCAGCCAGAACGATGAGATATTTCCAGAGGGGATAACGGTTCATTGCGGATCAACGGTTGAAATGTAAACAAGCCCCGTTTCGGCGGATACGGGGCTGAGAGTGCGCAAGTTGCAAGCTTACAGTGCTTTGATGGTGCCTTTGGGCAACACTGAAGCAACGGCGGTGCGCTGCAGAACCACTTCAACGGGCTTGTCGGCCAGCGACGTGACTTCTACTGTGATGTAGCTGTCGCTTACTTTGGTTACCTTGCCCAGCATACCGCCCGTGGTGATGATTTCGTCGCCCTTGGCCAGTGCGGCCACCATATTGCGATGTTCCTTCTGCCGTTTCATTTGAGGACGGATCATGAGGAAATACAAAATGACGAACATCAAAATGATGGGGAGCATACCCATCAGTGCATTACCTTCGCCGGCTTGTGCGACGATGTGTGAAAGGGTGTCAACGAGGGACATTCATTACTCCTGATTTTAGGTTTAGCTTTCTATTGTAGCGATATCTGGCTATTGGATGCCGCGCGACCGATTTTCTGCAAATTCCGTCTTCCATTGCTGGAATAAACCGTTTTCGATGGCTTCGCGCATCTCGGCCATTATCTTTAGGTAAAAGTACAGATTATGCAAGGTATTCAAGCGGGCGCCGGTAATTTCGTTGGCTCGCTGGAGGTGATGCAGGTAGGCGCGAGAGAAGTGCCGGCAGGTGTGGCAATGGCAGTCCGGGTCAAGCGGTTGCGTGTCATCCTTGTATCGTGCATTGCGTATCTTGATATCGCCGTACCGGGTAAATAGCCATCCATTTCTGGCGTTGCGGGTTGGCATGACGCAATCAAACATATCCACGCCCTGGCTGACGCCTTCCACCAGGTCTTCAGGCGTGCCGACGCCCATCAGATAACGGGGGGCGTTGTCGGGCAGGCGGGGCGCGACATGATGCAGGACACGCATCATTTCCTCCTTGGGCTCGCCAACGGACAAGCCGCCAATGGCGTAGCCGTGAAAACCGATTTCTGTCAGGCCTGCGAGGGACTCGTCGCGCAGGTCTTCGTACATGCCTCCCTGGACGATGCCGAACAGGGCATTAGGGTTTTCCAGTTCGCCGAAAGCATTTTTCGAGCGTTGCGCCCAACGCAGCGACATCCGCATTGATTGGGCTGCCTCTTCATGCGTGGCCGCACGACCCTTTATTTCGTATGGCGTGCATTCATCGAACACCATGACAATATCTGAATTGAGTGCGCGCTGGATGCGCATGGATTCTTCCGGTGTCAGAAACAAGCGTGCGCCATCAATGGGGGAAGCAAATTTCACGCCCTCTTCGGTGATTTTGCGTAAGCCATCCAGACTGAACACCTGGAAGCCGCCCGAGTCGGTGAGAATGGGCCGTGACCATTGCATGAACCCGTGCAGGCCCTGATGTTTTTCAATGATTTCGGTGCCGGGGCGCAGCCATAAGTGGAAGGTATTGCCCAAAACAATCTGGGCATCGATTTCATCCAGTTCATGAGGCAACATGGCTTTCACGCTGCCGTACGTGCCGACAGGCATGAAAATAGGCGTTTCCACAATACCGTGGTTTAACGTCACCTGGCCCCTGCGGGCCAGGCCGTCGGTTTTTAACAGTTTGAAATTCAATCCGGTCATTTGGAAGGTGTCTCGATAAACATGGCGTCGCCATAGCTGAAAAATCGGTAGTGCCGCGCAACCGCGTGCTCATAAGCCTGTTTGATGGGGGCCATTCCCGCCAGGGCAGACACCAGCATCAGCAGGGTTGAGCGCGGCAAATGGAAGTTGGTTATCAGCGCGTCGACCAGGGCAAAGTTGTACCCTGGTGTAATGAACAGATTAGTATCGCCTGAGATACTGGCGTCGGTTTGTCCGGTTTCCCGTTGCCGGGCAGCCGATTCGAGTGCGCGCACGCTGGTTGTCCCAACGGCAATGATGCGCCCGTTCTGTTTTTTTGTTTCCTCAATAAGCTTAAGCGTTTCGGTCGGTACCGTATAGCGTTCGAAATGCATTGTATGTTCGGCCAGTTTTTCAACCCGAACCGGCTGGAACGTGCCGGCGCCGACATGAAGGGTAACAAAGGCAAGCCCTACACCCTTGGCTTCTAGTTGCTCAAGCATGGCATTGTCAAAGTGCAAGCCCGCCGTGGGGGCCGCCACGGCGCCGGGCTCCTGGGCGTAAACGGTTTGGTACCGCGCCTCATCGTGGGCGTCAGCTGCGTGCTCGATATAGGGTGGCAGTGGCGTCATGCCGTGCTCATCGAGTGCGTCCAGGACGTTAATGGGGAACTGAACGGAAAAAAGCTCGCCTTCGCGACCGGTTACCGTTAGATCCAGGTTCGGGGCAATATGTAACACTGTTCCGGGCTTGGGCGATTTGCTGGATTTGATGTGCGATAGCGCCTGCGTGTCGCCGGTCACTCGCTCAATGAGCAGTTCAACCTTGCCGCCCGTGTCTTTTTGTCCGAGCAGGCGCGCCTTGATGACCTTTGTGTTGTTAAAGACCAATAAGTCGCCCGCATTCAAGAGCGCTGACAGGTCGCGAAATTGACGGTCATGAATTTGCGATCGGGCGTTCAAGTGCAACAGGCGGCTTGCACTGCGTTGGTCTGCCGGTGTTTGTGCAATAAGCACTTCGGGCAGGTCGTAGTCGAATTGCGAAAGCCGCAGTTCATTAGGGTCGGAATAGGGTTTTTCGGTCATGAAACAGAACGCGCTTTTCGGTATGCTTTGTGTTTAAGTTGATTCAACAGGATGACATAGATGCTCGCGCATTTTACTAGGCACAGGAAGACAGCGGTTTCAAGGCTGGGTCGGATGTTGTGTTGCTTGTGCCTGCTGGGCTTGGGCCTGCCGGTTTTGGGTTACGGTCAGTCCTTGCCCGAACCTTTGCAAAAGGCGTGGCAGCAAACCGGCTTGAGCACGAATGAGGTCTCAGTGATCGTGAAGGAACTGAGCGGCCCGGTATTGTTTGCCATTAATCCCGATGTGCCGCGCAACCCCGCCTCGGTCATGAAAATGGTTACCACCTGGGCGGCGTTGTCTGAATTGGGGCCTGACTACCAATGGCGAACCGCATTTTATTACGATGGGCCTGTGATTCCCGACGCTCAAGGTTCACTGCCCAAGCCGATTTACCTCAAGGCGTCCGGTGACCCGTTCCTGAAAATCGAGGAGCTTTGGTCTTTATTGCGTGAGTTGCGCTTGCGTGGCGTTAAGAATTTAACCGAGGTCGTGGTCGACCGATCTGTTTTTGGGCCGGTCGCCATTGACCCGGGCGCTTTCGATGAGGCGCCTGATCGCCCCTACAACGCCAGCCCTGATGCCATGATGGTTGGCCTGGGCGCCGTCAGGTTGTCTTTTCAGCCCGACTATCAGGCGCGAAAGTGGGTTCCTGTCGTTGACCCTCCGGTCCGGGGGGTTCGGGTACAAGGCGAGGTGGCATGGAGCGATGCGGTTTGCCCCGGATCGCCTCGGATTTCGACCCAGGTTTTCCCAAATCCGTCGGGGGCGGTGGTGCAGGTTAATGGTACTGCGGCCGGTTCGTGTGGCGAGTTCAGCGTTTATCGCCTTGCCATGGGGCAACCCGAGTACTTCGATGCGGTTTTTCGTTTGTTATGGCGTGAGTTGGGCGGCACCGTGGGGCGTGGCATTCGGCAGGGAACAACCCCGGCCGGGACGTCGCTTTTTGTCTGGCACGATTCCGAGACGCTTTCGGACATGATCCGTCATGTGAATAAATATAGTAACAATGTCATGGCGCGCACCTTGTTGTTGACGCTGGCGGCAGAGTCCGGCGCGTACGGCGCCACGCCCGACGCCGGTGCGCGGATCGCGCTCGACCAGTTGCGTCGCCAGGGTGTCGACACGCGTGGCTGGGTGATTGATAACGGCTCGGGCCTGTCGCGTGACGGACGCTTGACGGCGTCGGGTTTGGTGCAAATGCTGGATACGGCATGGCATTCACCACTCATGCCCGAGTTTGTGTCGTCGCTGGCGATTGCCGGGGTCGACGGCACGGTTCGCCGGCGTTTGCGTAATGATGAGGCGCGCGGGATGGCCCATTTGAAAACGGGCACGTTGCGCGACACCCGGGCCATTGCGGGCTATGTATTAGGCGAAAGCGGCAGGCGATACGCGCTCGTCAGCATGGTCAATGGCAATCGAACCGGCGCCATGCGGGCTTTTGATGATGCGCTCATTCGCTGGCTGAGTACGCAGTAAGATGCGTCCGGTGGCAGGTCGTAAAACGGATAAACTGGTGGCTTGAGTCTATTAATTTTCCAGCAGGAATGTTGCATGCCAATACATGAAATACGTCATCCCTTGATCCGGCACAAGCTGGGTTTGATGCGCAAGGCGGATCTGAGCACCAAGAATTTCCGTGAAATGTCGCAAGAAGTTGCTGCGCTTCTTACGTACGAGGCCACCAAAGACCTGCCCCTTGAACCGACCATCGTGCAGGGTTGGTCAGGACAGATCGATGTAGAAAAAATAGCGGGTAAGAAGGTAACGGTTGTGCCGATTTTGCGTGCGGGTATTGGTATGCTTGATGGGGTTCTTACGCTCATTCCCGGCGCCAAGGTCAGCGCGGTAGGTATTGCTCGTAACGAGGAAACCCTGCAGGCGCAAACATATCTTGAACGTCTGGCCGATGCCCTTGACCAGCGCCTGGCGCTGATTGTCGACCCGATGCTGGCAACCGGGGGTTCCATGGTTGCGACCATCGATATGCTGAAAAAGGCGGGTGCGAACAATATTCGGGCCTTGGTTCTGGTGGCTGCGCCCGAGGGTATCGATGCAGTCCAGCAGCAACATCCCGACGTGCATATCTACACCGCTTCAATCGACAGTCATTTGAATGAAGACGGTTATATCATTCCCGGTTTGGGGGATGCGGGGGACCGTATCTTCGGTACTCGCCAAAAGCATACCTGACCCATCGGGAAATCAAGTCCCGTTATTTTATTTAACATTTGTCAATTGCGTTTTCGTGTCAGTCCGGTACTATGAAAAGGTAAGCGGGCCCATCTAGAGGGCTCGCCGTTATCACCACTAATCCAATTGAAGGGGTGCAAAAATGGCTAAAACTGATCTGAAAACTCAAAATGATTTGAAAGCACAAGAAGAAGGCTTTATCGACGGCGTGAAAGACAGTCTCGACGAAGCTGAAAAGTTGCTTCGCGAGGCGGCACAGGCAAGCGGCGAAAAAGCCGAGGAACTGCGCGAGCGCGCAATGCTGTCGCTGCGCCGCACGCGTTCGGCTTTGTACGATACGCAAGATGCGCTTCTCGAGCGTGGCCGTATTGCGGCGCGTGCCACCGACGACTACGTACACGACAATCCTTGGCAGGCCATCGGTGTTGCAGGCCTTACCGGTTTGCTCGTCGGCATGTTAATCAGTCGTCGTTAAAATACGGCCTTTTAATCAGGCTTAACGTTTCAAGGGGCCCATTTTAGATGGCACTTAGTCAATCCGTCGGTCAGTTAGCTTCAACGCTGGTTTCCATCGTGAGTACACGCTTGGAGCTTTTTTCCATCGAACTTGCGGAACAGCGCCTGCGGTTAATCAGGGTCATGTGCCTTACCGTAGGCGCCATCTTGTGCCTGGTGCTGGCCTTGCTGGTTGTTTCACTTCTTGTTGCGCTTTATTTCTGGCCAACGGAACATCGGTATTTGGCCCTGGGCCTTTTGGCGCTGGTGTATTTGCTGGTCGGCCTGGGGCTGTCCTGGTGGGCCAGAAACGAGCTTTGCGCCAGTTCGGTCCCTTTTGAAGCAACGCTTGATGAACTGAAGCGTGATCTTGCTTTGGTCAATCGTCTACAGGAAGTTGATCGCGCTGATCGCAACCCAGGAGATGCGCCGTGAGTTCGAATTTGTCGCGTACCCGTGAACGTGCCTTGCGTAAAGAGCTATTAAGGGCGCGGGCAGCCGTTGAGCGGCAATCGCTGCGTAAATCCGCGTGCGAAGTTGTGAGCGACATTTCACCTGCGGCTTTGATTCGCACCGTGATGCCGCGGGCATTGTCATCCGGCAAAGGCGCGGGTGCCTCGCTTATGCAGGGCGCCCGCTTTTTAACCCGTTATCCTTTCCTGTTGTCTTCCCTGTCAAGCCTGCTGCCTGGCCGGGGTCGCTCCCGTAGCCGCTTATTGAAGGTCGGCGTCGGTGTCGTGACAGTTTGGCAGTTGGTTAAAATGTTGAAAACCGGGCAGGGCTCAACAGGTTCATCATAGGCCCAGGGTCGGCCAGATTTCGTCGATCCGGGCTTTCACCTGCTTGTCCATCACAATCGGGCGTCCCCATTCGCGCTGCGTTTCGCCGGGCCATTTGTTGGTGGCGTCAAGCCCCATTTTGCCGCCCAACCCGGAAACCGGAGAGGCGAAATCCAGATAATCGATGGGTGTGTTTTCTACCAGCACGGCATCGCGCACGGGATCCATTCGGGTTGTCATGGCCCAAACAACCTCTTTCCAGTCACGTGGGTTGATGTCTTCGTCGACCACGACAATGAACTTCGTGTACATGAACTGACGCAGGACGCTCCAAAGACCGAACATGACGCGCTTGGCGTGCCCGGGATACTGTTTGCGAATCGACACCACGGCAAGCCGGTAACTGCAACCTTCGGGTGGAAGATGAAAATCAACAATCTCCGGTAACTGGCGCTTGAGCAACGGGACAAACACCTCGTTCAATGCCACACCCAACACGGCCGGCTCGTCGGGGGGTTTCCCGGTGTAGGTGCTGTGGTAGATGGGGTTTCGACGCATCGTAATGCGCTCAACGGTAAATACCGGGAACCAGTCTTGTTCGTTGTAGTAGCCAGTGTGATCGCCGTAGGGACCCTCCAGGGCCATTTCATAGTTTGAGTTTTTTGGGGGCGGTGTATCCGACCCGGATGCATTGGGCGCAAGGGCGGCCGGATCGGATGAAGGCAGGATATGGCCCTCCAGCACGATCTCCGCGTAGGCTGGTACCGATAGTTCGCTGCCGATTGCCTGCGTCAGCTCGGTGCGCGCCCCCCTGAGCAAACCGGCGAACTGATATTCCGACAGACTGTCGGGTACCGGCGTCACAGCGCCCAGAATCGTTGCTGGGTCGGTGCCCAGGGCAACGGCAATCGGGAAGGGTTGGCCGGGATTGGCAAGGCAGTGGTCACGGAAATCCAGCGCGCCGCCCCGGTGCGACAACCAACGCATAATCAGTTTGTTGCGTCCAATTTGCTGCTGACGGTAAATGCCTAGGTTCTGGCGTTTTGCATTTGGACCACGCGTAATTACCAGCCCCCATGTCAACAGGGGTCCAATGTCGTCGGGCCAGCAGTGTTGTAAGGGGATTTGATTGAGATCGACATCGATTCCTTCCAGTACAATTTCCTGGCAGGGTGCCCCCCGGATTTTCTTCGGACTCATGTCCCACAAGGCCGATTTCAACGTGGCGACTTTTGCAAAGGCATCACGCAGCCCTTTGGGCGCCTCGGGCTCTCGCAAAGACGCCAGCAGTTCGCCGATATCGCGTAGCGCGCTGACCTCATCCGCGCCCATACCCAATGCCACCCGGTGTGGGGTGCCAAATAAATTCGTCAGCACGGGCATGGCCGCCGGCTGGTTCTGGTGCTGCGCATTGCGGAACAAAAGTGCCGGTCCTTGAGTCTGAAGGACGCGGTCGCTGATTTCGGTCATTTCCAAGTGCGTTGAAACACTGGCGTTAACCGTTTTCAGTTCGCCAATTGACTCAAGTTGCGCTATAAAGTCGCGTAAGTCACGATATTTCAAGAGATGTTCACCCCTATGGTTTTAGCTAATTCGGGCCAGACGTTTTTCCGTATTTTTCGAAGTGTACGTCATCACCTTGCTGAGTTGGTGCATGTGTGCGCGGTTTATCTGGGTTTGGCTGTCCTGGTTACGGTTGCGTTAAGCCTTACCGTGCCGGCATTGAAAGAACAAACCCGTCAGGTTCACACGGCCTTGCTGGCCAGTTTGCGTCCTGCCTCTTTGCAAATTGATTTGTTTTCGCTGCCCGAGCGTGGAAGCAGTTTCGGCGCTTTATTGTCGGCGCCTGAATGGGCAAAAAGTGAGTGGGCTGAAACGCCGCCAGCCAACAGCATGCCTGATGCGGATCTGCCGTTTTCACAGGCAATGGCTGAAGCAGATGATTATGTTCTTCCAGGCGTCACGTCAGAGCAAAGCAAGGCCCTGCGCAGTTACATAGCACGTAAATATCGCATTGCCCATAAAGCGGCGGGTGTGCTGATCCAGAATGTGTTTCAGGTGGCAAACCAGCGGGAGCTTGATCCGCAGTTGGTGCTTGCCGTTATTGCTATTGAGTCCCGCTACAATCCGTTTGCCGAAAGCCATGTCGGCGCCCAGGGGCTGATGCAAGTCATGACCCGGGTCCATAAAGACAAATTTGTTGATTTTGCCGATGGCGTAGACGCGGCCCTGAACCCCTTGGCCAATATCCAGGTGGGTACCCAGATTCTGTACGATTGCATTAAGCGGCGCGGTTCAATCCGCGGCGGGCTGGCATGTTACGTGGGTGCAACGGGGCCGGGTGATGGCGGATACGGCAACAAAGTGCTGGCCGAAATGCGTCGTATCGCGCTCGCGTCCGGGATTGCGCCCGGGTTTGATCTATAGCACCAACTAGCGCAGAAACCCGGCCATTCGCGCCACCGCTTCTTCCAGCCTGTTTAATCCCAGCGTGTAGGAAAAACGCAGCATTTTTTGCGCATATGCGGGGCCGAAGTCGCGCCCTGGTACTGCTGCAACGTGGGCCTGCGTAAGCATTTTTTGTGAAAAGTCCTCGCTGTCCCGGCTGTGCTGGCTGACGTCGGCGTACACATAGAAAGCGCCGTCGGGCTTGACCGGGACGCGCAAACCCAGTTTTTCAAGTTCAGGCAGCAGATAATCACGTCGTTGCTTGAAGGAAAGACGGCGATTTTCGTATACCCGCATCACTTCTGGTTCAAAGCAGGTCAGCGCAGCATGTTGTGCCAGGCTGGGTGCGCAAATAGTCAAACTGGCGGCCAGTTTATCGATGGCTGAAATCATTGTTTCGGGCACAATCATCCAGCCCAGGCGCCAACCCGTCATGTGGAAGTATTTTGAAAAACTGTTGATGACGATGATATCGTCGCTCAATTGCAGGGCGCTTTCAGGTTTTTCGTCGTAGTAAAGCCCCAGATAAATCTCATCCATAATCACAAAACCGCCACGTGCATGCACTGCCTCGATAAGCGCCTTGAGTTCGCCCGGCAGGATACGGGTGCCGGTAGGGTTGCTGGGCGAGGCGATGACGACTCCCCGTGTGTCGGGGCCCCAATGGGTGTCGATGTCTTGTGCTGAGAGCTGAAACCGCTTCTCGGGCCCGCAGGGAATCAATTTTGGCTGACCGCCGGCACAACGTATGAAGTTCTGGTTGGCTGGATAGGACGGGTCGGGCATTAATATTTCCGCGCCCGGGTTGATCAGCGCCATGCATGCCAATAAAAGCGCGCCCGACGCACCGGATGTCACAATAACGCGCTCGGGGCTCACACGAGCACCGAATTCCTCGCCATAATAATGTGCAATGGCTTCACGCAACGGCGGCAGGCCCAACGGCGGTGTGTAACCACTCAAGCCTGCCGATGAGGCCCGGTTGAGCGTTTCGACGACCTGGGCAGGTGCCGTGAAGTCGGGTTCGCCGATGCCCAGGCTGATGATGTCGTGCCCTTGCGCGGCCAGTGCAGCCCCCTGTTTGAACAATTCAACGGCGTAGAATGGTTGAATCTTGGTGCATCTTTGGGCCAGTTCGGGCATAACGGAGTCTCTTTGCAGGTCACAATTTGTTGGGTTTAAAACGTTATTTAATCGTATTATTCAGTTCAAAGGAAATCAGGCATGCCGTCGCTGTCACGCCGCGCGTTTTTTACGGGCCGGCGCATCACGAATGATCCTTGGGAAAATTTTTGTCAACGTATGCGTCGTTTAGTGCAGGGAAGTTTTTTCAATGAGGGTCGGGTCGATGGGTTCGGCCACGCCAGGTTGTCTGCCAAAACGCCGGCCGATGTGCATCATGCGCTTATGCTGTGCAAGGAGTATGAGGTCGTGCTTTTACTGGATGGTTTGGAGCAAGAGGCGCACCAGCCGGGTGCATCAGTGCTGTGGCTCGACCCCAGTATTTACCTGAAAACATGCCAGCCGGTGCCGGATACCGACGACAAGTGGTTTGTTCAGCCCGGTTGTTTCGTGGCAGAGCTCAAACAGGCGGGCCTGACACAGTTTGAGGCTTTTCCCGATTATCTGACGGTGGCAGCGTTGATTGCCGACCGCGTACATATGAACTTGCCTACCGGCGAGCTTTGGCGCATGGGGTTGAGTCATGCCGGTGTGCTCCTGGCCGACGAAACGACGGCTGTTCTGGGGCCGTTCGGCGTGGGGCAACGCCAACCATTGGGCACACTGACTGTGCAGCAATTGGTCCCGGCGCTTTTTCGCCTCTGCGCCGGTGATTCCGCCCGGCTGTGTGCTGAGTCTTCGCATTGGCCCGGGCGTTATCGTCTGGATGCTTTAATGCCGGCAAATGAGCATGATGTGAATTTGTCCCACCTGCTGTTTGGTCAGGGCTCAGACTTGTGCTGGGCAGAGTGGTTTGTGTTTCAGGCGATGTCGGAGCCGGTTGAACCACAGCCGTTCCGAGGTGTGGCGTCCGGCGCGTTCGACGAAACGGTTGTTTATGCGGCGCAAGATATTGACCTGCATATCAAGAATCAGTTTGACCCCTGTGGTATTTTTCCTCACCCAGGTCAGGCTTTGTAATTTTTAATCGGGCATGTGTGTATCATTCCCTTTGTTTCATTCTTTTTTTGACGTAAACGGACCATCATGGAAGAGAATCTTCGTAAAGCCGCGCTTGAATATCACGAGAAAGGGCGCCCTGGGAAAATTGCAGTTACAGCCACCAAGCAGTTGTCGAACCAGCGCGATTTGATGCTGGCGTATTCTCCGGGTGTGGCAGCCGCTTGCGAAGAAATTGTTTCAGATCCCCAGAATGCCCGCCGCTTCACGGCGCGAGGCAATCTGGTTGGTGTCATCACCAATGGGTCGGCCGTTCTGGGATTAGGTAATATCGGTGCCCTGGCGTCGAAGCCGGTTATGGAAGGCAAGGCGGTACTCTTCAAGAAGTTCGCTGGTATTGATGTTTTCGACATTGAAATTAACGAATCGGATCCCGATAAGTTGGTTGAAACCATTGCACGCCTGGAGCCCACGTTCGGCGGCATTAATCTGGAAGACATCAAGGCGCCGGAATGTTTCATCGTTGAGCGCAAGCTGCGCGAACGCATGTCGATCCCGGTATTTCACGACGACCAGCACGGGACGGCAATTTGTGTCGCTTCGGCCTTTATCAGTGCCTTGAAGGTCGTTGAGAAAAATATCGATGAGGTCAAAGTGGTTGTTTCGGGCGCTGGCGCTGCCGCACTGGCGTGTCTTGAGCTCATGGTCGACCTGGGTTTGCCATCGAAAAATATCTGGGTTTCCGATATTGAAGGGGTCGTGTATCAGGGGCGTACCGTTCTGATGGACCCGGAGAAAGCCCGTTATGCCCAGGAAACCGAGGCGCGCACCTTGGGCGATATTATCGACGGTGCGGATGTTTTTCTGGGCCTGTCTGCCGGGGGTGTCTTAAAGCCCGAAATGGTGGCTCGCATGGCTTTGAACCCCATTATTCTGGCTTTGGCCAACCCCAGCCCTGAAATTCTGCCGGAAGACGCACATGCCGTGCGTGACGATGTCGTGATGGCCACCGGGCGCTCCGATTATCCGAACCAGGTCAATAACGTCTTGTGTTTCCCCTATATGTTCCGCGGGGCGCTCGATGTAGGCGCAACCACCATTACGCGTGGCATGGAGAAAGCGGCTGTCGAGGCGATTTCGCAGTTGGCGCAAGAGGAACAGAACGACGTTGTGGCGGCGGCTTACGGAAGCTACGGGGTGTCCTTCGGACGTGAATACCTCATTCCCAAGCCATTCGATCCGCGTCTTATCCTGCGTGTTGCCCCGGCAGTGGCCAAAGCTGCCATGGACGACGGCGTGGCAACGCGTCCAATCGAAGATTTCGATGCGTACGCAGAACAATTGCAGCAATTTATTTATCGTTCCGGCTCGTTCATGAAGCCGCTGTTTTCTGCTGCCAAAGCGATGGTAAGGGATGGTGGCAAGGCACGTGTCGTCTTCACTGAAGGGGAAGACGAGCGCGTTTTGCGGGCCGTTCAAATCGTGGTCGATGAAAAACTGGCCAAACCGATACTGGTGGGGCGTCCGGCTGTTCTTGAAGCACGTATCAAGCGCTTTAACTTGCGTCTTAAGTTGGGTGTTGACGTTGAAGTGACCAACCCTGAATACGACGAACGTTTCCATCGATACTGGACGACCTATTGGGAAAAAATGTGCCGACGCGGCATCAGCAAGGAAATGGCGCGGGTTGAAATGCGTCGCCGCCTCACCCTGATCGGTGCCATGATGGTGCATTTGGGTGATGCCGACGGTATGATTTGCGGTACGGTGGGGTCATACGCCGACCATCTGCGTTTTGTTGATGAGGTCATCGGCAAGGCCCCCGGCACCCACATTTATTCGGCCATGAATATTCTGTTGCTATCCGAACGCACTGTAGCGCTGGCTGATACGCATGTGAACGATGACCCGAGCGCAGAACAGGTGGCTGAAATCACGCTGGCAGCGGCGGCTCAAATGCGCCGTTTGAATATCGAGCCGAAAATCGCGTTGTTGTCGCGTTCCAACTTCGGCACCGGTAGTTCCGCCTCGGGTGAAAAGATGCGCCAGGCGTTGCAGATGGTTCATGAATTGGCGCCAGATCTTGAGGTCGACGGCGAAATGCATGGCGACTGTGCGCTCGATGAATCACTTCGCGAGCGTGTTTTGCCCTCAACCACGCTGAAAGGTGCAGCCAATTTGTTGATTTGTCCCAACGTTGACTCGGGGAATATCGCGTATAACTTGCTTAAAACGGCGGCGGGTGGCAATGTTGCGATTGGCCCGTTTTTACTGGGCGTAAATGCGCCAGTGCATATTCTTACGTCCAGTTCTACGGTGCGCCGCATTGTCAACATGACCGCCATGGCGGTGGTCGACGCAAATACGCTCAACACATCCCCGTAATGCGTTTTTTATCGGAGGCGCAATGAGCCAGTCCGCATTGCAAAAGAAGCTGAAAAAAGGCGGCCAGATCGAGGCCGCTTCAGTCAGCCAGGAAGAAGTGGCAAAACAGGCCGAGGCGCTGGGCATCACCTACTTTACCGTTGAGTGTGACCGTGCCCGCAGCCGCTCGGCTGTGTTAAGGGCTGTTGTGAAAGCGGTTGATTTTCCCGAATTTTTCGGCGGTAATCTGGACGCTTTTTACGATTGTCTTTGCGATACGGTTATCGATCAGAAAACAGGGTTATGTCTTTGGTTTCATAACCTGCATTCCGGCGACCCGACGCTTGAAGAAGATTCAAAAGCCATTATCTCTGTTTGTGAAGATGTCGTGGAATATGCAGCGAACAATGGGCGCAGCTTTTCTTTTGCCATTCAACATGCCGGCAGGCATCCTGATCCGGAGCCCGGGGTTGCGCCCGTACCGTATTCCGGCAGTTAAGGCGGGGGCTACCCCGACATTACTCCCAACCTTGCAGGGCACTAATGGCCGATACCATGGCCAGCCCTGCTGTTTCCGTTCGTAACACGCGTTTGCCAAAGCGCACGCGCTGGGCTCCGGCTTGATCCGCCTGCGCCAATTCTTCGTCAGACCAGCCTCCCTCCGGCCCGATAAGCAAGGTGATCGGGTTCGTGGCCGGGCCCAGCAGGTCGCGTAGCGTATGACGCGCATCCGGGTGGCAAACGAGCGTCAGGCCGGGATGGGCGGCCAAACCTGCCGAGGTGTCATCGGGCGGCGACCCGGCGCCGGCAAGCAAGGTGGCCAGCGTTTGTGGTTTTGTCAGTTGCATGAGTTGATTGCGTCCGCATTGGGCGCTGGCCGCTTCAATAATCTTTTCCCAATGGCGCATTTTCTTGTCTTGGCGTTCGGCGCCCAGATTCACCACGCTGCGTCGCGCCGCAACAGGTATGAATGTGTGAACACCCGCTTCTACCGCTTTTTCAATAATCCAATCCATTTTGTCGGCCGTAACCAGCGCTTGTGCCAAGGTTAAATGGCCTGGCAGTTCAACATTTCGATGCTCAAATGCATGTATGCGAGCCTGGGCCTTTTTACCTTCCAGAATTAAAGTGGCGCTATATTGCCCCTGTTTGCCGTCGAACAACACAATTGGTGTACGGTGCTTCAGGCGCAAGACGCGAATTGCATGATGGGAGAGCGTTTCAGGTAGTTCGATCGTGACATCGAGTCCAATCGGATCAGGATAAAAAAAGCGCGGAGCGGTCATAAATGGGTGTCCCGGGTCAGCAGTGCGCCCTTGGAGTCCGGGCGTCTGGAAGGCTTTAATTCTAGCGTGTCGACATTGAAGTGTTGCGTTCATTTGACATGTAACAGGCTAAAATCACGGTGGGTGTTAAAATGTTCGGCTTTGCAATCTTTCTTTATTGGGGTTTGCCCTGATAGGGTTCGCCTTTATATAGCGAGTATCCAATGAGCGTTTCGCCGACCCAAGACTCCTCCCTGGCCAATGCAGTACGTGCTTTGGCCATGGACGCCGTGCAACAAGCCAAATCCGGGCACCCTGGTGCCCCCATGGGTATGGCCGATATCGCAGAAGCGCTATGGACGCGCCATTTGCGTCATAACCCCGCAGATCCCGCATGGCCTAATCGTGACCGCTTTGTATTGTCCAACGGCCATGGGTCGATGCTTGTGTATGCGTTATTGCATCTGAGCGGTTACGACCTGCCCATTGAAGAGTTGCGTAATTTCCGCCAACTTCATTCACGCACGCCAGGCCACCCTGAGGTTGGCATCACGCCAGGCGTGGAAACGACCACGGGGCCGCTGGGGCAGGGTGTTAGCAATGCCGTGGGCATGGCGTTGGCTGAAGCATTGCTGGCCGGTGAGTTCAATCGCGAAGGCCATTCGGTGGTCGATCATTTCACCTACGCATTTGTAGGTGACGGCTGCCTGATGGAAGGCGTCTCCCACGAAGCATGCTCGCTGGCCGGTACGTTGAAATTGTCGAAACTGATTGTTTTCTACGACGATAACGGCATTTCCATCGACGGAGAGGTGAAAGACTGGTTTGCCGACGATACACCCAAGCGCTTTGAAAGCTATGGCTGGAACGTGATTCGCAATGTAGACGGCCATGATGTTGCCGCTGTTGACCAGGCCATTGAACAGGCCAAAGCAGGCGCGCGGGAAGGGCGCGGCCCGACCCTGATATGCTGTCGCACGGTTATTGGCAAAGGTGCGCCGAATGCCGCCGGTACTGAAAAAGTGCATGGTGCGCCATTGGGCGATGATGAAATCGCGGCGACCCGCCAGGCAATAGGCTGGCCGCATGCCCCCTTTGAAATTCCCGATGACATTTACTCGCGTTGGGACGGCCGTAGCAACGGCAAGTTGTGGCAGTCGGAATGGGATAAGCAGTTCGACGCTTACGCCCGGGCATTTCCCGAATTGGCTGCGGAGTTTACCCGCCGCATGAAGGGTGAGTTACCCGCCGACTTTGCGGATCAGGCGTCGGCGTTTATTAAAGCCACTGCAGAACGCGCGGAAACGGTTGCCAGTCGGAAAGCCTCTCAATTTGTGATTACCGCTTTTGCGCCGTTGCTGCCCGAGATGCTGGGCGGCTCTGCCGACCTTACCGGTTCCAACTTCACCGATTGGAAGGGGGTGGTGCCGGTGCGTTCCACCAACGAAGGGGTGCAATTTGGCCGACACATCAACTACGGTGTGCGCGAGTTCGGTATGGCGGCCATCATGAATGGCGTGGCATTGCATGGTGGTTATTTGCCCTTTGGCGGTACCTTCCTTACTTTTTCCGATTATTCCCGCAACGCCATCCGCATGGCGGCGCTCATGAAGCAACGCGTTGTGCATGTGTTCACACATGACTCCATTGGCCTTGGCGAAGACGGCCCGACACACCAGTCGGTTGAGCATGCCGCCAGTTTGCGCTTGATCCCCAATTTGCATGTATGGCGCCCCTGCGACACGACTGAAACGGCCGTGGCCTGGGCTGAATCGGTTTCGCGTCCTGCCAGCATTGGCATGAGCGTTAATAACGGTGGGCCGTCGGCATTGCTGTTATCGCGTCAGAATCTGCCTTTTGTGGAGCGCGATAACGACACAATCCAGACCATTTCGCGGGGTGGATACGTTTTGCGTGACGCCGAAAATTTCAAGGCGATCATTATCGCCACCGGGTCCGAGGTGGCGCTGGCATTGCAGGCGCAACAGCACCTGGCCGAAAAAGGCATTCCCGTGCGGGTGGTTTCCATGCCGTGCACGAATGTTTTCGACGCACAGGGCGCCGAGTGGAAACGCAGTGTGCTGCCTGAGGGGGCACCGCGCATTGCGGTTGAAGCCGGTGTGACCGCCGGTTGGTACAAGTATGTTGGCCTGGACGGCGCCGTGGTTGGCCTGGACTCCTATGGTGAGTCGGCGCCGGGCGGGGTGTTATTCAAGCATTTTGGTCTCACCGCCGAAAGGGTGGTCGAGGTCGTTGAACAGGTTTTGTAAACAGGAGAAATGTCATGGCAATTCGCGTAGCGATTAATGGGTATGGCCGTATCGGCCGCAACATTCTGCGGGCCCACTATGAAGGCGGTAAATCTCACGATATTGAAATCGTGGCGATCAACGACTTGGGCGATCCCAAAACCAATGCTCACCTTACCCGTTACGACACGGCTCATGGCCGTTTCCCCGGCACGGTTGAGGTTGACGGTGATGACATGGTGGTCAATGGTGATCGCATTCGTGTACTGGCCAATCGCAACCCCGCTGAATTGCCCTGGGGTGAACTGGGTGTTGACGTTGTGCTTGAGTGCACCGGCTTTTTCACGACCAAGGAAAAAGCAAACGCGCATATTCAAGGTGGCGCCAAGAAAGTAATTATTTCCGCTCCGGGCGGCAAAGACGTTGATGCCACCGTTGTGTATGGCGTGAATCACAATGTGCTCAAGGCTTCTGATACGGTTATTTCCAACGCGTCGTGCACCACGAACTGCCTGGCTCCCCTGGTCTTGCCCTTGCACCGTAAAATCGGGCTGGAAAATGGCTTGATGACCACGATTCATGCCTACACGAACGATCAGGTGCTTACCGATGTTTATCATACCGACCTGCGTCGTGCCCGTTCCGCTACTTCCAGCATGATTCCCACCAAGACCGGTGCTGCATCGGCAGTGGGGCTGGTGCTGCCTGAGCTGAACGGCAAGCTGGATGGCTTTGCCATGCGTGTTCCCACCATCAATGTTTCCATTGTTGATCTTTCCTTCGTTGCGTCGCGTGATACGTCTGTTGAAGAAGTGAATGGCCTTCTGAAGGAAGCGGCTGCATCGTCCGACTTGAAAGGCATTCTTGATTACAGTGAAGAGCCGCTGGTGTCGGTGGATTACAACCACACATCTGCCTCCAGTACGGTGGATTCCGGTTTAACCAAAGTGTCCGGTCGTCTGGTCAAGGTGTGTTCCTGGTATGACAACGAGTGGGGTTTCTCGAACCGCATGCTCGATACCACAGTTGCCTTGATGTCGGCCAAGTAAGCCGTTTCAGCCCACACAAGGGCGGGGTTTCCCGCCCTTGTTCCATTTCATCACTCTCTTGCTCTTCTCATGCCCACCGTTAAAACTCTGACCGATCTTGCGCGTTCGAATGCGCTGAAAGATAAGCGTGTGTTTATCCGCTCCGACCTGAATGTGCCGTTCAACGACGCAGGGGAAATTTCCGAAGACACGCGCGTTCGTGCTTCTGTACCGGCCATTCGCCTGGCGCTTGAGGCCGGGGCGGCCGTTATGGTTGCTTCCCATTTGGGGCGTCCGAAGGAAGGTGAGCTTACAGAGATCGATTCTCTTGCGCCGGTAGCCAAACGCCTGGGTGAGTTGCTGGGGGCTGAGGTTGTTCTGGTGCGTAACTGGGTCGACGGCGTTAGCGTTAAGCCCGGCCAGGTCGTGCTGCTTGAGAATGCGCGCGGTAATGTCGGCGAGAAGAAGAACGATGAGGCATTGGCGCGCAAAATGGCTGCATTGTGCGATGTTTATGTCAATGATGCGTTTGGCACGGCACATCGTGCCGAGGCGACGACGCATGGTATTGCGCAGTTCGCCCCGATTGCATGTGCCGGGCCTTTGCTGGCGGCCGAGCTCGATGCGTTGGGCAAAGCGCTGGAGGCGCCGCGTCGCCCCATGGTGGCGATTGTGGCAGGGTCCAAGGTGTCAACCAAGCTGTCAATTTTGCGGTCATTGGCCGACAAAGTTGATCAGTTGATTGTGGGTGGCGGCATCGCCAATACGTTCATGGTGGCCAAAGGCCTGCCTATCGGCAAGTCGCTGGCCGAGCCGGATCAGGTTGAAGAGGCGCTTGCCGTGATCGATATTATGCAGAAACGAGGCGCTGAAGTGCCCATTCCGGTTGATGTGGTGTGTGCCAAGACTTTTGGTGTCGATGCACCGGCCGAAGTGAAAGACGCTGAAAACGTGGCCGATGATGACCTGATCCTTGATATAGGCCCCAAAACCGCCGCCCGATTGGCCGATATGCTCAAGCAGGCGGGCACGATTGTTTGGAACGGCCCCGTTGGTGTATTCGAATTTGATGCTTTTGCCAAAGGAACGCAGGCTATTGCAAAGGCCATTGCCGACTCCGAGGGTTTCTCCATTGCCGGTGGCGGCGATACACTGGCAGCTATTGCCAAGTTCAATATTACCGACAAAGTCGGATATATCTCGACAGGCGGTGGTGCGTTCCTGGAGTTTCTGGAAGGCAAGACACTCCCGGCAGTCGATATACTGGAACGTCGGGCAAATGATTAAAACAGGAGGGTTCTGGTAATGTCTGAAGCAGCTCGCTTGTCACGGACGCATCCCGACCAGTTATTGGTGGGTCTGGTATCCATTTCCGACCGTGCATCCTCAGGTACGTATGAAGACAAAGGCATTCCTGCTTTGCAGGATTGGCTGGGCGCCGCGTTAACGCAAACCCCTCAGTTTGCCACGCGCCTTATCCCCGATGAGTCTGACCAGATCTGTGCAACCCTGATCGAACTGGTGGACCATGTTGGATGTGACCTGGTGCTGACAACAGGGGGCACTGGTCCGTCGCGACGCGACGTGACACCAGAAGCGACGCTGGCGGCGGGTACCAGGCAGATGCCGGGCTTTGGCGAACAAATGCGCCAGATCAGTTTGCGTTTTGTGCCAACCGCAATTTTGTCGCGCCAGGTGGCGGTTATTCGGGAAATTGAATCGCATGCCGCCCTTATTATCAATTTACCGGGCCAGCCGAAAGCGATCAAAGAGACACTGGAAGGCTTGAAAGACGACGACGGCAACGTGCTGGCGGCGGGCATTTTTGCAGCCGTGCCTTATTGCATTGATTTGATCGGTGGCCCGTATATAGAAACCCGGCAAGACGTGGTGCGGGCGTTCCGTCCCAAGTCGGCGCTTCGGGTAAAATGAACCTTTTACACTAATTTGATTTCAGGAGTCTTTTCATGGCCCTCGTTTCCATGCGTCAGCTGCTCGATCATGCAGCCGATAACGGTTATGGCATTCCCGCGTTCAACGTCAACAACCTTGAGCAGGTGCAGGCCATCATGGAGGCTGCCCATGAAACCGATAGCCCGGTTATCATGCAGGCCTCTGCAGGCGCCCGCAAATATGCAGGTGAAGGCTTCCTGAAGCATCTGATTCAGGCTGCCGTTGAAAGTTATCCGCACCTGCCGGTTGTCATGCATCAAGACCACGGCCAGTCGCCGGTGGTTTGTCAGGGTGCCATCGACCTGGGCTTTACCAGCGTCATGATGGACGGCTCCCTGAAAGAAGACGGTAAAACGATTGCCGAATACGAATATAACGTCGACGTTACCCGCAAAGTGGTAGAAATGGCGCATAAGCAGGGTATCACCGTGGAAGGTGAGCTTGGGTGCCTGGGTTCGCTGGAAACCATGAAGGGTGACAAGGAAGACGGTCATGGTGCGGAAGGCACGCTTACCATGGAGCAATTACTGACCGATCCCGAGCAGGCTGCCGACTTTGTACGTCAGACTCAGCTTGACGCCCTGGCCATTGCCATCGGCACCAGCCACGGTGCGTACAAATTCAGTCGTAAGCCAACCGGCGATATTTTGTCGATTTCCCGCATTAAGGAAATTCACAAGCGCCTGCCCAATACCCATTTGGTCATGCACGGCAGTTCCAGCGTTCCCCAGGAACTGCTTGCCGAGATTCGTCAGTTCGGTGGCGACATGAAGGAAACCTACGGCGTTCCCGTCGAGGAAATCCAGGAAGCCATCAAGCATGGCGTGCGCAAAATCAATATCGATACCGATATCCGCCTGGCCATGACAGGTGCCATTCGTCGTTTCATGGCAGAGAATCCCGCCAAGTTCGATCCGCGTGATTACCTGAAACCAGCCCGTTTGGCGGCCAAGGAAATCTGCCTTCAGCGTTATCAGCAATTTGGTTGTGCCGGCAATGGCAGCAAAGTCAAAGCCATTGCGTTGGATGAAATGGCTCGCCGTTATTCGGCTGGCGACCTTGCGCAAGTGGTCCAGTAAATGTCTGCACTGCATCAGTCCACAATTCGGTCGTTACCCCTGCTTGCGCGGGGCAAAGTGCGCGATATGTATGCGGTTAGTGACGACTTGTTGCTTATTGTGGCCTCCGATCGTATTTCTGCGTTCGATGTCATTCTTGACGATCCGATACCGGGCAAGGGGCAGGTGCTGACTGCTTTAACGGAGTTCTGGTTGCAGAAGCTGGCGCATATTGTGCCCAACCACTCAACGGGTATTGATCCGGAGTCGGTCGTGGCGCCCGACGAGCGCGAGCAGGTGAAGGGGCGGGCAATGGTGGTTAAGCGACTCAAGCCCATTATGGTTGAGGCGGTTGCGCGCGGCTATCTTATCGGCTCCGGCTGGAAAGACTATCAGGCAACAGGTGCGGTTTGCGGTATTGCCCTGCCCGACGGCCTGAATCTGGCCGGGCGTTTGCCGGAACCCATTTTTACGCCTGCAGCCAAGGCCGAAGTGGGAGAGCACGATGAAAACGTTGAATTCAGCCATTTGGTTGCCGAAGTGGGCCAGGCCATGGCCGAACAAGTTCGAACCATCACGTTGCAGCTGTATAGCGAGGCGGCTGAATTTGCGCTTGGCAAAGGCATTATTATTGCTGACACCAAGTTCGAGTTCGGGCTCGATGCGCAGGGTCAGTTGCACCTAATGGATGAAGTGCTTACGCCCGACTCGTCGCGCTTCTGGCCGGCGAGCGAGTACAGCGAAGGCATCAGTCCACCTTCTTTCGACAAGCAGTTCGTGCGCGACTGGCTGGAGCTGCAGCCCTGGGATAAAACGGCACCGGCTCCAGGTTTGCCGGCCGACGTAATACAGAAAACCGCGGCGAAGTATCACGAGGCGCTAACCCGTTTAACCACCTAAGCCGTGCGGGTGCCGGGCCAGTTCATGGCCGGTTTCGCGTATTGTCCAAGCCATTGTTATTGCCATGAATCCATCATCTTCTGTATTGAACAATAGTGCGCCTGTAGTGGGCGTTATTATGGGCTCTTCCAGTGATTGGGAAGTCATGCGCCATGCAGTTGATATGCTGACGCAGTTTAAGGTGCCGCACGAGGTTAAGGTCATTTCAGCGCATCGCATGCCTTCCGATATGGCTCAGTATGGCGCCGACGCGCGTGAACGTGGGGTTCGGGCCATTATTGCCGGGGCTGGCGGGGCCGCTCACCTGCCGGGCATGATGGCTGCATTGACGCCAGTACCTGTTTTTGGCGTGCCTGTGCCGTCGCGTTATTTGCGGGGGGAAGATTCCCTGCTGTCGATCGTGCAGATGCCAAAGGGGGTGCCGGTTGCCACATTTGCAATCGGCGAGGCCGGTGCGGCCAATGCGGCGTTGCACGCCATTGCCAACCTGGCCACAACAGATACCGTTCTTGCTGAGCAGCTGGACGCATTCCGCCAACAGCAAACGGAAGCGGCGCGTGCCATGGTCGTACCGCCGCCTCAGTCATCTTGAGTTGATAAATCCATGTCTGAAGACCGCAACAGCGCAATCGTAAAGCCGGGGCAATGGCTGGGAATGATAGGCGGGGGCCAGTTGGGTCGTATGTTTTGTCATGCCGCACAACGATTGGGTTATCGGGTGGCGGTGCTTGATCCTGATGCCGGCAGTCCGGCCGGCGCTGTGGCCGACCACCATTTGTGCGCGTCTTATGATAGCGAAACTGCGCTGGTCGAACTTGCTCAGCGTTGCCCGGCGGTGACGACAGAGTTTGAAAATGTGCCGGCCGACAGTCTGCGCTTTATCCGGGCGCAGGGAAGCAGGGTGAGCCCGTCGGGTGATGCCGTTGCTATTGTGCAGAACCGGATTGAAGAGAAGGCCTTTATCCAGAAAGCCGGTGTCGAAGTCGCACCCTATGCTGCGGTGCGGTCTGAGGATGATTTGCAGAACGCGCCCGAGTCTTTGTTTCCGGGGATTCTCAAAGTTGCGCGTTTGGGTTACGACGGGAAGGGGCAGGCGCGGGTCGCATCTCGGGTTGAGGCATACGAAGCATTTGTTGCATTCGATAAAGTTGATTGTGTCCTGGAAGCGCTGATGCCGCTCGAGCGCGAAATTTCAGTCGTCATGGCACGCGGTTATCACGACGACTGTGTGTTTTATGCGCCCGCCGTTAATGTGCATCATCACGGCATTCTGGCCGTTTCAAGTGCGTCTGATCAAGCCGATGAACAGGGTTTGAGCCGTACTTTGCTTGCCCAGGCTCGCGATGCCGCTGCCGGTATTGCAAAGTCACTTGATTATCGTGGTGTGCTGTGCGTTGAGTTTTTTGTATTGGAAGGTGGTTCTTTGCTGGCCAACGAAGTTGCGCCACGCCCTCATAATAGTGGGCATCACACAATCGACGCCTGTATCTCAAGCCAGTTCGAGCAGCAGGTGCGGGTGATGACCGGTATGCCCTTGGGTAATCCGCAAGCGCACAGCGCGTCAATCATGCTGAATCTGCTGGGCGACCTCTGGTTCAATGCCCAGGGTCAGTATGAAGAGCCCGATTGGCCTGCTGTTTTGGCCATACCAGGCGCACATTTGCATTTATACGGTAAGTCCGAGGCGCGCGTCGGCCGTAAAATGGGGCATGTTACCGTCGTGGCGCAAACCCTTGCGCAGGCAAAACCCCAGGCTGATGAGGTGGTTCGCTGTTTGAAGCTGCCTTACTAGGTTTCCTGTGCGCCCTATTATCAGTACAAGCGAAACATTTTGAACGTGACTGACTCTACCAAGAATGAAAGCATTAACCGTGCCGCCGGGCAATTACTGGCGGGCGGGTTGGTTGCGTTCCCGACGGAGACGGTTTATGGCCTGGGGGCCGACGCTGAAAACCCCGAGGCGGTAAAGCGTATCTATGCTGCCAAAGGGCGCCCGTCGAATCATCCCGTGATCGTGCATGTGACATTGGATGTTGATCTTTCATATTGGGCCAGGCATATTCCCGAGCAGGCTTATGCTTTGGCGCGTGCTTTTTGGCCGGGTCCGTTGACGCTGATTCTTGAGCGTGCCGATCATATTCCCGATCAGGTCAGCGGGGGGCAGCCCACCATTGGGCTGCGTTGTCCCGCTCATCCCGTTGCGCGCCAGCTGCTGAACGCTTTTACTGCGTTGAAACATGGCAATGCCGGAATTGCAGCACCATCGGCAAATAAATTCGGACAAGTTTCCCCGACTCGTGCAAGCCATGTACGCGAAGAGTTTGCCGATATGGCTGAAGCAGACCTCCAGGTGCTTGAAGGGGGCAGTTCCGAAGTGGGTATTGAATCAACGATTCTGGATTTGTCCCGCCTTGATCGCGTAGGGCCGGTTTTATTGCGGCCAGGACATATTTCGGCTGCAGATATCGGTGGTGTATTGGGTGTGATGCCCCGTGAACATGCGGATGCGCAGGCGCCGGCGGTGTCAGGTTCGCTGAAAGCGCATTATGCGCCTCATACGCCCTTATTGCTGCGCTCACGAGCCGACATCGAACATCTGGTCGCTCAGGGCGTCGATGCGGTTTTATCATTGGCCGGCATTTCAGGTTCCCCCCAACGACGGCGGGTTGCGATACTGGGTATCGGCGCCAATGTATCTGAAGCCTCTGCCGATTCAATTGGCGAGTCGAACGGGGGTTTTACCCGGATATCGGCAGCGGCTGATCCTGTTGTCTATGCCCGCGACCTGTATGCCAACTTGCGAAGTCTCGATCATGGCGGCTTCGATTGCCTGCTGGTGCAGGCCCCACCCGATGAAGCCGCCTGGCGCGCCGTTCAAGATCGCTTGAAGCGGGCTGCGGCGGCATTCAGCAGTTGAGTGTAGGGGCGCTTCTATACACCCAGGTAACGGGTTAAGAGCTCAGGCTGTTTCGACAGTGTTGCACTGTCTTTTTCTTCCACTACAACGCCTTTTTCAAGCACGACGCAGCGGTCGGTGTTAGCCAATACCTTGCGGAAATTCCGGTCGACAATCAGGGTGGATACGCCACTTTTACGAATGGTGTCGATAATGCGCCAGATTTCAGCCACGATCAGAGGTGCCAGGCCTTCCGTTGCTTCGTCGAGAATCAGGATGTCGGGGTTGGTCATTAGCGCACGGCCAATTGCCAGCATTTGTTGTTCGCCACCGGAAAGTTGCTGGCCGCCATGGCCAAGACGCTCGGTCAGGCGAGGAAAGGCTTCCAGCACACGCTCGTAGTTCCAGTCATTTCGACCGTTTACGCCCGAGCGGGCGGCAACCAGCAGGTTTTCGCGTACATTCAAATTAGGGAAGATGCCGCGTCCTTCAGGAACATAGGCAACGCCTTCACGCGCAACCTGAAAAGGGGCCGAGCGTGTGTGATTCTTTTCGCGAATGAAAATATCCCCGCTGGCGGGTCGGATATGTCCCATCAGGGTGCGAATCAGCGTGGTCTTGCCCATCCCGTTGCGACCCAAAAGGCCCACCGATTCGCCTGCCTGAATTTGCAGGTTAACGTCGAAAAGAATATGGCTTGCACCATAAAAGGTATTCAACCCCTGAGCGTTGATCAATACGGTCATTCATCTTCTCCCAGGTAAGCCGTTTGGACCTCAGGGTTGGTGCGGATGGCTTCAGGGTCGCCATGGGCGATTACGGCCCCGTTCACCATAACGGTGATCAGGTCGGAAACGCGAAATACCGCATCCATATCATGTTCCACCAGCAAAATGGCATGCTCTTTCTTCAATGAGTCCAACAAATCCAGCATACGATCGGTTTCTTCTGCACCCATGCCGGCCAGCGGTTCGTCGAGCAGCAACACCGCCGGGTGGGTGGCTAGGCACATGGCGATTTCCAGTTGGCGTTTTCCCCCGTGGGACAAAAGTCCGGCAGTGCGATCGCTGACGTTCGCCAGACCGGTCAGTTCAAGTGCGCGGTCTGCCGCTTCGTTGCTGACGCGGCAGCTTCTGGAGGATGTCGCCCAGCTCCAGAATTTCTGATGCTTGGCTTGGGCCGACAGGCGGCAGTTTTCATGCACCGTCAAGGTGGGAAAAATGGTGGTGCGCTGGTAGCTGCGGCCCAGGCCGGCACGAGCCCGATTGGGTTGGGGCCAGCGCGTGATGTCGGTGCCATTCATAATGATGGCACCTTCGTTGGGTGCTATTTCGCCTGAAAGCACATTGATGAGTGTCGATTTGCCGGCGCCGTTGGTGCCGATTACCGCGTGAACCTGGCCACGATCAAGACCGACGGAAACATTGTCGATGGCGACCAGGCCCCCGAACCGGCGGGTGACGTTCTTGGCCGACAATAAGGTTTGTGTCATGCTTTACCTCTAATGTGCAGCAGGTGAGCCGGCCGAAGAGCGGCGACGGGCACGAAGTTGTTCGGGCAGGCCGATCAAGCCTTTGGGCATGAGTGCCACCAGGATAATAATGGCCAGGCCAAAGGTGAGATGCCAGTGAACGGCAAATTCGCCAAATAGTGCGGCCGACTGGAATGCCTCCTGTAGCAGTATGAGTGTGATGGCACCAATAACCGCCCCGGATAGTCGACCCATACCCCCTAGAATGACCATCAGCAACACGAGGCCCGATTGTTCCCAGTTCATCAGTTCCGGGTTTACGTAGCCATCTTTGGCGGCATAGAGAATCCCTGCAAGGCCGCCCAGCCCGCTGGCAATGATGTAGGCCGTGAGCTTATAACCGAAGGTTGAGAATCCGGCAGCACGCATGCGTTGCTCATTCACCAGAATGCCGGTTAGCGCGGCGCCGAAGCGCGAGCGCATGAGCATGGCCAGGAAGATCCAGGTCAGCGTCAGGCAAGCCAGAACAAACATATAGAACACGTAGGCATTATCAAGATTCAGGATCACCCAGTCGCCAATGCGGAACTCCGGTCGCACGTAAAGATAAATGCCGTCACTGCCGCCACCGATTTTGGTGTCGTGAAATACGTAGTACGCCATTTGCGCGAATGCCAGGGTCACCATAATGAAATAGATGCCTTTGGTTCGCAAAGACAGTGCGCCGGTAACCAGGGCATACAACATCGCGATACCCATGCTGGCGGGTAAAAGCCAGAATAAGTTGCCGGACTCGTACTCCGGCGACAGCAAGGTGACCGCATAAGCGGAAATACCAAAAAACGCGGCATGGCCCAGGCTGATCAGACCCGTACAGCCAACCAGCAATTGCAGGCTGAGTGCGAACAAGGAATAAATCATGATCTTGACGATCAGCGCGGTGTAGTAGTCGGACGTCACCAAAGGCAGCAATGCGGTGACGACAAAAAGTAGCACGGGCAGAATAAAGTTGCGTATCGAGGAGTGCATTGTTGTTAGCCTTGCTTGAAGAGCCCCTCGGGCTTGAATAACAGGATGGCGGCCATCATGACGTAAACCAGTACGCCTGCGGCTTGCGGAAACAGCACTTGGCCGAAAGTGTCGACAAAACCAATGAGCATGGCCGCAACAAAAGCCCCTTTAATTGACCCAATACCACCAATCACAACCACGACAAAACAGATGATAAGAATTGAGTGGCCCATTCCCGGGTATACCGAGGAAACGGGCGCGGCAATTGCGCCGGCGAAGGCAGCCAGCGCAACACCCAGCGCAAAAACAATACGGAACAGACGATTAATGTCGATACCCAGCGAGTTGATCATGTCGCGATTACTGGCGCCGGCGCGAATCATCATGCCCAGTCGTGTATGTGTGAGCAGCCAATAAAGCAAGCCCGCAACAACAAGACAAACCGCAGAAATAAACAGGCGGTAGGTGGGGTAGGTCATGATGTCGCCCAACGCAATCGAGCCACTTAGCCAGGATGGGGTGTCGACACCGTGAACGTCGTTATCGATAATAATACTGCGCAGCTCTTCGAAGACCAGGATCAAGCCGTAGGTCATGAGGACTTGCTGCAGATGGTCGCGATGATAGAGATAGCTGTAAAAAGCCCATTCCAGGAAGTAACCCAGAATGGCAGACAAAATAATGCAGGCGAGAATCGTCGTGACGAAACCACCGCCTACATATTGTTCCACAAGTGGCCCAAGCGCGAAGGCCATGTAGGCACCGATCATGTAGAAGCTGCCATGCGCCAGGTTGATGATGCCCATGATGCCGAAGATGAGCGTAAGCCCACTGGCAACCAGGAAGAGCAGCAGCCCGTACTGGACAGCGTTCAGACATTGAATAAGGAAAATGACCGGATCCACATGGCCTCCTTTAGTTTTGTTTTTTTATAGAGTGATTACATTAGCTTGCAGCCGCGTGCCGGATCGGCAAGGTCTTCAACTGCGATTTTCACAGGGACGTTGTCCATGCCCTTGACTTCGCGCAGGTAGAGATCCTGAACCGGATTGCCTGCCTTGGATATGGTGAAATCACCGCGCGGGCTCTTGATGGTTGCATTGCGGATGGCATCGCGCATTTGGTCTTTCTTGCTGATGTCGCCATCGACTGCTTCCAGACCGGCAGCCAGCATTTGTGCGGCGTCGTACCCTTGAACTGCGTATACATCAGGAGGCAGGTCGGGGTATTTCTCGGCATATTCCTCGCGGAATTGCTTGTCGAGGTCGTTATCCAGGCCGTCGGCATAGTGCAGTGCAGTGCGCAGGCCCTGGGCCGACTCGCCCTGTGCTTTCAGTGTGCCGTCGGTCAGGAAGCCGGCGCCAACCAGCGGGATCTGATCTTTCAGGCCGGCTGCTGCGTAGTCCTGAACAAATTTAACTGCGCCACCACCTGCAAAGAAGGTGTATACGACATCGGGTTTAATTGAAGCAATTTCCGTTAGCAGGGGCTGGAACTCAACGTTCGGGAAAGGCAGGGTAAGGTGTTCAACGACCTCGCCACCTCCTTTTTCGAAGGCTTCCTTGAAGCCATCGGTGGATTCCTTGCCTGCTGCGTAGTTCCAGGAGATGGTAACGGCTTTCTTATGACCGTCTTCCGCGGCGACCGCACCCATGGCGTAGCCGGGCTGCCAGTTCGAGAATGAGGAACGGAAAACGTTTTTGCTGCAAAGTGGGCCTGTAATGGCGCCAGCGCCGGCATTCGGAATAATCAGGGTGACGTCATTTTCCGTGGCTGCCTTGGCCAAGGCCATCGCAACACCGGAGTGAACCGTACCAATCAGCACGTCGACATTGTCGCGCTTGATCAGGCGGTTTGCATTGTCGGGGCCTTTGGAGGGGTTGGATTCATCGTCGACACGGAAGTAGGTTACTTCCTGCCCGGCCAGTTTGCCACCTTGATCTTCAACGTACATTTTGAAGCCATTTTCAATCGCTTCACCCAGTTGGGCATAGGTTCCACTGTAAGGCAGCATGAAACCCACTTTGACTTCCGCCGACGCAGCGCCTGCGCCAAATGCAAGAGAAAGGGCCAGTGCGGTGCCCGTTAAGACTTTCTTCATTGTGTCTACTCCTTGGTGTTGTAAAGGTACTGCTATGGCTGCGCATGAGCGCAATAAAAACAGGTTTACGGGTTATTGTGTGATGTTTCGTTCAGTTTTTGTATGAACGATACGATCATTTTGTTCAGTATTTCTGGCTGATCTTTATGCGGCGAGTGACGGCAATCGTCAATGATACAGAGTTCTGTTTGCGGCACTATCCGTTCTATCCCTTGGATTTGCGCCAGGGTACCGTACTCGTCGTTTTTTCCCTGGATCGCCAGAACGGGGCATTGGATCTTGGGTAAATAGGCTTCGATATTCCAGAATTTGAATTCAGGGTTAAGCCAGATATCATTCCAGCCCCAGAAAGCCGAGTCGGGATTCTGGTGGTAGCGGGAGAATCGCTGCGGCAGATCGGTGTTCAAATAGGCCTCTCGTGCCTGCTCAATGCTGGTTGTCGTGACATCTTCAACAAAGATGTGCGGTGCCGCCACTGCGATAGCCTTCGGATGGTCGGGATACATTGCGGCATAAAGCAGGGCAATGGAGCCACCGTCGCTGTGACCGAACAAAATGGGTCGCTCATGCGTCATTTCAAGTGCGTTCAGCAGGGCCGGCAAGGCTTTTTCAGCCTGCGTATGCATATAGCTCAGCGGCCATTTCTCCTCTGGCGGCCTGGGCGTGCTGGCGCCATAGCCGTAACGCGAATACACCAGACCCCGGCAGTTGGCCTGTTCGCAAAGCCGGGCCGGCCAATCACGCCATAACGCAACAGAACCTAAACCCTCATGCAGGAAAATAATCAGGTCGCGGTCGGTTTTTTCCGGAGAAATAAGCTGGCATTCCAGCTCATAACTGCGATCGTCGACGTGAATGGGAACCTGACGGTTGGTAATGGACAGATGGCTCATGTTTTTGAGGTCAGTTGTTTTGTTCTCGTTGGCGCAGGCGGAAACGCTGGATTTTGCCGGTTGCCGTTTTGGGCAGGTCGTCGACAAAATGAATGGTGCGTGGATATTTGAAAGGCGCCAGTTGCGATTTCACATATTCTTGCAGGGTTTTTTGCGCTGCATCGTCTGCCGTCATGCCGGAACGCAATACGACGTAGGCTGATGTCTTGACAAGGCCCTGGCTGTCTTCGACGCCGATAACCGCTGCTTCAAGAACGGTTTCGTGCTGAATTAGCACATTCTCGACTTCGACGGGGGAAACATATTGCCCGCTGACCTTGATCATGTCGTCGCTACGGCCGGCATAGGTGTAATACCCGTCTTCATCGCAGATATATTTATCACCGCTCTTGAGCCAGTCACCGAGCATGGTTTCACGTGTTTTTGAACGATTGTTCCAGTACATGAGCGCCGCGCTGTCGCCCCGTATGTACAGGTCGCCAATGGAGCCGGACGGAACCGGCTTGCCGTTGTCGTCGCGCAGTTGCACTTCGTAACCGGGTACGGGTTTGCCGGTTGTACCGTAGCGAACATCACCCATTTGGTTCGACAGGAAAATATGCAGCATTTCAGTTGAGCCGATACCGTCGAGAATATGGCAGCCAAAGTGGCGTGTAAAACGGTCGCCCAGGTCTTTGGGCAGCGCCTCTCCCGCAGAGGCACAGACACGCATGGCAACCTTCTCTTTTGCAGGCAGGTCGGGCGACGCCAGCATGCTGGCATAAAGCGTCGGGACGCCATAGAAAATTGTAGGCTTGTAATCCACAAGGCGCTTGAATACCGCTTCCGGCGTTGGGCGTTCACCCATCAGTATGACGGTTGCACCAACAGACAAGGGAAAGGTCAGGGCATTTCCAAGACCATAGGCGAAAAAGAGTTTTGCTGCGGAGAACGCAATGTCGTCTTCCCGAATTCCCAGTACCGGCTTGCCGTAAAGCTCTGCCGTGTACCAGAGGTTGCCGTGGCTGTGCACGACGCCTTTGGGCTGACCGGTAGAGCCCGAGGAGTAAAGCCAAAATGCAATTTCATCGGCTTTTGTCGGGACAGGGGGTAGCGCTTGCGCCTGTTGCATCAGTGTGTCGAAATGCTCGACGTTGGCAGGCAGTTCGCCGGCGCTTGCGCCTGCAACCACGACTTTCCTGACTTCATGGCGTGACTTTTCCAGCGCCGACTGAACGGTCTCCAGCAAACCGGGAGAGGTGAAAACAGCTTGCGCCCGGCTGTGTTCCAGCATGTAGGCATAGTCGTCGGCGGTTAACAGGGTGTTGACTGCAATCGGGACCACGCCGGCATGCAGGCCGCCCAGAAAAACCACGGGCCAATCGACAGTATCGTGCATCACCAGCAGAATGCGCTCTTCCCGGCGAATGTCCAGGTTCTTCAGCAGGCCTGCAAAGCGGCCGGAAAGTTCGGCCAGTTCGCCATAGGTGAGTTTGCGAGTGTCGTCGATATAGGCTGTTTTTAACGCGCGAGGGCGGTTGAACTCAGCCAGATACTGGGCGTAATTCAATTCTGCGGGGCAGACTTGCATTTTCTTGTCTCCGTAAAAAGGAGGCCTGTCGTGTTGGTGAGGGTGCGACAGGCTGTAATTTTTTTATTAACCTTCGGAACCGGATGCCTGGGTCAGTTTGCCCAGGACTTCAGGCGAGCCCTGGATCGCGGAGAGCCGGTGATAAAAGCGCAGGGCGCGCAGTCCGCCCAGTTCTTCACCACCGCCGGCGCGCCCCGGGCCACCATGGTTCGATTGGGGCATGACATTGCCGTGCCCTGTGTGGGCTTTGGCTACGTCGTTGTTGATAAGGTGAACACGGCCGTGGCTTTCTGCCAGGGTGCCTGCAGCTTGCGCGAGGAAATCGGGCTGATTGCTGTACGCCGACGCAACCAGGGAGCCCATGCCGCGGCGAGCCAGCGAAAATGCATGTTCAGGGTCGCGGTAGGGAATAAGTGTGGCGACCGGGCCGAACACTTCCATCTCGTGAACCAGCGGATGAGTGTCGGGATCGCGTACACCGAATAGTACCGGTGGTACCACTGCCGTATTTTCATGATCGAGTTCAATGTTGCTTTCTGTGCGGCCATCGAACAGGATATCGCTGCATTCGGCCAGTTTGTCGATGCCTGCCAGAATTGCATCGCGCTGCGGGATATTGACCAGGCTGCCCATGCGAACACCTTCTTTGCGCGGGTCGCCCACTGTAATGGTTTTCAGTTTGGCGCAGATGGCCTGGGCCACCGCATCAAATTTCGACTCGGGGACAAAAATACGTCGTATTGCCGTGCACTTCTGACCCGATTTGATGGTGAGTTCACGCACGGCTTCGCGGACCAATAGGCCGACAGCGTCATCATCGGTGTCCGGACCCAGAATCGCACTGTTAATGCTATCGGTTTCGGCATTGAAGCGTACGCCGTCGTGTTTGATCCGCGGGTGATCGCGCAGCGAGGCAGCGGTGTCAGCCGAGCCGGTGAAAGAGACAACATCGAGGCCGTTCAATGCATCAAGCAGATCATCCGGGCGGCCGCATACAATGCTCAAGGCACCGGCAGGCAGAATATTTGCCTCGACGACATCTTTAACCATTTCGTGGGTCAACCAGGCTGTGGATGTCGCGGGCTTGATGACAATAGGCACGCCAGACAACAATGCAGCCGCCGCTTTTTCCCACAGTCCCCAGGCTGGGAAATTGAAGGCATTGATAAACAGTGCCAGCCCCTGAATGGGTACGTAGATATGCTGGCTGGCGAAGATGTTGTCTTTTGCCAGGGGCGCCGGCTCGCCGTCCAGGCGCAAGGCTTTGTCCGCCATCTTGGAACCGGCCTTGGCATAGAACGACAATGTGTAGATGGCGCCGTCCACGTCGACCGAACTGTCGTTTTGCACAGTACCGGAATTGCGCAAAGAAATATCAAAATATTTGTCGCGATTTGCCTGCAGCACTTTTGCAATTTCGCCCACCATGGCGGCGCGTTCGGCATAACTTGATTTGCGTAATGCGGGTCCGGCTTGTTGGCGGGCATAATCGTAGGCGGCCTTCATGTCGAGGCCTTCGGCGCTAACGGTGGCCAATGTCTCGCCCGTGATGGGATCAAGAACCGGGCTGCCTGCGCCGCCACCTTCCTGCCAGCGTCCTTCCAGATAGTTTGCGAGTTTTGTCATGTCGTGTCTTTTCCGTTGAAATAGGTGTCTTGATATTGCCGTCGTTGCGGTATGCCGTGCCAATTGTGCAAAACACCGTGCGAACAGGTGGCCCGGCGGCCAAAACCTATGAACGGGTGAATTCGATCTTGCCTTCAGGCAAGAGATAGAGGACCAGTGCCTGGCCTTGAGTAACAGTGGGGCGGTGAGCCGTGTCTGGTCCGTATACCAGCCAGCCAGCCGGATGGTTGTCGAACCGGGCGTCAGTGTCGATCGGCATGATCAGGTCGACTTCGCCGTTTGGGTGGCGGTGGTGCGGCCCGGCCAGGTCTTTCATATCGACGACATCGACCGAGTAGCCGTTGAGCGAGTCTGTCGGTTTGATAACGCGACCATAACGAATGCCGCCCCCTTCATACTGGCACATCCAGCCCTGCGCAACGCCGGTGCGACAGGCGTCGACAATATCGTTGTAGACGTCGCCTCCGGCGGGGAAGGTTTGATTCAGGTCGTCTTGCAATGTTTTGTCCAGCGGACGGCCACCAATATGATTGGTTACTTTTTGGATGAGTTGCTGAAATGTCTCGAGGTTCATTTTTATGTATCCTTTCTTAGCGTGTCGAGCACCGACATTAAGCAATAAAATGCCGCTGCGGTCAGTGAATCTCGTTCGCCAAGGCTCAAAATTAGGCCTTTTCTTTCTAATTGTCAAGCATTATAATGCATGCACATCGACTCATTAGGGTTTTTCTGGGTGAACAATAAAGCATTAAATCAGAAAGTCCTGGCAACTGAGGAGGCAAGTAGCCAGGATCGCGACCCGTATCTTATCGCTCTGGGAGAGCGCGTAAGACGGTTACGTGCCATCAGGGGAATGACGCGCAAGGAGCTCGCCCGTGCGGCGCGTGTGTCCGAACGTCACCTAGCCAATCTCGAGCGGGGGGTGGGGAATGTCTCGATCCTGGTCCTGCTGCAAATTTCCAAGGCCTTCAATTGTGTCCTGGCCGAACTGGTGGGCGACGTGACCACCTCTTCCCCCGAGTGGCTGCTTATCAGGGAATTGCTGCAGAATCGTTCCGAGCAAGAGCTTCAACAGGCACGCGAGGCACTGGCTCAGCTTTTTGTCGGCCAGGCGGTTTCCACCAAGGGTAATCGCACGCAACAGATTGCGGTTGTTGGGTTGCGTGGTGCCGGAAAATCAACGCTGGGTCGAATGCTGGCGGCGGATATCGGCTATCCCTTTGTTGAGCTGAGCTCGGAAATCGAGCGTGTGGCCGGATGTGGCATTCTGGAAATCCACAGTCTTTATGGGCCGACGGCTTATCGACGCTATGAGAAACGTGCGCTGGAAGAGTCGCTGCAGCTTTATCCGGAAATGGTCCTGGCTACACCGGGCGGAATTGTTTCCGAACCTTCAACAATGAATTTGCTGTTGTCCCACTGTTATACGGTGTGGGTGAAGGCAAGTCCGGAAGATCACATGGTTCGTGTAATGGCGCAGGGTGATTTCCGCCCCATGGCGGGTAACAATGAAGCCATGGCAGACCTCAAGCGCATTCTGGCCGGGCGTGAGGCGTTTTATTCCAAGGCCGATTACGTATGCATGACAAGCCAGCGCAGTTTGTCGGAGGTGTTTGACGCCTTGCGTACTCACATTCGTGAGGTTGCAGGTTTACCTCTTGCGTAAGTGCACTTTAGTGCAGGCATGCATTTTTTTGCATCATAAATTTGACGCCGGTCATTTGTTGCATTATTATGCATCTAAAATCAATAGATGCACTATTATTCCGGTTAAATAATTAGGAGACTCATCCATGAGTGAAGCCGCTTCCCACGTCGATTTTCGCACCGATCCCAGCCAGTACAAGCATTGGGAACTCAGTTTTGATGGCCAGGTTGCCACATTGGCAATGGACGTCAACGAAGACGCCGGTTTGCGTCCCGGGTATAAATTGAAGCTGAACTCCTATGACCTGGGTGTCGATATCGAGTTGCACGACGCATTGCAGCGCATCCGTTTTGAGCATCCGGAAGTTCGCACTGTTGTATTGACCAGCAAGAAAGATCGTATCTTCTGCTCGGGCGCCAATATTTTCATGCTGGGTTTGTCATCGCACGCCTGGAAAGTGAATTTCTGTAAATTTACCAATGAAACCCGTAATGGCATTGAAGACTCCAGCCGTCACAACGGTTTGAAATTCATCGCTGCCGTTAATGGTGCGTGTGCCGGTGGTGGTTATGAAGTTGCGTTGGCATGCGACGAAATTCTGTTGATCGACGACCGTTCATCTGCTGTTTCTTTGCCGGAAGTCCCGCTGCTGGGCGTGTTGCCGGGTACTGGTGGGCTGACGCGCGTTACCGATAAACGCAAGGTCCGTCACGATCGCGCCGACATTTTCTGCACATTGGTGGAAGGTGTGCGTGGGCAGCGCGCCAAAGATTGGCGTCTTGTCGATGACATCATCAAGCCGGCGCAGTTTGAGGAAGGCATCAAGAAACGCGCAGCCGAACTGGCGGAACAAAGTAACCGTCCGGCAGATGGCAAGGGTGTCCAACTCACACGCGTTGAGCGTGAAGAAAGCGAAAACGGTGTGACTTACAAGTATGTCGAGATCAAGATCGATCGCGAACAGCGTTCCGCCACCTGGGTCGTCAAAGCCCCCGACGCCGACGTGCCTACCGACGTGGCTGGTATCGAATCTCAAGGCGCGGCCTGGTGGCCGTTGCAGATGGCACGTGAACTCGACGACGCGATTCTGCACATGCGTACCAATGAACTGGATATTGGCACATGGATATTTAAAACCGAGGGTGATGCCTCCCGTGTGCTGGCTGCAGATAAAACACTGCAAGAGCTCGGAGACAACTGGCTTGTTCGTGAAACGGTTGGCATGTTGCGCCGCACGCTGGCCCGTCTTGACGTTTCCTCGCGTTCATTGTTTGCCCTGATCGAGCCTGGTTCCTGCTTCGTGGGCACGCTGCTGGAGCTGGCACTGGCTTGCGATCGCACTTATATGCTGGATGATCCCGAAACCGATAAGCCTGCCGAAATCGCCGTTAATGAACTGAATTTCGGTGCTTATCCGATGGTGAATGCGTTAAGCCGCATCGAACGCCGCTTCTACGAAGAAGCACCTGCAATCGACGCTGTGCGCGCCAAGATTGGCGACACCATCAGTGCCGAGGAAGCCGAGTCGCTGGGTCTGGTTACCTATTCGCTCGACGATATCGACTGGGGCGACGAAGTTCGCATCGCGCTGGAAGAGCGCCGTGCACTGTCACCCGATTCACTGACTGGCCTGGAAGCCAATTTGCGTTTCGGTGTGAAAGAAACGATGGAAACCCGTGTGTTCGGCCGGTTGTCGGCTTGGCAGAACTGGATATTCTATCGGCCCAATGCCTCGGGCGACAAAGGTGCCCTGCGGTTGTATGGCAAAGGTGAGAAAGCCAGTTTCGACTGGGATCGTGTGTAAGTTAGGCGATAACCAATTAAGGAGTCAACGACATGTCCGGTATTAATTATTCCGAGAAAATCCCAAACAACGTCAATTTGTCCGGAGACCGCACATTGCAGCGTGCGCTGGAGCATTGGCAGCCAAACTATCTGCAATGGTGGCAGGACATGGGGCCAGAAGGGTCTCATGACCTCGATGTCTACCTGCGCACGGCGGTTAGCGTGGATCCCAGTGGCTGGGCTCATTTCGATTATGTGAAGATGCCCGAGTATCGCTGGGGCATTTTCCTCGCGCCGCAAGACGGCGAACGCAAAATTCACTTTGGTGAACACTTGGGTGAAGCTGCCTGGCAAGACGCGCCCGGCGAGCATCGTGCCAACCTGCGCCGCATTATTGTGACGCAAGGCGACACCGAACCGGCTTCGGTTGAGCAGCAACGTCATCTGGGCTTGACAGCACCTTCGCTATACGACCTGCGTAACCTGTTTCAGGTCAATGTGGAAGAAGGCCGTCACCTATGGGCCATGGTGTATTTGTTGCACCGTTATTTTGGCCGTGATGGCCGTGAAGAGGCCGACGCGCTTTTACAACGACATTCCGGCAGTGAAGACAGCCCGCGCATTCTGGGTGCTTTCAACGAGAAAACCCCCGATTGGCTGGCATTCTATATGTTTACTTACTTCACCGACCGTGACGGTAAGTTCCAGTTGAGCGCATTGTCGGAATCGGCATTCGATCCGCTGGCACGAACCACCAAGTTCATGCTTACCGAAGAAGCGCATCACATGTTTGTGGGCGAGTCGGGTGTGTCGCGCGTATTGCAACGCACTGCCCAGGTCATGAATGAGTTGAAAACCAACGATCCGGAAGCGATTCGTAAAGCAGGCGTCATCGACCTGCCCACCATCCAACGCTATCTGAACTTCCACTACAGCGTCACGATCGACCTCTTCGGGGCCGACCAGTCGTCAAATGCTGCCATTTTCTACAGTGCCGGCTTGAAAGGTCGTCACGAGGAAGGCAAGCGTTCGGATGACCACCTGCTCAAGAACGATACGTATCCCGTGCTTGAAGTGCATAACGGCGAATTGCGTGAGATTGAAGTTCCCATGTTGAATGCGCTGAACGAAGTATTGCGTGATGACTACATTCGTGATTCAGTGGCAGGCGTCAAACGCTGGAACAAGGTGCTGGAAAAAGCAGGTATTGATTTCCGCCTGACGGTTCCTCACAAAGCGTTTAACCGTCGTATTGGTACTTTGTCGGGGATTCGCGTTTCGCCCGACGGTACGGTCCTGACGGAAGAGCAATGGAATGCCAATGTCGACAAGTGGTTGGCTACTGATGAAGACCGCGCATATGTGGCTTCCCTGATGGGTCGTGTCGTCGAGCCGGGCAAGTTCGCCAACTGGATTGCACCGCCCCCCATGGGCATCAACCGTCAGCCGCTTGATTTTGAATACGTTCGATTCAGCTAAAAAAGCGTAGACTAACAGTGTGCCGGGGCGCCTTTGCCGGGTGTCCCGGCACACTGATCTTGACAGAATATCGTCACATAGCCGCACATTTTTCAGTAGTGCGTCACGGAGACCAAAAATGACAACGGCCACCACAGTCATGAAACAGCATTTAATTGATCCGGAAATCTGTATTCGTTGCAATACCTGCGAAGAAACCTGCCCGATCGATGCCATTACACACGACTCCAACAATTACGTGGTGGATGCGTCGATATGTAATGATTGCATGGCCTGTGTGCCGCCTTGCCCTACGGGTGCCATCGACAATTGGATCCAGGTCGTGAGTGACAACACTTACTCCACCGAAGAACAGTTTACATGGGACGAACTGCCCGAGCCGCAGGAAGCACCGGAAGGCGCCGAAATTGCCGAGGCGAAAGCGCCGGCAGCGCCTGTTGCCCCGGCCACCCAGAAAGAAGAGGGCGATCAAGACCTTGAGAACAAGCCTTTCACGGCAGCGGGCTCCAGTATCCCGCCGTGGTCGGCCGCGCATCCCTATACCAATCTGTACACGCACAAGAACCCGGTTACGGCAACGGTCGTTGGCAATTATCGCGTTACCGACAGTGATACCGACAGCGACATTCATCATATTGTGCTCGATATGGGTGATACTCCCATGCCGCTTCTTGAAGGTCAGTCGATTGCGATTTTTCCCGCCGGGGAAGACGCCAATGGCCGTTCGTATCATGCACGACAGTATTCGATTGCCAGTCCGCGCGATGGCGAGCGACCCGGTTACAACAACCTGTCGATTACCGTGAAGCGCGTTGTAGAAGATCATGACGGGAACGCAGTCAATGGGGTGTGTTCCAATTATCTGTGTGATCTGCAGAAGAATGACATCGTCAAGCTGATTGGCCCGTATGGGAACAGCTTCCTGATGCCGAATCAGCCCGATTCCAACCTGGTCATGATTTGCACCGGTACAGGCGCTGCGCCCATGCGCGCCATGACGGAGCACTGCCGTCGATTGAATAAAGAAGGTAAATACCGAGGCAAGTTGATGTTGTTTTTCGGTGCGCGTTCAGAGCGTGAATTACCTTATTTCGGTCCGCTCATGAACTTGCCGAAAGACTTTATCGATATCAACCTGGCGCTGTCGCGCCAGGCCGATCGCCCCAAAAAATATGTACAAGACCTGATTCGCGAACGCGCGTCTGATGTCTTGGCGCTGATCAACGACAGCAAAACCTGCATCTATGTTTGTGGCCTGAAAGGCATGGAAGAAGGTGTGTTAGCTGCGTTGAAAGACATCGTTACGGAAAGCGGCAAGAAATGGGAAGATGTTCACGCCCAACTTAAAACCCAAGGTCGGTTACACTTCGAAACTTACTAGTTTTCAATTCAATCGATTGAGGGTTGTATTTCATGAAATTCAGTGAGTTTCAGGACGGCATGGTGATTCAGCACCCGCCTGTGGTGCTTGATGAAAAAACCATGCTCGACTTCGCCAGACAGTTCGACCCGCAGTGGTTTCATACCGATGCCGAACAGGCAAAAGAAGGGCGCTGGGGCGGCCTGATTGGCAGTGGCTGGCTAACCTGTAGTTTAGCGATGCGCATGGCAACTGACGCCGCCCTGGTCGGCTCGGAAAGTTTCGGATCTCCCGGCGTTGATAAGATTCGCTGGTTGTTACCTACGCGCCCCGGCGATGCTTTGCGTTTGGAACTTACGGTTAATAACGTGCGCGTTTCAGAAACGCGTAAAGATTTGGGGATAGTGCGCTGGACATGGCGTGTGTATAACCAGAATGATGATCAGGTGCTGGAGTTGGAAGCCACGAGTTTGTTCGATTTGGGGCAATCCTGATTTATTGACCTCTTCAAATATACTTCGAAGGTGGTCAACCCTTCTTCAGATTTGGCTTGAACTTCCCCGCCGTGAGCCTTAATAATTGCCTGGGTAATCGCCAAACCTAGTCCGGCACCTTCGCCATTACGTTGCCGTGAGGCGTCAGGCCGATAAAATCTTTTAAATATATGGGGCAAATGGTTTGCTGCAATAGTGGGGCCAGGGTTGGAAATACTCACAACAACATGACTGCGATTTTCACGAATCTGAATCTTGACGCTTTGCCCACTTGGCGTATGGCGAATTGCATTCGAGACCAGATTAGAAAAAGCGCGACGCAGCATGGAGCGATCTCCACCTATTGCACATGGCTCGCCGTGGACCTCAATGGTCACCTCATGTTCTTCCGCCCACGGCTCAAAAAACTCCCTGAGCTCCCTTAGCTCATTGGCAATACAGATTGTCTGCCGTTCCGGCTCAATCAGTTGATTATCCGCTTTGGCCAGAAAAAGCATATCGCCGATCATTCTGCTCATGCGATCATATTCTTCCAGATTGGAATACAGCACTTCGCGGTATTCCCCCGCTGTCCTGGCTTTTGATAGAGCAACCTGAGTTTGCGTTGTAAGATTTGTGATTGGGGTGCGCAGTTCATGAGCAATGTCGCCGGAGAAGTTGGATAACTGCTGAAAACCCGTTTCAAGGCGATCGATCATTGCGTTGAAGGCCGTGGCTAGAGGGACTAATTCTCGTGGTACGTCATTGTTATTAAGGCGAAAATTCAGTCGTTCTGAGGTAATGGCATTCATTTGCCGACTAATGCGGCGAATAGGCGCATGCCCTTGATAAATAGCAATCCAGGTGGCGCCTATGGCAAGTAAACAGGCTAAAAGTGTTAACCAGCGAAGATAACGATAGAAATCTTGCAGGAACTGCAGATGGAAGTCGATATCAATTGCCAGGGCAATGGTAAAGGGTGCCATGGGCGTGGCAAAATTGGAGTTTGTTTGGATGACCGCCGCGCGGTAGCTTTTCCCTTCGTGTTGCCATAAGTGAACGGAGTTATCGCTGATCGAGGGTGTTGTTGGAAAAGCGCGGGTGAGGGGTTTTAACCGGCTCGTTGGAGTGGTGTAGATTGTATTGCCGTTGGCATCCATAATTAAAAATTCTGCACTATGGTGCCCGGATATAGCGTCAGAGAATCGTTGCGTTAGTAATTCTGCCGCATCAATCGAGCTTGTCTGGGCCAGCGTGGCCTGGATTGATTGGTTAATCGCATTTAGTTCATCGATATCTTGCTGAACGAAATGTGCGTCAATCGAACGCTCCACCCACCATCCGAAACACAAAAGCAATAATGAAAGTACGGTGCCAATGAATAGGGTAAGGCGCAACGCCAATGACAGCGGGCGCTTCATAAGTGGGCCCACCATTTAAACAGGTTCGGGTATTTCAAGGACATAGCCCATACCCCGAACAGTGTGAATTAATTTTGGCTCGTAGGCGTCATCGATTTTTGCGCGCAGCCTTCGCACGGCAACGTCGATAACATTTGTGTCGCTGTCGAAATTCATATCCCAAACTTGGGATGCGATAAGAGAGCGTGGTAGCACTTCGCCTTGTCGTCTGACAAAGAACTCAAGCAGGGCAAACTCTTTGTTTGTGAGAGTAATGCGTGTGTTGCGGCGTTTAACGCGACGACGCAACAAATCCAGTTCCAGATCGGCTACCTGAAGATATTCGCTCTGAGCCGATGCAATGCCGCGCCGCAGCAGCGTGCGTACGCGAGCCAGTAATTCAGCAAAGGCGAAGGGTTTAACCAGATAATCATCGGCGCCCAGCTCTAGTCCTTTTACGCGATCCTCAACACTATCGCGTGCGGTAAGAAAAAGAACGGGTGTGGTGGATTGCGTTTTGCGCAAAGCTTGAACAATACGCCAACCGTCGATGTCTGGAAGCATGACGTCGAGAATGATGAGATCGTAATGCGCTTCCAGCGCTTGATGGTGACCATCAAGCCCGGTGTGAACCAGATCAACCTGGAAACCAGACTCTGTCAACCCTTGGCGCAAGTATTCGCCGATCTTGATTTCGTCTTCAACAACCAGGAGTTTCATAGGGTAATAGTGGGTGGGCATGGCACGTGCGGCGCCTGGAACGGTAGTTACAAATTTAATACAGGCAACATGACAGAGAGATTGCCCGATGGTGACAAAAGTGTCATGTCTACTTAAGCAGTTGTGAACATGACATAAATGTAATGCATGCGTCACCTATGGGAAAGAGTCAGCTGGTTAAAGTGGCGGTACTTAATTCCAATTGCGCCACCGATGAGGCGCGTTGATTGAATGATTGTATATAGAAGGATCTGTTCACGTGAGACGTTCTTTAACTGCTTATTGTCCTAGTATGCCGCGGCGCCGGTTTGTTCAGGGGCTGGCTGCCGGTGGGGTGATGCTGGGCTTATCGCCTTTCGCCCATTCTGTTGGTGTTGTTTCCGACCGCGCTCGCACGGGTACCGCGCCGGAGTTGACCGGTACTGAGTTCCACCTGGAAGTGGGACAGTCTCCTGTTAATTTTACTGGGAATCCGCGCATGGCGGTGACGATCAATGGGTCTATTCCCGCTCCTACTTTGCGTTGGCGCGAAGGTGACACGGTTACCATCCGGGTTAAAAATACTTTGAAAGAGGATACGTCGATTCACTGGCACGGCATTATTTTGCCGTATCAGATGGATGGTGTACCCGGTATCAGTTTTCCGGGTATTCCCCCGGGCGAGACTTTTGTTTATCAGTTCAAACTGGAGCAAAGCGGCACCTATTGGTATCACTCCCATTCCGGTATGCAAGAAGCCCAGGGAATGTACGGAGTTATTATCGTTGAGCCGCGCGATGTCGACTCCATTCAAGTTGATCGCGATCACGTCATCCAGCTTTCTGACTGGACAGACGAAAATCCGATGCGGGTTCTTTCTAAGCTGAAGGCTCAGGGCGATTACTACAACTACAACAAGCCGACGATCGCAGATTTTTATCGTGACGTGTCCGAAATGGGGATGGGCGCGGCACTGGATAAACGTCAGATGTGGAACGAGATGCGCATGAGTCCCACAGATTTAGCCGATTTATCTGCTGATGTGCTGACTTATTTAATGAACGGTACAACACCGTCCGGTAACTGGACCGGATTGTTTCGTTTGGGCGAACGCGTGCGCCTGCGTTTCGTGAATGGTGCTGCCAATACTTTTTACGATGTTCGGATTCCCGGTTTGAAAATGACGGTGGTGCAGGCCGATGGGCAGAATGTTGAGCCGATAACTGTTGATGAGTTCCGTTTTGGGCCTGGACAAACCTATGATGTGGTGGTGAAACCAGAGGACGACGCTTACACGGTATTTGCCCAGTCGATGGATCGTACCGGCTATGCCCGGGGAACCCTGGCGGTCCATGAAGGTTTGCGTGCGCCGGTGCCGGCGCTGGATCCCGTTGAATGGTTGACCATGACCGACATGATGGGCGATATGAGTGGCATGGATCATGCAGCAATGGGTCATGGCGCGACGGGGCATGGCAGCAACGAGCCGGCAGCGATGGATCATGCCGCCATGGGGCACGGTTCGTCTTCTGCTGCGCCGAGCAAGTCTGTACGGCATGCCCGAACGGAATATGGCCCGAGTGTCGACATGCGTGTGGATACTCCGCGCACTAATCTGGATGATCCCGGAATTGGTTTGCGCAACAACGGGCGTCGGGTTCTGACCCTGGCTGACTTGCATACGATTGGCGGTCCCATGGATCCACGTGGTGCAGAGCGTGAAATTGAGTTGCATCTAACCGGGCACATGGAGCGTTACAGCTGGTCGTTCGATGGCGTTGAGTTCGGGCAATCCACCCCGGTTCATTTTCGTTATGGCGAGCGGGTTCGAGTGATCCTGCATAACGACACGATGATGACGCATCCGATGCACTTGCATGGTGTCTGGAGTGAGCTCGAAACCCCCGACGGTGCTTTTCAGGCCCGTTTACACACAATACCCGTTCAACCCGCGCAGCGGATCAGCTTTCTGGTTACGGCCGACGCTTTGGGGCGTTGGGCCTGGCACTGCCATTTGATGTTCCATATGGACATGGGCATGTTCCGCGAGGTAGTGATCGCATGAGAAAAACGATTATTTCAAAGGATTCCGGGGTCATGACGAAACACATCAAGCGCGCAGCATTGGCTTGTGCAGCCCTATGGCTCGTGTCTTTTAATGCTCAGGCCCAATCTGATGGTGCTCATGCTGCACATGGCGCACAGCCGGCCGGCCAAACCGCTACATCGCCCACCAATAATCAGGGCTCAATGGATCATAGTGATATGCAGATGCAGGGAGGGGCGGCACCGGCTGATGCCCGGGACCCGGATGCTTACTCGGGGGGATTCAAACGTAACGAGGGTCAGTATGCATTGGACCCTCGTTATCGATTGCGTATGTCCGATGAACATATTTTTGCCAGCTTGCGCATGGACAAGCTGGAGTATGTACGGGCTAAAGGTAAAGAGTGGGGTGCTTACGAAGGTCAAGCCTGGATTGGTAGTACGTTCAACCGGTTGGTGCTTAAAGGTGAAGGTGAATTTGCCAATGGCAAGATGCAGGAGTCCCGGACCGAAGTGCTTTGGGGACATGCAGTCCGTCCTTTCTGGGATGCTCAATTCGGCGCGCGTTTCGATTACGGGCGAGGGGAACCCTCACGTCAGTGGCTGGCGTTTGGTGTCCAAGGTTTAGCGCCGTATTGGTTCGAGATCGATACAACGGCGTATGTGGGCTCGGGGGGGCGTACAGCCCTGCGGTTTAGTGCCGAATACGACGTATTGCTGACACAAAAGCTGTATCTGCAGCCGTCGATGGAGGTTAATTTCTACGGAAAGGACGACCCGGAACGAGATATTGGCAGGGGGTTATCAGACGGCAAGATTGGTGTGCGGTTGAAGTACGAGATAAATCGCCAACTTGTGCCGTATATCGGCGTGGAATGGTCAAGCAAGTTCGGTAAAACCGCCGACATTGCCCGAGATGAGGGTTCCGCAAGGCAGGAAACGCGTTTTGTAGCGGGTGTGAGTTTCTGGTTTTAAGTTTATTAAGGATATATGGCATGAAGAAATTGGTATCCATTCTGGCATTGTCTTTGGCTTTTGCCCCTGTGTTTAGCTATGCCGCGGGTGAGCATTCGGGCGGTCACAACATGGGCGGACACAATATGTCTGGACACGATATGTCCAATATGGCATTGATGGCAGGTGTCGGCCGGCCCGGTGATCCAGCCAAAGTAGATCGTAAGATTGATGTGGTAATGGACGATTCTATGCGGTTCGAGCCTAGCCAGATTAATGTGAAAGCCGGTGAGACAATTCGTTTTTTTGTGAAAAATTCAGGCAAGATCCCGCATGAAATGGTGATCGGTTCAATTGCAGATCTGAAAGCGCATGCTGAAGAAATGAGAAATATGCCGGATATGCAGCATGCAGAGCCCAATATGATGACACTTAAAGCCGGGCAGCGTGGCGGGTTGGTCTGGACGTTTGATCAGCCTGGAACGGTGGATTTCGCTTGCCTAATACCCGGTCACATGGAAGCCGGAATGGTAGGTAAGGTAAACGTAAACTGATCTAAACTTGTTTGCGCAGGCGCAACGCATTGAACACAACCGATGCCGAGCTTAGGCTCATAGCCAGCGCCGCAAACATTGGGGAAAGCAGCATTCCCGTGATGGGGTAGAGC